>Ga0114959_10000773_pt1 | contig 30025 bp, 26 predicted proteins | sample C_130625_EF_Meta_FD_87317 | JGI IMG/M metagenome (GOLD analysis project Ga0114959, IMG submission 87317) | Freshwater microbial communities from Lake Croche, Canada to study carbon cycling - C_130625_EF_MetaG | ecosystem: Environmental > Aquatic > Freshwater > Lake | place: Lake Croche, Canada... | reverse complement strand
GTTCGGGCGGCAGGTTGTCGGCCACATACCAGCCCAGATCCTCGAGCACCTTCGCCGCGGTGCCGCGGCCTGCTCCGGACAAACCAGTCACCAGCACAACATCGATATCCCGCGCGCCGTCGCCCCGGACGGCGCCGATATCCGCCGCGCCGTCGCCCCGGACGGCATTTACGTTCCCCGCACTGTTTTCTGTCATGGCGATGCTCGCTGTGAATCATCGCCCACCGCGTCGCCGGATACATCCGAACTCGCGCGATCGCCGTCACCGCTGAGGGCTTCGAGCACCGCCGCCGCGGTCGCGGCCCCGATACCCGGAACCGCGGTGATCTCGTCGATGCTGGCCTGCCGAATCCGCGCCAGCGACCCGAAGTGGGTGACCAGCGCCTTGCGACGGGTCTCCCCCAGCCCCCGCACTGAGTCCAGAGCAGACGCGGTCATCCGCCTGGACCGCTTGCTGCGGTGATAGGAGATCGCGAACCGGTGTGCCTCATCGCGTACGCGTTGCAGCAGGTAGAGGCCTTCGCTGTTGCGGGGCAGGATCACCGGATCGGCCTCGGCCGGGACCCAGACCTCCTCCAGCCGCTTAGCCAGTCCGATCACCGCAACGTCGGTGACGCCGAGTTCATCGAGCACCCGCGCCGCGGCATTCACCTGCGGCGCGCCTCCGTCGACGACGAAAAGGTTGGGCGGGTAGGCGAACCTGCGGGGCTTGTCGGCGCCCACCGGTTCGGCGGAATACGACGGCTCAACATCGGCGACATGACGCTGGAAACGACGCCGCGTGACCTCCGCGATCGAGGCCACGTCATCGGAGCGGCCATTCCCGGCCGCTTCCCGGATCGCGAAATGGCGATAGTCGGATTTGCGCGGCAGGCCGTCCTCGAACACCACGAGCGAGCCCACCACATCGGTGCCCTGCACATGGCTGATGTCGACGCATTCGATCCGCAGCGGCGCATCGGCAAGGCCAAGCGATTCCTGGATATTTTGCAGCGCAGCCGATCTCGCAGTGAAGTCGCCGGCTCGCTTTAGCTTGTGCTGCGCCAAAGCCTCCTGGGCGTTACGGTGAACCGTCTGGGCAAGGGCAGCCTTATCGCCTCGACGGGGCACACGCAACGAGACCGCCGAACCGCGCAGCCCGGACAGCCAGATACCGAGTTGTTCGGCATTGGGTGGCAGGCAGGGGACCAGCACCTCCCGCGGCACCGGATTATTGGATTCGTCTGCTGCGCCGCCCAATTCGGCTCCGGGCGGGCCGCCCAATTCGGCTCCGGGCGGGCCGCCCAATTCAGCTCCTGGCGGGCCGCCCAATTCAGCTTCAGCGCCGTAGAACTGAGTGAGGAACTGCTCCACCAGTTGGGCCTGTGCAGAGTCGCCCGGGTCGCCGGGTTTCTCAACGATCCATCCGCGCTGGCCGCGAACCCGGCCGCCGCGCACGTGGAACACCTGCACCGCGGCTTCCAAGTCATCATCGGCAAAGGCGACGACGTCAGCATCGGTGCCGTCTCCGAGCACGACCGCCTGCTTCTCCAACACCCGTTTGATCGCACCGATGTCATCGCGTAACCGCGCCGCCCGTTCGAAGTCGAGTTCGGCCGCGGCGGCACTCATCTGGCGCTCCAGATCACGGGTGAAGCGGTCAGTCCTACCGGATAGGAAGTCGCAGAAGTCAACCACGATCCTGCGATGCTCCTCGGCGCTGACCCGTCCGATACAGGGCGCCGAGCATTTATCGATATATCCGAGCAGACATGGACGCTCGATTTGCCTGTGCCGCTTGAATACTCCACCCGAACAGGTACGAGCGGGGAAGACCCGGGTCAGCAGATCCAGCGTCTCCCGGATCGCCCAGGCGTGCGAATACGGGCCGAAGTAGCGCACACCTTTGCGCCGCGGGCCGCGATAGATCATCAGCCGCGGGAACTCCTCGTTAAGAGTCACCGCCAGTACCGGATAGGACTTGTCGTCGCGGTAGCGGACATTGAACTGCGGATCGAACTCCTTGATCCAGTTGTACTCGAGTTGCAGTGCCTCGACCTCGGTGCCGACCACCGTCCACTCCACCTTCGCCGCAGTGGTCACCATCTGGCGGGTGCGGGGATGCAGGCCGGCGACGTCAGCGAAGTACGACGACAGCCGGCCGCGAAGGCTCTTGGCCTTACCGACGTATATGACCCTGCCGCGGGCATCCCGGAAGCGGTAGACGCCGGGCTCGACGGGGATTGACCCCGGCGCCGGGCGGTACGTCGCGGGATCGGCCACGCTGTTCAGGCTAGTACCGGCGCCGGACCGCCGGGGGTGCTGCACTACCGATAGCGGTCCATTAACTCTCGGACGGTGTCCATGGCTTTGACTGCACGCTCCCGGTCGAACGACTGAATAGCCAAAACCGGGACATACTCGTTGAACGGCAAGTCGACCCGGGCCCAACGCTTGCCGGGCGGAAACGACACGTCGACCACCTCGTCCCACGGAATCAGCCGATAGCCCAGCACATTTCGGACCGCCAAACCCGGCGCGCCCACTCTCAATCGGGGCCGGATTAACAACAAAACCACACCGGCCAGCACGGCCGCCAATCCCGCCATCGCGAATTGATCAGCAGTCCGCAGGACCGGTCCGGTAGACCTGTCCTTGAGCAAGACCGCCACCGTGAGTCCGGCCGCCATGATCAGTGCCGCGGTGCCATAAGCGTACCGAGCAGTCGTTCGCGGCCTGAATTCGGCGTCCCAGCCGCCGGGAACGCAGGCTTCGGTCATGCCCTACGCAGGTGTCGCAGAGTCAACGCGGTGGACAGTGCGGCCGCGGTGGCCTGGGCACCCTTATCCTCGGCTGAGTCCGGTAGCCCGGCCCGGTCGAGTGCCTGCTGCTCGTTGTCGGTGGTCAGCACCCCGTTGGCCACCGGGGTGGCTGAATCCAGTGAAACTCTGGTCAGCCCTTGGGTCACCGCATCGCAGACGTAGTCGAAATGTGGTGTCGCGCCTCGGATCACGACTCCCAGGGCCACCACGGCATCATGGTTTCGGGCTAGCTCCTGCGCAACGACCGGAATCTCGATCGCGCCGTGTACGCGCACTACGGTCGGATGGACCACACCGCAATCCGCGGCCACTTTTCGAGCACCATCGAGCAGTGCGTTACAGATTCCGGCGTGCCAGGTACTCGCGACAATGGCAAGTTGCACGTCGGAGGCATCCATATCGGGAACCGCCGGCACCCCGACGCCACCGCTCACTGGAGTGCGCCTTCGTCGTAATCCTCCAGGCCTGCCAATTCATGGCCCATCCGGTCGCGCTTGGTCTTGAGGTAGCGGATGTTCTCGGCATTGGCCCGCACCGGTAGAGCCACCCGTTCGATGATGTTGAGGCCGTAACCGTCTAGGCCCACGCGTTTTGCAGGATTGTTGGTCAGCAGGCGCATGGACCGCACGCCCAGATCGACCAGGATCTGTGCACCTATCCCATAATCGCGAGCATCGGCGGGCAATCCGAGTTCGAGGTTCGCGTCGACGGTGTCGGCTCCGGCGTCCTGAAGCTGATAGGCCTGCAACTTGTGCATCAGACCGATGCCGCGGCCTTCGTGGCCGCGCATGTAGAGCACCACGCCACGCTCTTCCGTCGCCACCATCTCCAGGGCAGCGTCCAGTTGAGGACCGCAGTCGCACCGTTGCGAACCGAACACATCACCGGTGAGACATTCCGAGTGCACCCGAACCAGCACATCGTGACCGTCGTTCTCGGGGCCGGCAATATCGCCACGCACCAGCGCGACGTGCTCGACCTGGTCGTAGATGTTCCGGTAGCCAACCGCGCGGAACTCGCCGTGCCGGGTTGGGATGCGCGCCTCGGCCACCCTCTCGACATGCTTCTCGTGTTTGCGTCGCCACTCAATGAGGTCGGCGATGGAGATCAAGGCGAGTCCGTGCTCGTCGGCGAAGATCCGCAGCTCATCGGTCTGAGCCATGGCGCCCTCATCCTTTTGGCTGACGATCTCGCAGATTGCCCCGGCCGGCTGCAGGCCCGCCATCCGGGCCAGGTCGACGGCCGCCTCGGTGTGACCGGGGCGGCGCAGCACACCACCGTCCTTTGCGCGCAGCGGCACCACATGGCCGGGCTTGGTGAAGTCTTCGGAGACGCTTGACGGGTCAGCCAGCAATCGCATCGTGGTCGCGCGATCTGAGGCCGAAATGCCGGTCCCCACACCGTGTCTGGCATCAACAGTGACGGTGTAGGCGGTGCCATGCTTGTCCTGGTTGAGCGCGTACATCGGCAGCAGGCCCAACCGGTCGCAGATATCGCTATCGAGTGGAACGCACAGATAGCCCGACGTGTAACGGACCATGAACGCGACCAGTTCGGGTGTGGCCTTTTCGGCGGCGAAGATCAGATCGCCCTCATTTTCGCGATCCTCGTCATCAATGACGACAACGGCCTTCCCGGCTGCGATGTCGGCGACCGCCCGTTCGACGGTGTCCAATCTCGTCATCGTTGCCGCCTGCCTGTGTATCCGATTACCCGAATAACTTCGTTGGAATTCCCAGTAATACTGCTGGAATCAGTATGAACCACCAAAAATAGCCGGTCATGACCGACGCTCGCCCAATGCGTATCGTGCCTTTTCACGGGTGGAGTCCTGCCTCCACAGGGCCAAATATGTGTGAGCTGACCGGGAGGATTTTGAGCCATGGCCACCGGAACCAACCGAACCGGCACGAACCCAACCACTGCACCACCGGCCGGCACCACATGGGTCGGCGAGTGGGATGCACAGTTCCACGACCGCGTGTACGGCGCCGACCCGGTGACGGTCGGCGAACTCGCGGCGCTATTGACCGGAGTGCAGCACAGCGACGGGTCAACCGTCAGCGGTGTCGCGGTTCGGGTACCCGGCGGCGCGGTTGTCGGCGGCAGGGAAATGCCCATCGTGGTCGACCTGACGCCGGCCCAGGCGCGCGAATTTGGCGAGGCGCTGATCGGTTTGGCCTCGAGCGCAGAGTCGCTGGACGGGATCGGGACGCGGCCGACGACGGGGCGTCGACCGGAGCGTTTCGTTCAGTGACCCATGTTTCTACTCGTCACCATGAGCTAGTCACTCCGAGCGTCTTTTTGCACCATCAACCGCTCAACGTATTTCGCGATCACATCTACCTCGAGGTTGACCGGCGTGCCGACGGCGGCGCTGCCGAGAGTGGTCAGCGCCAATGTGGTGGGGATCAGGGAGACCTCGAACCATTCGCCTCGCCCGAGAGGCTCATCGGTACCGTCTGCTCTTCGCCCGAGAGGCTCATCGGTACCTTCTGCTCTTCGCCCGAGAGGCTCATCGGTACCCAGCGCAGACACCGTCAGCGAAATACCGTCGACCGTGATTGAGCCTTTTTCCACCACGTATCGAGAGATCTCCCGCGGCAATGCGATTCGCACCACCTCCCAGTGCTCCGACGGAGAACGCGAGATCACCGCGCCGGTGCCGTCGACATGGCCCTGAACGATATGACCACCAAGCCGGCTGTTCACTGCAGCGGCCCGTTCCAGATTGACCTGGCTGCCCACTGCGAGTGCGGCCAGGCTGGAGCGGTTCAGGGTCTCTGCCATGACGTCGGCGCTGAATCGTCCGTCCGGGAGCACGTCGACCACGGTCAGACAGACGCCGTTGACGGCGATGGAGTCGCCATGGCGGGCATCGCCGGTCACCACCGGGCCGCGAATGATCAGACGTGCCGAATCGCCGAGATCGTCAGTGGCGACGATCTCGCCGAGTTCTTCGATGATTCCGGTGAACACCGCACCAATCTAGCCATGACCTCGGATCCGGCGATTACTCGGCCTCGCCGCCACGGCACTGCTCGCTCCACCCACTACGATGCCCCTATGTCGACGACCCGCCGAATCTTTGCCGCCCTGGCCACCCTGCTCGCCGCCGCCCTGCTCATTTCGGGCTGCTCGAAGAAGTCATCCGAACCGTTGCCGGACGCTGCCGGACTGCTGCAGCAGTCCATCTCCGCAACGAAAGCACTCCAGAGTGCCCACCTCGAAATCGTCGTCAACGGCAAGATTGACGGCCTGCCGATCAAGAAATTGGCCGGCGACCTGACCAATGTGCCGGCCGTCGCCATCAAGGGCAGTTCGACCATCACGATGGGTGGCTCGGATGTTGATATCCAATTGGTGGTGCTGGACGGCACGCTCTACGCGGCGCTGACTCCGAACAGCTGGCTCGATATGGGCCCAGCCGTTGAGATCTACGACCCGTCGGTAATCCTGAACCCCGATACCGGGCTGGCCAATATGCTCGCCAATATCACCGACGCCAAGGCGCAGGGCTTTGAGACCATAGGCGGCGTGGCGACCGTCAAGATCACCGGCACTGTCGCGGCCGCCGCGGTGAACAAACTGATCCCGCAATTGAAGGCCAGTGGGCCGATCCCGGCCACCGCGTGGATCGAGAAGGACGCACCAAACCAATTGGTCCAGGCCCAGGTGGACCAGAGCGAAGGCAACAGCGTGCAGTTGACCCTGTCCGAATGGGATAAGCCGGTCACCGTCACCAAGCCTGCGGTGTGATGCCGCAGGAACTCACCGCCACCGCGGATCGGACCACGGACGTCGGCCGTGGTCGTCGGATCGCGATCGGCGCCGGCAGTCTCGCCGTCTTGCTCGGGGCGCTCGACACCTACGTCGTCGTCACGATCATGGTCGACATCATGCGGTCGATCGGCATCCCGATCAATAAGATTCAGCAGGTCACGCCGATTATCACCTGGTACCTGCTGGGCTATATCGCCGCGATGCCGCTACTGGGCCGGCTGTCTGACCGGTTCGGCCGCAAACTGGTGCTGCAACTGAGCCTGATCACGTTCGCCGTCGGCTCGGTGGTGACCGCGCTATCGAACGACCTCACCACGCTGGTGATCGGCCGGCTCATCCAGGGCATCGCCAGCGGTGCGCTACTGCCGGTGACGCTCGCGCTGGCCGCGGACCTGTGGGCCGCCCGAAGCCGCGCGGCGGTGCTGGGCGGAATCGGCGCTGCGCAAGAACTCGGCAGCGTGCTCGGCCCGCTGTACGGCATCGGTGTGGTGTGGCTACTCAACACCTGGCGCGACGTGTTCTGGATCAACGTGCCACTCACGCTGATCGCGATGGGGCTGATCCACGTCAGCCTTCCCGGTCACGAACGTAGCCGCGAACCCGAGCGCGTCGACGTCGTGGGCGGCGTCTTACTCGCCATCGCACTCGGCCTGGCGGTGTGGGGCCTGTACAACCCCAATCCTGACGGCAAGCAGATCCTTCCGGCTTACGGCCTGCCACTGGTGGGCGGAGCGGTAGTGGCCGCGATCGCGTTCGCGGTGTGGGAGCGATTCGCCACCACCCGCCTCATCGAACCGCGAGGGGTGAAGTTCGGCCCGTTCCTGTCGGCCCTGACCACCTCGATGTGTGCCGGTGCCGCACTGATGGTCACTCTCGTCAACGTCGAACTGTTCGGCCAGGGCGTACTGGGCAGGGATCAGAACGGGGCTGCCTTCCTGCTGCTGCACTTCCTGGCCGCACTACCCATCGGCGCTTTGATCGGCGGCTGGGTCGCCACCCGGATCGGTGACCGGGTGGTGGCTGTCGTGGGCATGGTGATCGCGGCGTTCGCCTACTGGCTGGTGTCGCAGTGGGGCGTCGACGTACTGTCCGCCCACCACGACCTCGGCGTGGTACGCCTGCCTGTATTCGGCACCGACCTGGCGCTGGCCGGTTTCGGGCTGGGCCTGGTGATCGGTCCGCTCACCTCGGCCGCGCTGCGAGTCGTGCCGTCAGCCCAGCACGGGATCGCCTCCTCACTGGTGGTGGTGGCGCGGATGACGGGCATGCTGATCGGCGTCGCGGCGCTGAGCGCCTGGGGTCTGTACCGTTTCAACCAGATTCTGGCCACCCTCCCCAGCACACCGGCGGACACACTGGCCGCCAAGATCGCCGGCGAGGCTGTCCGCTACCGCACCGCGTTCGCCATGCAGTACGGCTCGATCTTCTTCATCACCACCATCGTCTGCTTGGCCGGGGCCGTGTTCGCGTTGTTCATCGGGGGCCGCCAAAGTCGTGCCGACGATGGATCAGATGTGACCGCAGCGTCGAGCAGTGGTGCCGGATTACCGGGCTAATCGCGTTGAGCCCACACCCGATCAGCCTGCGGTGGGTACCCTCGCCCCCATGCGGGTGACGACATGCTGATCGCTGCTCTGCGCGATTTACAATGGCACAAACGCCGATTCGCGATTGCCATCGTCGGCACCGGCTTGGTCTTCGCGATGACACTGGTTCTCACTGGCCTCGCTAACGGCTTCCGGGTGGAGGCAACCCGGACCGTCGACGCCCTGCAGTTGGACGCATTCCTGGTCAAGTCCGGCGCAACCGGACCATTCCTGGGCTCGTCGGCCTTCCCCCCTACCAAGATGCAACTGCCCGGCGTTCGCGCGTCGGTGCCACTGGTGTACGGAAGCGCGACGATGCCCGAGGGCGATTCGGCGCGAAGCGTCAACGTGTTCGGCGCACCAGAGCATGGACCCGGCATCCCCGTGATGGTCGACGGACGTCCCCCGTCGGCTCCGGATGAGGTCGCGGTATCGACGACGATGGGCCGGGCGATCGGCGATACCGTAGAAATCGGTTCCCTTCCACTGCGAATTGTCGGACTCGCAGACGATTCAACTGCACTGGCCGGCCAGCCCAACGTATTCCTCACCATTACCGGCGCACAGAAACTGTTGTTCTCCGGCCAGTCGCTCATCACCTCGGTCGGACTGCAGGGCATGCCTTCCGCAGCGCCGGACGGATTTCGCATCATCGACCGTGCCGGAGCGGTAGACGACCTGTTACGGGCTCTCAGTGGCGCGCGGCAGGCGATGACCCTGATGGCCGGACTGCTCTGGTTGGTCGCCGCCTCGATTGTCGGGTCGATGATCTACATGTCAGCGATGGAACGCACCCGGGATTTCGCGGTATTCAAAGCGGTCGGCGTTCCTACCCGATCCATCCTGGCCGGGCTGGCCATGCAGGCCGTCATCGTCGCGGTCCTGGCGGCACTGCTGGGCGGTGTGCTGTCAGTACTACTGGGACCATTGTTCCCGATGCGGGTGGACATCCCGAGGATCGCGTTCCTGCTACTACCCGTCGTCGCGGTAACCATCGGTGTGCTGGCCAGCGTCGCCGGGTTGCGCCGCGCAGTGACGGTGGACCCCGCACGAGCATTCGGAGGACCCTGAACCGATGGCAGACCTACGCATCAAAGACCTTGTGGTGGAGTACGCCAGCGGTCAGGAATCGGTTCGTCCGATCAACCACTTGAGCCTGGACGTCCCAGCAGGATCGCTGGCAATTCTGTTGGGGCCCAGCGGATGCGGCAAAACGACGCTGTTGTCCTGCCTGGGCGGCATTCTCAAGCCCACCGCCGGGCGGATAGAGTTCGGCGATGCCGACGTGACCGCCCTCGACGCCCGAGAGTTGTCGGAGTACCGCCGAAACACGGTCGGCATCGTGTTCCAGGCCTTCAACCTCGTTCCCAGCCTGACCGCCATAGAGAACGTGCTGGTGCCGCTACGGGCAGCCCGGATGCCAAAACGCCAGGCCCACCAGAGAGCCGAGGAACTGCTGGATCGCGTCGGCCTGGCGCACCGGATGTCCTATCGGCCCGGTGACCTCAGCGGCGGACAGCAGCAGCGCGTCGCTGTGGCTCGGGCCATCGCACTGGACCCGCCGTTGCTGATCGCTGACGAGCCCACCGCGCACCTGGACTACATCCAGGTCGAGGAAGTATTGACGCTGATCCGCGAACTCGCCTCCGGCGAACGGGTGGTGGTGGTGGCCACCCACGACACCAGAATGCTGCCCCTGGCCGACAGCGTGGTGGAGCTGGTGCCGCATCTGGATGCCACCGACCACGAGCCGGAGACCGTAAACCTGTCCGCCGGCGAAATGCTCTTCGAGCAGGGCACCATGGGCGACTCGATCTACCTGGTGTCCACGGGTGAAATCGAGCTGGTGCGCGAATTGGCCGGTGGTGGCGAGGCGGTGCTCAAGGTTGCCGGTTCGGGCGACTACTTCGGCGAGATGGGACCGCTGTTCGCCCTGCCGCGTTCGGCAACCGCGCGAGCCCGAACCGATGCCGAAGTGGTTGGTTACACGGTGCAGGCTTTCCGCGAACTGCTCGGATCCCTCGGGTCTCGAGATCTCATCGAGCACAAGGCTTTACATCGCGAGAGCTGACCCCGGGTCGGTCAATCCGGAGGCACCAGGCTGATCAGCAGGTCTGGCCCGATCCGATCCACACCGTCATAACGCCATCGCAGCGCACTCGCAATGCCGGTGACCCCGACATCGTCCACCGCGCCGAAGGGTCCGCCCAGCAGAACCGGTGCGACGTAAGCCAGGATTCGGTCGATGACACCGGCCCTGAGGAACGCACCCGCGATGGTTGGGCCACCTTCCACGATTACATCGGTGCGAGCGGATAGGGCTCGAATCACCTCGTGCGGATCATGGGAATGCAACATCATGGTGGGCGAATCTCCCATCGTCACATTGAATTCCGGCGGAATCTCCCTCTTACCCACCACCACCCGCAGCGGTTGGCGTTCGGCAAGTCCGCCGTTCGGCAGGCGGGCCGTCAGGCTGGGGTTGTCGGCGAAGACAGTTCCGGTCCCGACGACGATGGCATCCGCGGCAGCCCGGCGACGATGTACATCGGCACGTGCCGCATCACCGGTAATCCACTGTGATGACCCGTCCGCCGCTGCGCTTCGGCCATCAATACTGGCGGCGAATTTCCACGTCACGTGTGGCAGACCGGTGCGCTGTTTGTGCAACCACTCACGCAGGGGACCGGCCGCCACCTCCTCGGCGCGCACCCCGCCGGTCACCTCGACACCGGCGGCGCGCAACCGAGTTGCACCACCGGCGGCGACCGGGTTCGGATCGTTGATCGAATAGACGACTGCCGCGACGCCCGCCCCTACCAAGGCGTCGACGCATGGCGGTGTCTGCCCGTGATGGTTGCACGGTTCCAACGTCACCACCGCTGTTCCACCGGCTGCACGCTCCCCTGCGGCCCGCAGTGCGATCACCTCGGCGTGTGGTCCGCCCGGCGGCGCTGTGGCGCCGACGCCCGCGATGTCACCGTCTGCACTCACGATTACTGCGCCCACCGGCGGATTCGGGTAAGTGGACCCCTTGACGCGCTGCGCCTGTTCGATCGCCACGTGCATCGCGGCGTTAATGTGTGCGGGCGCGGTCATACGTGCAGATGGGGCGAGGCGAGACCGGCCTGACGGCGCAGGGCCTCGACGGCGGCGCCTGGGTCGGCGGCACCGTAGACCGCTGAGCCCGCCACGAAGCAGTCCACACCGGCCTCGGCGGCCGCCTCGATGGTGTCGGCGTTGATTCCGCCGTCGATCTCAATCAGGATCGTTAGCTCACCGGAGTCGACCAATCGGCGAACGGCCGCAACCTTGGTCAGCACCTCAGGCATGAAACTCTGGCCGCCGAACCCCGGTTCGACACTCATGATCAGCAATGTGTCGAAATCGCGCAGGATCTCCAGGTACGGATCCACTGGAGTGCCGGGCTTGATCGACAGCCCCGCTTTAGCGCCGGCGGCACGGATATCGCGGGCCACTGCCACGGGATCGTCGGTGGCCTCGGCGTGGAAGGTCACGTTGTAGGCGCCGGCTTCGGCGTAGCCCGGTGCCCAGCGCCCCGGGTCGGTGATCATCAGATGGCAGTCCATCGGGATGTCGGTTGCCTTGAGCAGACTTTCGACCACCGGCAGGCCGAGGGTCAGATTGGGAACGAAGTGCGCGTCCATCACGTCGACGTGCAGCCAGTCCGAACCCTCGACCGCCGCAGCCTCGCGGGCCAGCCAGGCGAAGTCTGCGGAAAGTATCGACGGTGCGATCATGGGCCGAGTCGGTGTTGCCATGGCCCTCACCCTAAGGCTTGGGGCCGTGTTGGGGGCCCCGGTCTAGGTGTCTTTTCGCAACGCGGCGGCGAACATCGCGTCGGTACCGTGCCGGTGCGGCCAGAGTTGCACGTACGGCCCGACACCGAGGTCCGCAACGGGCTCGAACAGGGGGCGGGCGTCTAGGGCGGTGACCGAATAGCGCCGCAGCGCGTCGGCGACCACGCCGACGGTCTCGACCAGGTGGGGCGAACACGTCGCGTAGAGCACCACGCCGCCGGGCCGGGTCAGGTTGATCGCCGACGCCAGCAGCTCCCGCTGCAGCTTGGCCAGTTCCGCGACGTCGGCGGGGGTCCGCCGCCACCGGGCCTCCGGCCGGCGCCGCAGGGCCCCGAGTCCGGTGCAGGGCGCGTCGACGAGGACCCTGTCGAAATCGCCGGCCGGCAGCGACGAATCACGGCCGTCGACCCGCAGCACGTCGACCGCCAGTCCGCGGGTGTTTTGTTCGACCATCTCGGCTCGACGCGGGTTGGGTTCGATCGCGGTGACGGTTGCGCCCTGCGGTGCGGCGATCGCGGCGATCAGGGCCGTCTTACCGCCCGGGCCCGAACACAGATCGAGCCAGCGACCGCCGCCGGGACCGATCAGTGGAGCCAGGGTCAGTGCGCGGGCCACCAGCTGGCTGCCCTCGTCCTGAACCAGTGCCTGGCCATCGCGGATGGCGGCAAGTCCGGCGGGGTCACCGCTACCGAGGTACACCGCGTAGGGCGAGTAGCGCCCAACCTCCCCGCCGACCGCCGCGCCCAACTCCTCAGCGCTCAGGACACCGGGGCGGGCGGCGAGGTGTACGGACGGCCGGGCATCGTCTGCCGCCAGTGCCGCATCCAGTTCGGCGGCGTTGGCGCCGAGGGCATCGGCGAACGACTGAGCAATCCAGCGCGGATGCGCGTGAACGAATGCGGAATGGCCGATCGGGTCAACGGCGACCGGTGGCGCGAGTTCGGCTGCCCAGGATTGCTCATCGCGTCTGGAAATAGCTCGCAGCACTCCGTTGACGAAACCGGCTCGTACGGAATCGAATTCGACGCCGGCCTGCTCGACGGTGGTGGATACAGCGGCGTGCGGGGCGACATGGGTCCGGAGTAGTTGATAGGCACCGAGACGTAGCAGGTCCAGCAGTACCGGGTCGATCTGGTCGATGGGCCGGCCCGCGGCCGAGGCGATGACGGCATCCAGGAGGCCTCGGGTGCGGCAGGTGCCGTAGGTCAGTTCGGTCGCGAACGCCGCGTCCCGTCCGGTGATACCGCGCTCGGTCAGGATGGCCGGCAGCGCCAGGTTGGCGTAGGAATCTCGTTCGGATACCGCGCGCAACACATCGAAGGCGGCGCGCCGGGCCGGGTCGAGTTGGGCGCGCGGCCGGCGACTCGGATGGGTAGTCACGTTGCCCGCACCCCGGGATCAAGTCGGGCGCCCCTGGCCCAGTCTGCGGCAGCCATTGCCTTCTTACCCGGGGGCTGGATCCGACCGAGCAGAACCGGGTCCGATCCGGTGCCCACCCGCAGCACGGACCGTTCCACCTCGATGCAGCCGGGCTCCATTGCTACGCCGGACTCCTCGACGGTCACCGGGCCGAGTTTGATTCGCATATCCCCCAGCATCGTCCACGCGCCCGGGTTGGGTGTCACCGAACGAATGCGACGCTCGACGACGTGTGCGGGCAGGTCCCAGCGGACCCGCGCCTGCTCGACGGAAATCTTTGGCGCAATACTCACCCCGTCGGTCGGCTGCGCGATCGGATTCAGCGTTCCGGCGGCGATACCGTCCAGAGTGGTCTCCAATAACATCGCACCCGATTCGGCCAGCCGGTCGAGGAGTTCCCCGGCTGTGTCGGTGGGCGTGATCGTCTGCGTCAGCACACCGTAAACCGGTCCCGAATCCAACGCGGGTTCAATTCTGAAAGTGGTTGCGCCGGTTACGGTGTCGCCCGCGGCAATAGCGGCCTGGACAGGTGCGGCGCCACGCCAGGCCGGCAGTAGCGAGAAGTGCAGATTGACCCAGCCGTGCGGCGGCAGCGCAAGCATCTGGGCACTCAGGAGCGCGCCATAGGCGACCACCGCGCAGCAATCGGGCGCGATCCCAGTCAGTTCCGCGATGAACTCCGCGGAATTCGGCTGCTCCGGTCGCAGAATCGGGATGCCGGCGTCGAGGGCCAGTTGCGCGCACGGGGAAGGTGCTGGTTTCCCCCGCCGGCCGGCCGCAGCATCCGGACGCGTGAGGACGGCGACGACGTCATGATGCGGCGAGTCGATCAATCGCTGCAGGGACGGTAGTGCCGGTGCCGGTGTTCCGGCGAAGACGATTCGCAATTACTTTGGCACCTGATAGAACTCGCGCTCGGTAACCCCCGCGATCGGCGCGACGAACATCCACGGGATGGTGGTCCGCAACCGATTTACGGTGGCCGCGGAATCGTTGTAGTACTGCCGAGCGAAGGCGAGTTTGTCCTCGGTGTCGGTGAGGTTGCGCTGCAGATCCAGGAAGTTGTTCGACGAGTTGAGTTGCGGATAGCTCTGTCCCAGTGCCAGCACCTGACCCACGGCGGTATCGAACTGCCGCTCAGCCGACGTACGCTGCGCCACCGACTTACCCGAGGTCGCGGAGGTCAGTGCAGCCTGCGCATCTGCGATGTGTCCCAGGACGGCCTTCTCGTGGGTGGCGAAACTTCCCACCGTGCTGACCAAGCTCGGAATCAGCGCTGCGCGCCGGGTGAGCTGTACATCGATCCCGCCGAGCGCCTCATCGGCTGAAACGTCTGCCGTGCGAAGTTTGTTGTAGCCCAACACGAACCCGACCAGCACGGCCACCGCTATCACCAAAACCAGAATCAGCACAAATGTCACCATGAGCCTCCTCCTCCTCCGCCTCCGCCACCGCCGCCGCCACCGCCGCCGCCACCGCCGCCACCGCTCGATGACGAGGATGACTGCGAGGCCGTATAGGCACCGATGGACGACGACAGCGCGGACTCGAAGCTGTCGAAACTAGCACCTCCCGATGACGATGAGGTCCAACCGGTGCCCGACGACGAGTGATACCAGCCGGGCTGTGGAGGTACCTGTCCGGTCGCGGCCTGGTACTTCGCCGCCCACAACGCCGCAGCACCGCCCGCAACCGCGAACGGGATATATGCGGTGAAAAGGTCCTTGCGGGCGGAGAAGTCGAATCGCGACTCCGCCGAGTCGGTCGCCAGCATGCGGCGGAATCCACCCGCTTCCGACCACAGTTGACGCCCGGCTGCCGTACGGCGAGTCCCGACACCGCTGCCCCATACCGGCCGGGCTACCAGAAAGAACACCGCAAATGGCAGGCCCCACAGAGTTATTGGGAATCCCCAACGCATGAAGCCGCACACAGCCAGGACAACCGCGATGACACTGGCGAAACGTGGCCACATCTCCGCGCGGCGCTTGACCATCAGACCGCCATCAATGGCCCACTGCTTGACTGCCGTTGTCATCTCTTCCTTTGCGGCAGAGAGCCTCAGGCCGGAGGAAGCAGTCCCGTTGGCATCGAATCTGCCGTCCCGATCAAGCAGACCCAGCGCAGAGCCGACAGTCTCGCTGACCGGATCGAGATCAGCCCATGGTTCGCGTCCCCCGGTGTTGCGAACGGCCCACTTGTTCTTGCCGCGTTCGTCCAGCGACAGCACCCCGCGGTCAGCCAGATAGAACAGCGTTGCGGTCAGAGCCTCGTCTGGCACCTTTTCGGTGCGGATGTATTCACACTGCACCGGCCCGAGGCCCGGCGGCGGGGCGTACTGCAGCGGGAAGCCCGGCGGCGGCTCGACGGTGGTCCGCCACCACAGAAAAGCCCCGAGGCCGGCTGCGGCGGTCAGACCCGCCAGCCACAGCACGATCGGAACCGAACGGCCCAGGACCGGATCCCAGCGAAGCGACCATGGAACTTCGGCGCGCGCCGGGGTCGCAACGTCAACGCCGGCCCGAAGCGTGACCGGGGTGCGGGGTGCCAGGTCGGTGGCCGTCAATATCACCGTGTTCCCCGCAATGGTGAGGCTTTCGCAGTCGCGACCGACGCCCGACCCGACTGAGCACTGCGCGCCCGGTACCGGGCCGGGCAGTGTGACTGTGACATCGGCGGCAGTGATCCGGTTGTTCCAGCCCGGTGCGATCACGTTCCAGAAGAACACCGATGGCGCTGCCGGATCTCCGGTGGAGGAGGCGAATTCCTTTGCGGCGCCGGTGTCACCGGGGTCCAGTACGCCGGCAATGCGGTAGCGGATCCGGAAGATGTGCGTGCCCGGGGCGAGGTAGTAATCGGGGTCGCCGATCTTGGCCACCAGAAACCGGTCGTTCTCCTGTCGCAGTAGTTGATATGGCACCGGTTCGCCATCGAGCAATATCTCGTCAACCTCCGGAACCTGCCGAAGGTGAGAGATGTTGGCATTGCCGACATCCCAGAACCGGAAGATTCCGTGTCGGCCGCCCGGGAATTCGGTGGTGATGGTCTCGTCGGCCTGCATCTGCCCATCGCCATCCACGGCGAACTCGGCATGCAGATTGGAAATCGTCACCGGATCGGAGACTGCACCGCTGTCGGGGATAGCGCTGGACAACACCGGCCAGAGCAGTCCAAGGATGGTGAGCAGCACGGGGATCAGCCACGCGACGCCGCGACCGAACGACTTCATCGCGCCTCCCCCGTCGCCTGTGGACATTGAGCCTAATTGGCGGTCAGCCGATATGCAGAGGGCCGATCTGCACCCGGACCGCGTCGTGGTCGTGCCGCGCACTGGTGACCGAGATGGCCTGGCGTAACGACGACGCCAGCGCAAGCCCGTCGGCGCGTCGCACCCGGATCAGCATCCGGATGACAGTGTCAGTGGCGGCCGTGGCGGGCGGGCGGCGAACCCCGGGCGGTAATTCCACCGGGCCCAGCAGTTCGGCGTCGCCCGGTAGCACGGCCGCGGCGATCAGCGCGTTTACCGCATCGGGGGCTCCGTCCACCGCAGCGATATGGACGGCCGGCGGTAGTCCGACCGCGACCCGGCCGGCCAGTTCGGCTTCGGCATGTCCGACCGGATCCCACTTGATCAGCGCCTGAACGGTGGGAATCGCCGACTCGGCCACGACGACGACGACGCCGCCCGCCGCGCGGGAATGCACCTGCGCTGAGGCCGCCATCCAGCGGCGCAGCGTGTCCTCGGCGGCCCGCAGGTCCTGGCGTCCGAGCAGCGACCAGCTGTCCAGCAGCAGCGCCGCGCCGTAGCCGTCCGGGGCACTCGGCTCGGCTCCTGGCGTGGCCACCACCACGGCCGGTCCAGCGCCGATCTCGCTGTGGATCGAGTCGCCGGCCGAGGTGATGACCGGTACGCCGGTGAAGGCCCGGCCCAGTTCCTCGGCGGTCCGCCGGGCACCGACGACCACCGCACGCACGGAGCCGGCCCCGCAGCGGCGACACTTCACATCGAGGTCGATACGACCGCACCACCGGCACACCGCCCCGTCCGCATCGCGGTCAGACAATGACAGCGGACCCACACAGTGCCGGCAGCGGGCGATCTCGCGGCAGCGGTCGCACGCCACCGATGGCACATATCCCCGCCGCGGCACCTGCACGAGCACCGGAGTTCCGTGATCCAAGGCGGCGCGGGCGGTACGCAGCGCCACCGACGGTAACCGGGCGCTGCGGGCCGCGGGGTCGCGTTCCTCGGCAAAGCCGCTGTCGTCGAGGGCGACGACCCGCGGAGCCGCCGCCCGAACAGCCGGCCGGGGTGCCACCAGATCGTGGGCCCACCCGCTCGTGATCAATGCCTGGGCCTCAGCGGTGCGGGAATATCCGCCGATGAGCGCACCGCAGCGCAGCTGGTGTGCGCGCAACATGCCGACCTCGCGGGCGTGCGGATAGGGCGCGCGGGGTTCAGCCAGGCTGTCATCGCCGTCGTCCCACACGATCACCAGGCCGAGCTTGTCCACCGGAGCGAACACCGCACTGCGGGTACCGATCACCAACCGGGCCTGCCCCCGCAACACCGACAGCCAACGCCGATACCGGGCCGACGGACCCAGACCGGCAGCCAGCGCCACCACCGCGGATTCGTCGATCAGCGCGGTGGTGGCTGGCACCAACGCATCGATGTCTCGTTGGTCGGGAACGATGACAAGCACCCCGTGCCCACCACCGACCGCGGTAGCGGCGGCTTCGGCCAGCCGGTCGCACCACGAATCTCCGGGTAGCGCCTGCCACGCCGCGCGGGCTGCGCGCCCGTCGTGCAGCGCCTCCAGAAATTTCCCGCCGCCGGTGTAGCGATCCCACCCGACCGGATCGACGGGCTCGATCACCGGCAGCAACGGCACCGCCCGCGGCGTCTTTTCGGCGGATGCGTGCCGCGGCGGGATAGCCAGCCGCAGCACATCGGGCCGGGTGCCGGCGTAGCGGGCAGCGACCGCGTCGACCAGTCGACGCACCTCGCCGGTGAGCACCGGCTCGGCAGAGATGACCCGATCCAGCCAGCCCAACTGGCCCGCATGATCGGTGTCGGACCGGCGTTCCAGCACGAATGCGTCGACAAGCCGACCATGGAAGCGCACCCGCACGCGCACCCCTGGTTGGGCGTCATCGGATTGTTCCGCCGACACCAGATAGTCGAACTCGCGGTCCAGGTGCGGCACCGACAGCATGGGCAGAACCCGGGCGATGGGTTCGTGTTCGGCAGCGTGCCGGCCGGATGCGCTCACTCCAATCGGCTCTTCCCTTCGTTGATCACCGACCCGGTCCCGTCCGCTGCTGTCGGTTACCGCTGCCTGTTCGCCCTGCGGCGCTCGGTTTCATCGAACACTATCGAGCCAAGGGGCACGTCGCCCCGAGCCCGCTTCCGAGCGGAGTAACCCGAGACCGCCGAGAAGGCTCCCGCGACACCGTCCTCGGACGCATCCCAGGTCAGTGACTTCCCCGGGCCGAATCCAAGGTTGGTGCCGACGTCAACGGCGTCCATGTTGGCGCCGAGGAACACGAAGTCCCACGAGTAGACGGTCTCCTGTTGAGAGATCAGCGCACGCACGGCCTCAACGGTCCACTCGGTGCTGGCGTTTTCGAAGCCGTCAGTCATCACCAGCACGGTGATATCACCGGGGCGCTCGTCGGCGGGTAGCGCGGCAAGTCCACTGCCGACCTCGATGACGAACCGTCCGATCGAATCAAGCAACGCGGTACAGCCGCGGGGCTCCAGTGCCAGCGGCGGCACGGTGCCGGCATCCCGATTCTGATAGACGACCTCGTAATTGTCGTCGAACTGCGCCAGGGTCACCAGCGTGGTGCCCGGTTGCGCGTGTTCGTTGGCGATGTAGGCATCGAACCCGCCGCGCATATCGGCGGCGATCGACTGCATCGATCCGGACCGGTCCAGTAGGGCCGCGATCAGTGTGATGGTGTTGTCGGTCATGGTGTTGTCTGTCATGGTGTTGTCGGACATGGCAATTCCCCCTCGAATTAGGTGTTTGACCGAGGGTAACCACGGGCTCTGACAGAAAGGGCCCCGACAGAAACTCAGTCGCGAGCGCGGCCGAAGAATAAGCCCGCGGTGATCAGCACCTGCGATGCCGCATAGACCCACCAGATCGGCAATTCCAGCGCCGGCGATCCGAGCACGAACTGCCCGACGCCGATCATGCCGTCGGACACCGCGAACAACACCGCACCCACCGCCGTCCACACCGTGGGCAACCTGGCCACCAGGGCCGAACACACCATCGCGCCCAGCACGGTGATGTAGACCGTTACCGGAATGGTGAGTCCGTCGGCCACCAGTGTCGGCCAGAACCGGGCCAGCATGCTGACGCACGCGACAATGACGATGGCCACCACCACCGCGCGGGCCCGACTGATATTGCCGCGCAACGGAAGTAGCGCCCCGAGGTAACACAGGTGTGCCGCCAGGAACGCCCCGAGTCCGCACACGAACGCCGGCGTCCACCACGGGATCGCGAGGAGGAAGTCGCCGACGGCAGATAACAACAGCGCCAGCACCAGCCAGCGGCGCTCCCGGATGATCGGGTGGCGCGACGACGCCGCCGCCAGCAGAATCGCCATCGCCGACTTCGCGATCGGCTGAGCCCAGAACCGGCCGGTGAGCGCGGCGCCGGCCGGCAATGACAGCGCGACGACCGCCAGGAAAGTCCCGTAGCTCACCGCCGCGGCAACCCCGGACGCCCACCAGAGCCGCACCGCACGTGAGGCACCTGCGTACCGTGTGCCCATGGCCCATGACACATCACCGGTTGATGCCATCCTGCAGAAGGTACTGGAAGCCGTGCCGTTTCGGCTGACCGTCGACGACGGCGTTGAGGCCGCCCGGCGCGGGTTGCGCGAATTACCCCGCAGGCCAATGCATCCCGATTTGAGGGTCGAAGACCGACGGATCGACGGGCCGACCGGTCCGATCCCGGTGCGGGTTTACTGGCCCGCCGGGGACGAGACACCGCCAGTCACGATGTTCTTCCACGGCGGTGGATTCGCCCTCGGCGACCTCGACACCCATGACGCCACGGCCCGCGAGCATGCCGTCGGCGCGGGATCCGTCGTGGTGTCGGTCGATTACCGACTGGCCCCCGAGCATCCCTATCCCGCAGCGATCGAGGACGCCTGGGCTGCTACCCGCTGGGTAGCTGAAAACGCCGGGGAATTCGGCGCGGATTCCTCCCGGCTTGCGGTTGCCGGGGATTCGGCCGGCGGCAACCTGGCGGCGGTCGTGGCGCAATTGGCCCGGGATGCGGTCCGATCGGGCGATGGGCCGGAACTGACGTTCCAACTGCTCTGGTACCCGTCGACGATGTGGGACACCTCGCTGCCGTCGTTTACCGAGAATGCGAACGCCCCGGTGCTCGACAGCGCCGCCATGGCAGCGTTCACCGAGTGGTACGCGGGTCATCTTGACCTGACCGATCCACCGGCCACCCTCGCTCCCGGACGCGCGTCGGATCTATCCGGACTGGCCCCGGCCTACGTGGCCGTGGCCGGGCATGACCCGCTTCGCGACGACGGTGTGCGGTATGCCGAACTGCTTGCCGAGGCCGGGGTCGGCGTCGAACTGCACAACGCGACGACCCTGGTCCACGGTTATCTCGGCTACTCCGGCGTGGTCCCGGCGGCCACCGAGGCAACCGGTCGCGGCTTGGCCGCTTTACGTGCCGCGTTGCACCGCTGAGCAGGCCTTAGTTGACCGACCGGTCACCACAGGTAACGTTTGAGGCGTCGCCGACGACAGTGCACAGGACGGCAACAATCAAACTTGGAGGAAAAGATCTATGACATCCGGTGAAGCCTCGCGCACCGCCCGTATCGGCATCGGCAGCCTCGTCGGCAGCGTGATGGGCGGCATCATTCTTGCCGCCGTCGGCGCACCGGTGGCCTCCGCGGCACCCGATTGCAGCCAAGCAACAATCGACTCCACCTCAGAGGCCGTCAGTCAGCAAGCCCAGGCGTACATGAACGCCCACCCCGACGGCAACAAGGCGCTGATGACTGCGGCACTGCAGCCCCGTCCGCAGGCCGAGGCAACCCTGCGGTCGTATGCCAGCGCAAATCCGCAGGAGTACGCCGCTTTCAAACAGATCCTTGCGCCGCTGGGCGCCCTGCAGAAGCAGTGCGGCGTTCAGGTGGTTCCTGCGCAGTTCCAGTGGGCTTTCGACCAGTTCATCGGCGGCTGACACGCGCCGTTCAGCCACTTTTCGGCGCGACTAGACCGAGTTCTTCAGATCGTCGACCTTGTCCAACCGCTCCCATGGAAGATCGATATCGGTACGGCCGAAGTGCCCATACGCGGCGGTCTGGGCGTAGATGGGCCGGAGCAGGTCCAGGTCGCGGACTATTGCGCCCGGCCGTAGGTCGAATACCGCGGTGATGGCCTTCTCGATGCGGGCCGGGTCGACTGACTCGCTCCCGAACGTCTCGACGAACAGGCCGACCGGTGCGGCCTTGCCGATGGCGTAGGCAACCTGGACTTCGACCCGCTCAGCCAGTCCCGCCGCGACGACGTTCTTGGCCACCCAGCGCATCGCGTACGCCGCCGAGCGGTCCACCTTGGAGGGATCCTTGCCGGAGAACGCCCCACCACCGTGGCGCGCCCAACCGCCGTAGGTGTCGACGATGATCTTGCGGCCGGTCAGGCCGGCGTCGCCCATAGGCCCGCCGAGCACGAACTTGCCGGTGGGGTTGACCAGCAACCGGTAGTCGGAGACGTCGAGGGTCTGGTGACCCAACTCCTCCAGCACGGCGTTGACGACCTTGGCCCGGATATCCGGAGCCAGTGTGGTCTCGAGGTCAACGCCCTCAGCGTGCTGGGTGGAGAGCACGACGGTGTCCAGCCGGATCGGGGTGCTCCCGGCGTACTGGATGGTGACCTGGGTCTTGCCGTCGGGCCGCAGATAATCCAGCACCCCGGCCTTGCGGACCTCGGTCAGCTTGCGGGCAAGCCGGTGCGCCAGGGCGATCGGCAGCGGCATGAGTTCCGGCGTATCGCGGATCGCATAACCGAACATCAGACCCTGATCGCCGGCGCCCTGGGCGTCGAGTGGGTCGGCGGCGCCTTCCACGCGGGCTTCGTGAGCGGTGTCCACACCCTGGGCGATATCAGGTGACTGCGCCCCGATGGCGACGTTCACACCGCAGGATGCGCCGTCGAAGCCCTTGGTCGATGAGTCGTAGCCGATATCCAGAATTCGATCGCGCACGATCTTGGGGATGTCGACGTAAGCCGACGTGGTCACCTCGCCGACAACGTGCACCTGACCGGTAGTCACCAGTGTCTCCACCGCAACCCTCGAGTGCCTGTCCTGGTCGAGCAGGGCGTCGAGCACCGAGTCACTGATGGCGTCGCAGATCTTGTCGGGGTGTCCCTCGGTCACCGACTCACTGGTGAACAGTCGACTGTTATCGCTCACTGGTTAAATCTCCCTCGGCACTCGGTTGGATAAAACTGATGACCGCGCGGGCGTAGCCCGCCGGCCGCACGTGCGACGTTATTCCTTGCTGGATCTACCGCTACCGCGAAGCAACTCGGCGATCGCGTCCACGATACGGCTCGCCATCAAAGTCTTCGAACCATGCTCAAGTGCCTTCTCGGTGCCGTCGGCACCGAGAAGCCAACCGTCGTTACTGTCGACCTCGAACGCACGTCCGTCACCGACTGCGTTGACCACCAGCAGATCGCAGGCCTTCTGGCGCAATTTCGCGCGGGCGTGAAACAGCACATCTCCTTGCGCGTCGCCGGTCTCGGCGGCGAATCCGACGATGGCAAGCATGTGGGGCAGCTGACCTTCGGTGCGACGGCGAACCACCTCCGCGAGAACGTCGTCGTTTCGCACCAGTTCGATTGTCGGCGTTGCGTCGGAGGCCTTTTTGATCTTGCTGGCGGCAACGGTCGCCGGCCGGTAGTCAGCGACCGCGGCGGCCATCACGAGCACGTGGGCTTCGGGGGCGTGTTTGGACACCGCCTCGTGCATCTGAGCGGCCGACGTGACGTGACGGACGTGCACGCCCGCGGGATCGGCGAGTCCGGCGGTGTTGCCGGCGATCAGCGTGACGTCTGCGCCCCGTTGGGCTGCTACCCGCGCCACCGCGTAGCCCTGCTTACCGGAGCTGCGGTTGCCGATGAAGCGCACCGGATCCAGTGCCTCTCGAGTTCCGCCGGCCGTGACCAGAACCCTGGTGCCGCTCAGGTCGTAGGGAACCCCATCGGCGCGCGCCAGTAGCAACTCCGCGAAGGTGACGATCTCATCGGCCTCGGGTAGCCGACCCGCGCCTGTATCGGCACCGGTGAGCCGACCTGATGCAGGCTCCAGAACGACAGATCCCCGCTGCCGCAGGATGGCGACGTTGGTAGACGTTGCGGCATGCTGCCACATCTCGGTGTGCATGGCCGGCGCGAAAAGCACCGGACACCGGGCTGTCAGCAGGGTCGCTGTCAGCAGATCGTCAGCGCGGCCGACTGCCGCACGGGCCAACAGATCAGCCGTGGCCGGTGCGATCACGACGAGGTCCGCCTGCTGACCCAGACGGACGTGCGGCACCTCGGGAACGTCGGAGAACACTCCCGTGTGCACCGGATTACCCGAGAGTGCCTCGAAGGTGGCGGCGCCGACGAAGCGCAGCGCCGACTCGGTGGGGATCACCCGGACGTCGTGACCGGCTTCGCAGAATTGGCGTACCACCGAGCAAGCCTTGTAGGCCGCGATGCCACCGGCTACGCCGACGATGATCCGCTTGGGGCTCATGGGCAGACCCGCTGGCGCGGCTATTCGCCTTCGGTGTGCTCGAGGAGGTCGCCGTGGATCTCCCGCAGCGCGATCGACAGCGGCTTTTCCTGCAGGCCCGGCTCGACCAGCGGGCCGACGTACTCCAGAATCCCGTCGCCGAGCTGGTTGTAGTAGTCGTTGATCTGGCGTGCTCGTTTAGCCGCGTAGATCACCAGGGCGTACTTGCTTGACACCCGGTCGAGCAGCTCATCGATGGGTGGGTTGGTGATACCCAACGGTGCGTCGTAGGCGGTGGCGGCACCGGGGGCCGGATCGTAATGATCCGAATTGGTTGTCACGTAGACATTCTCCTGGCGGATTGAAGGTTCGAGTCGGTGGCCGGTGACCACTCACGCCGACGGCGGCGTGTTTCCCACCAGCAAGGTTACCAATTCAGAGCAGGCGGAATCCAATCGGCTGTTCACGACGACGACGTCAAACTCGCCCTGGGCAGCTAGTTCGGCCTCCGCGGTGGCCAACCGGCGCGCCATGGTCTCGGGGGTTTCGGTACCCCGGCCGATCAGTCGCTGTTGCAGCGCCTCCCGACTGGGCGGCGCCAGAAACACCGTGATCACCTCGGGCATGGCCCTCTTGACCGACCTGGCTCCGGCGAGGTCGACCTCGATCAGAACCGGTTGGCCTCCTGCTGCTGCGCCGGTAACGGGCACCGACGGGGTTCCCGACCGATGCAGGCCACCGTGGATTTCAGCCCACTCCAGCAGTTGGCCGGAGTCGATCAGCTCTTGGAACCGCTCGGCCGACACGAAGTGGTAGTCGAGCCCATCGACCTCTCCCGGGCGTGGTGCCCGAGTGGTCGCCGACACACTGAAAAACAGATCTGGAATCTGCTCGCGCAGGTGCCGGACGACCGTCGATTTCCCGACCGCAGACGGGCCGGACAACACCAGCACGCGACCAGGAGTCGCTGGCTGACGGGAGGTATCCCCCGTGCTGTCCGGCCCACCGCCGGCGTCCATATGTCTGCTTAGGAGAAGTCGAACTTCGCCAGCAGTGCTTTGCGCTGACGATCGCCGAGGCCGCGCAGGCGACGCGTCGGCGCGATCTCCAGTTCGGTCATGATTTCCTGCGCCTTGACCTTGCCGACCTTCGGCAGTGCTTCCAGCAGAGCGGAAACCTTCATCTTGCCGAGAACCTCATCGGTCTCTGCATCCTTGAGCACCTGCTGCAAATTGGTGCCACCGCGCTTGAGTCGATCCTTGAGCTCAGCTCGGATCCGACGTGCGGCAGCGGCCTTTTCCAACGCGGCCGCGCGCTGCTCATCAGTCAACTGGGGAAGGGCCACGGGTTCCTCCGTCTCATCACAATCATTGTTTTGCCTGGGCCAAAGTTCTTTGGCCAGCGCCGACGACCGTACCCAGGCTCTCAGACGAAATCTAACCCGCCCCCCTCGCCCGCAGTGCAAACCAGCAGGATAAGGATCGGGATTGTCGGGCCGGATCAGGCCCCCGGAGCGGTACTAGCCCGTGTGGCAGCAGTTCCTCAGCTGCGACCGGCAGACCGAGAATTAAGCCATCTAGCAGCAGTTTTGCTATGTCAGCCAGGGCAGCGCAATTCCCGAACGTTGATGTCGGCCGGGTCTCCGTAATCAATTTCACCCGGTTTGGGCACTTCACGGCGTGTCGCGCGTGTCGGCGCCGTCAATGGCGGCGGGCCCCACCAGAAATCACGCCAGATAGGCGACGGCGTCGCGGAGTCGGTCGCCGGCCGCGCGGACTGCTGCCGGGTCGGGTCCGGCCCGCAGAATCTCCCGAGATACCGCGGGCAGCAGTTGACCCGACCGCGCACCACCGAGACCCGCCAGTGCCTCCGGACGGCCACCCTGCGCCCCGACGCCGGGCACCAGGACGGGGCCGTGAAGTGTGCTGACGTCGGGCACCAGGTCCAACGTGGCTCCGATGACGACGCCCACCGCGCCCGACGGCTGTCCGGCAGCACGATTGACTTCGGCCGCGGCGTCGACGATCGACTGGGCGACGGTGCGGCCGTAAACGACCGCGCGCTGAATTCCGGCGCCTTCTGGATTGGAGGTGGCGGCCAGGACGAACACCCCGCGATCGTGCTCGGCGGCAACCTCGAGAAGCGGTGCCAGAGAGCCGAATCCGAGGTATGGCGATGCGGTGACGGCATCAGCAGCTAACGGGCCCTCCCCGACCCACGCTTGCGCGTAGGCCGCCATGGTCGATCCGATATCGCCGCGCTTGGCGTCGGCGAGCACCAGCACGCCGCACGACTGCAGTGCGGCCGTGGTGCGTTCCAGCACCGCGAAGCCGGCCGAGCCGTAGACCTCGAAGAACGCCACCTGTGGTTTGACGACGGCGAATCCCGCATAGGCCGCCACACAGATATCGCAGAACCGTGCCAATCCGTCCGCGCTGACCGGAAGGTCCCACGCCCGCATCAACTCCGGGTGCGGGTCGATGCCCACACATAACGGTCCGCGGGCCGCGATCGAATTGGCCAGGCGTACCCCGAAACCGGGCACGGTTCAGCCCTTGCCGAATGACGCGTGGAGTTCCTGCAGTGAGCGCACGCCGATATCGCCGCGGATAGCGGCTTCGATGCCCTGTACAGCGGCCGATGCCCCCTGCACCGTGGTGATGCACGGGATGTTCATCGACACCGCAGCAGACCGGATCTCGTATCCGTCGATACGCGGTCCGGAATTGCCGTACGGCGTGTTGATCACCATGCCGACCTCGCCGGCATTGATCGCGTCGATGGCCGTCCACGCCGGCCGGCCCTCGCCCGGGGTCTCGAAGTGCTTGCGGACCACATCGCATGGAATGCCGTTGCGGCGCAGCATCTCCGCCGTACCCTCGGTGGCGAGCACGCGGAATCCGAGGTCCGCGAGCCGCTTGACCGGGAACACCAGCGATCGCTTATCCCGATTGGCCACCGAGACGAATACGGTTCCCTCGGTCGGCAACGATCCGTAGGCGGCGGTCTGACTCTTGGCGAACGCACTGCCGAAATCGTGATCGATCCCCATCACCTCCCCGGTGGATTTCATCTCCGGGCCGAGCAGCGAATCCACTCCCGATCCGTCCGCCCGCCGAAACCGCCGGAATGGCAACACAGCTTCCTTCACCGCGATCGGCGCGTTCGGAGCCGGATGTGAACCGTCACCGACTGCCACCAGCATGCCCTCTTGCCGCAGTTGAGAAATACTGGCGCCCAACATGATTCGCGCACACGCTTTGGCCAGAGGCACCGCCGTGGCCTTCGACACGAATGGCACGGTTCGGCTGGCCCTGGGGTTGGCCTCCAGTACATAGAGCACATCGTCCTTAAGGGCGTACTGGACATTGAGCAGCCCGACCACCCCGACGCCATGGGCGATGGCCTCCGTGGCTCGACGGACTGCCTCGATATCGCTACGGCCCAGTGTGACCGGCGGTAGCGCACACGCCGAGTCGCCGGAATGGATACCGGCTTCCTCGATGTGCTCCATGACCCCGCCGATGTAGACCTCGGTGCCGTCGCACAGGGCGTCGACGTCGATCTCGATGGCGTCCTCGAGGAATCGGTCGACCAGAACCGGATGATCGGGTGAGAGTTGGGTGGCGCGGGTGATGTAGCCGTGCAGGGTCTCCTCGTCGTAAACGATCTCCATACCGCGCCCACCCAACACGTACGACGGCCGAACCAGCACCGGATAGCCGATGGCGGCGGCGATCTCGCGAGCCTCATCGAAGCTTGTCGCGGTGCCGAACTTGGGCGCGGGTAGGCCGGCGTTCACCAGCACCTGCCCGAACCGTCCGCGATCTTCGGCCAGGTCGATGGCCTCGGGCCTGGTGCCCACGATCGGTACTCCGGCGTCGGCCAGTCGCTGGGCCAGTCCCAGCGGCGTCTGCCCGCCGAGTTGGACGATCGCGCCCACCACGCCGGGACCGCCTGCACCCGAACGTGTTTCGGCGTGAAACACCTCAACAACGTCTTCGAAGGTCAGCGGCTCGAAGTACAACCTGTCTGCGGTGTCGTAATCGGTCGACACCGTCTCGGGGTTGCAGTTGATCATGACGGTCTCGAAACCGACCTGGCTCAGCGTGGTCGCGGCATGCACACAGCTGTAGTCGAATTCGATGCCCTGCCCGATCCGGTTCGGGCCCGAACCCAGGATGAGTACCTTGGGTCGCTCGGTCTGCGGCGCCACCTCGGTCTCGGCCGATGGGTCGAGTTCATAGCTGGAGTAGTGATAGGGCGTCTTGGCCTCGAACTCCGCCGCGCAGGTGTCCACGGTCTTGAACACCGGGTGGATACCGAGGCGCTGCCGAAGCGATCGCACGCCCGTCTCGCCGGCCAATTCCGGCCGCAGTGCGGCGATCTGACGGTCGGACAGGCCATTGTGCTTGCAGCGCCGAAGGAGTTCGCCGTCGAGCACCGGAGCCTCAAGAAGTTCCGCCCGCAGCGTCACCAAGCCGTTGATCTGTTCGACGAACCACGGGTCCACAGCCGAGGCCTCGGCGACCTCCTCGACGCTCGCACCCATCCGTAGCGCGAGTTCAATGTCGTAGAGCCGTCCCTCGGTGGGAGTGCGCAAGCGGGCGAGAACATCATTGACCCACCCATCCTCATCGGGCGCGGTCCAGAAGCCGGCGCGGGTGGTCTCCAGTGACCGCATCACCTTCCCGACGGCCTCGATGAAGTTTCGGCCCATCGACATCGCCTCGCCGACCGACTTCATCGTGGTGGTCAACGTCGGGTCGGCGCCGGGGAATTTCTCGAAGGCGAACCGCGGGGCTTTGACAACTACGTAGTCCAGCGTCGGCTCGAAGCAGGCCGGAGTCTCCTTGGTGATGTCATTGACGATCTCGTCGAGGGTGTAGCCGATGGCCAGTTTGGCGGCGATCTTCGCGATCGGGAATCCGGTGGCCTTCGAGGCCAATGCACTGGAACGCGACACCCGTGGGTTCATCTCAATGACGATGAGCCGTCCGTCTTTCGGATCGACCGCGAACTGGATATTGCACCCGCCGGTGTCGACGCCGACCTCACGCAGGATCGCGATGGCCAGGTCGCGCATGGTCTGATACTCGCGATCGGTCAGCGTCATCGCCGGAGCGACGGTCACCGAGTCACCGGTATGCACACCCATCGGGTCGACGTTCTCGATTGAGCAAACCACCACGACGTTGTCGTTACTGTCCCGCATCAGTTCAAGTTCGTATTCCTTCCAGCCGTAGATCGACTCCTCGATCAACACGTTTGCCGATGGTGACGCTGCCAGTCCATCGCCGGCCATGCGTTCGACATCCTCAAGCGACTTCGCCATTCCGGATCCGAGACCACCCATGGTGAATGACGGCCGCACCACGACCGGCAGGCCCAGTTCGGCGACGGTCTCGCGCACCTCCGCCATCGTGTAACACACTGCGCTGCGGGCGGATTCACCATCGACCTTGGCGACGATATCCTTGAATTTCTGCCGGTCCTCGCCGCGTTGAATAGCCTCGAAGTCCGCGCCGATCAGTTCTACGTTGTGGCGTTCCAACGCTCCGTTCTCATACAGCGCGACCGCGGTGTTCAGTGCGGTCTGACCGCCGAGGGTGGCCAGCAGGGCGTCGATTGGGTTGCCGCGTTCGGCCTGCTGGACGATCACCTTCTCGACGAACTCCGCGGTGATGGGTTCGACGTAGGTGTGATCGGCGTACTCCGGATCTGTCATGATCGTGGCCGGGTTGGAGTTCACCAGGGTCACCGTCAGGCCCTCGGCGCGCAACACCCGGCAGGCCTGGGTGCCGGAGTAGTCGAACTCGCAGGCCTGG
>Ga0114959_10000770_pt1 | contig 30090 bp, 26 predicted proteins | sample C_130625_EF_Meta_FD_87317 | JGI IMG/M metagenome (GOLD analysis project Ga0114959, IMG submission 87317) | Freshwater microbial communities from Lake Croche, Canada to study carbon cycling - C_130625_EF_MetaG | ecosystem: Environmental > Aquatic > Freshwater > Lake | place: Lake Croche, Canada... | reverse complement strand
TTCCGCTTCGACACCAGCCAATCGGACCGAGCGTGGTTAAAGGCCAGCATCTTCTATAAAGTCCGCACCTTGCCCACCGATGGTCAGGTGATGATTCGTAATTATAACGTCACCGCGAAGCCGATCAAGGACATCGAGGTGGTTCACAAGCTCAGCACTAACCCGGAGGAAGCCCGCGCCGACCTGTTACTTGGCTCGCAGGTGAGGCCGGAACGCACGGCGGAGTGGGGACTGAATTGGAAACGCAACCACAGTTGGACGATCGGCGGAAGCTGGGTCGAGCGAATCTCGGACCAAACGAGCGCCCGGTCACGTACCGCCTTTTTGAATCTCACCCTCGCCGAAAATTCTCCGTCTCCGATTCGCCTTTCGTACGGCCTGGAAGAGACAACGGGCAACCAATCTCGTCGGACTAACCAAAAGTATTCGCTCGCCTTTGACCAGCGTCCCGGTGCAAACCAGATGTTGTCACTGTACCTGGGGAATGTGTCCTACGACGGATATGTTGAAGGCGGTAAAGGTTGGGCGAATCTCACTCTCCGGCTCAACTACCAAGTCAAGTTTTGACGTTAAAAGGTAAAACCGCCCCGTGAGGGAAGTTAGTTTTCTTGGTCGTCCGCGAAATGCCGAACTGACAAGCGGTCGCGCCCGCCTACTTGTAACACTTGGTGTTGGACCGCGTGTAATTTACGCCGGTATCGACGATGGCCCCAACCTCTTCTTCACCTTTGCAGATGGGGCGGGGAATCTGGGAGGCGGTGAGTACCAGCTATACGGCGGTCACCGACTCTGGATATCTCCGGAAGAACCGGATAAGACGATGCAACCCGATAATGATCCGGTTGAGTATCGCCTAGTGGATGGCGAGCATCAGTTTCATTCATCTCCTGACATCAATCGGATTGGCAAGGAGCTTGCCATCACCCCCCTCGGGGAGGAGCGGTTTTCCATTCGGCATTCGGTTACCAATCACAATGCTTTCGACATTGAGTTGGGCGCCTGGGCGCTTTCAATGATTGACGCGGGAGGAAAGGTTTTCTTCCCCCAGCCTCCGTTTCAGAGCCACGAGGAACGCGTATTGCCAACCCGACCGCTGACGACCTGGGGTTATACCAAGCTTGCCGATCCACGTTGGACTTGGGGTGATCGCGTGGCTTCGCTACGACAAGATCCCACCGCCGGACCGCAAAAGATTGGTACCTTCGTCGCTCAAGGCTACGCCGCAGCCGAGATCAAGGGTGTCGTGCTCTTAAAGTCATTCCCGGCCGTGGAAGGAGAAAACTATCCGGACTACGGCTGCAATTTCGAAACATTTACCAATCAGGAGATGATAGAAATCGAGAGCCTTTCGCCACTCGTGCGGTTAAAACCTGGCGCGACCCTGCGCCATGTTGAAAGCTGGCGATTCTTCCCCGGGGAATCGATCCCGCTCGACGATGACTCCGCATTCGAGAAGCTATCCCAATTGAGAAGTCAGCTTTAGCCGTTACCGAGCGCTAGAAGCAGGAACCGCCCAAATTCCGCCAGGGAGCTTCGCACTCTGGCGGATAATCGCCTGACCCACGGTCATATTGAACTTAGCCCCGGTGGCGGTTAGCGTGTTGCTTCCCTCATCGTGCCGCGCAAAACCCTTCTTAAAGTCTCCATCCTTGGTTTCGGTAAACGCCAACCGCGTGACAAGCTTGCTGCTCGACGATGGACGATCGTTACTGTCATTCCATGCCACTACAAATGCGTCATCAACCGGGGTCCCGTTTGCATCTTGCAACGGTTTGGGATCGAAGGATCCGTTGGAACCACGGTTTGAGGTTTCCGTGATCAAGACCGTCCCGTCTGGATTTTCGATATTGAACATCTTCACGCCGCCGTAGGGCAGGTAAAGGCCATAGGTGACCGCGATTTTCTTCTTGCTGCTGGTGGGATCCTCAACGTAGGCCACTTCCGCATCCGAAGCGCTTGGGCACCGGAATGATGCGCGGGGATTCATGTAGCCAGACAAGTCGGATGCCCAGGTGTAAGCAAGACCGGTACCACCTAACGTGGGCAATCCTTTACCATCGGATCGGTAAGCCGGCGGTAAGCCGTCATCGTGGTCCTTGGCGTAAAGGCCAATCGCGTCGCTCATCGCCTTGGTGTTATTGACACATTGAGATCGCTCGCTCTTACGTTTACCGTACTGATAAATCGGATAAAGACAGGCGGCGAGCACCAACAGGATGAGGCCCAACACGCGCAGATCCTTAAAGGAGAGGTAGGCGTTGGATGAAGACGAGCCAGATTCAGGCGCTTGCGGATCAAAAGGTTCTTGGCTCATTCCGGGGCTCAACTATGGGTACGAATCGCAAGGATCACCGGCGGGCAATCTCGCTTCCCCCCAATAAACCGTATTGTCGCAAGGTTTGTTCCGGCTCGCCGGGTTTCAATCGCTCCACGTCGGTCCCGCGGCTCCGAACCGTGTACGTTGGCAACGGTCCCATAAAAATATCCTGCGGCTTTACTCCTTGCGCAAAAACGGCCAAGCTTGCGATTTCATCGGTGGAAAGTGCCCCACCAAGGACCTTTACCCCCTGATTTGCGACGTTAGGAAGAGCTAGCTTATTGCTAAAAATGGCATTCTTGAACGCGACGAGAAACTGTTTTTGGCGAGCTTGGCGGCTGTAATCAGAATCGCCTCCTTCACCCTTACGGAATCTCACAAACATCAGCGAATCGTAGCCGTCTAGCTTTTGCCGACCGGGCTGAAAATCGACGTGGACATTTCCCGCAAAATCGTCGTACTTCATCCGGTGATCCACGTCCACGGTAATGCCACCGGTAGCGTCGATCATGTCGCGAAACGCTTCGTAATCCAATACGATGGTGCGGTCGATGGGCAAGTCGTTTAACACGTGAGAAACGGCTTCTGGCATCAGTCCCGCCCGATTCTCCTTCTGCTTGAAGGTCATGTAGGCATTAATTTTCTGCTTACGATAGCCGGATAAGCGGCATTCCAGATCGCGGGGAATACTGACTCCGTAGATTTTCTTACTTTTAAAGTCGAGCCGAACAACCATGATCATGTCGGCTCGGGCATCTTGATCCACTACTTCGCTTTCGAAGTACATCAACTTGCCTTTGCGGTCGTAAACCGGCTTCGTGGCCTTGCGATTCTCGTCTGCCCCTAAGAGAAGCAACGTAATGCCCTCGCGCGGGCCAAACACTTGACTTACCGATTTTGGTGCCCAGCTGTTCTGAAGCAGCGCCATGAGCATGGGACTCTTCTGAATCCATCCCAGCGTGGACGCCGCCAGAAATACCGAAGCGAGCACGAAAACGTACCACACGGCTCCGAAGAAACGTTTGGCGCGGGAAGCTCGCTTGGGAGATTTCTTTCTTGCCACCGGTAGGACTCATTATGGCAAACGCTCGCCCGAGAGGCTTAGTTTCCGGTACCTACGCGGGGAATGACATATGGTCCCTTGGGAATCACTACGATTTTCGTACCGGGGCCGTAGCGTTCGATGCAAGCGCTGATTTCGTCCTCAATGCTATCGATCGGCTCGACAAATAATCTCTTGGCCTCGTCCGGGGGAATGCCTTCGCATTTCAGACAGACCCGATGGTGACGCACTGCCTTTGCCAGCTCTTCTACCTGCCACTGGTCGGCCACCACCTTCCATTGGGGATCCTCTATCTGATTCAAAAACTGGTGGATATCCGGGCAGGCGAATATCGTGTCACGGAAGTGATGATTTCCGATGCCTTCGGAGCAAGCCGATGCAATGATCACCGTTCCGCCGGGCTTGAGGGCCGGTAACGCGCCCACCATCCCTTTCACCGTCTGGTAAAAGGTTAGATCCAAAGGATAGCCGCCGGTGGTGGTGATCACTACGTCAACCAGTTCCTCCATGTCGGCCGTATTGTTTTCGGCGACGAAGTCAACGCCCGCAAACCACGCCTCCACAAGGTCTCCCGCGAATACCTTAGCGATCTTCTTGTGCTTGTCAAGCGCAACATCAATGATGAAGTCCGGGGGACATTGCTGGGTGATCCAGAGTGCCTCGTCGTGAACGGGATTCCCTTTCACCGATCCGTTAGTCGCCAGCGGATGCTCCAGAAATCGGGGCGAATGCCAAGCCTGGACGCTCTTCAGCCCCGCAACCCCCGGCATCACCATCTTTCTTCCACCGGCGTAACCGGCCATGAAGTGAGGTTCGATCATGCCGACCGTGATCTTCAAATCGGCATTGACATAGTGGCGATTCAGCAGGATGGGAACGCCGTTGGGCGATACGCCGAGGTCAATCATGTCGGCGTCATCGGTACAAATGTGATTGACGAGCAGGCAGGTTTCAAACGCTTCGTCGCCAAGCATCTGGCGCAGTTCATCGTCGGAGTTGGGTCGATGGGTACCGGTAGCGTTGAGGATCGTGACGTTTGAGCGAGCAATCCCGGCCTCGTCGAGAATGGTCAAAACTTCGGGCAGGATGACCGGGTTCGGCACCGGACGGGTGATGTCGCAAACAACGATACAAGCAGTGCGCTTCCCTTTTGCGATCTCGGCTAACGGCGGCTTGCCAATCGGAAACCGGAGTGCTTCGCGAACGGCGGCGGGCCCGTCCGCGGCCGCCTGGGCCTCGCGAAGGGTGAGAATACCGGCGAGGTGTGGGTCAGGCACCTCGACGCTAAGACCTTCCCGACCGTAATCTAGCTGGATGCGCACCTATCTATTGTAATTGCTGTATCACGCGGTTGCATCGTGAACTTTTCACAAGATGCCACAGTTGCCGGGTTGCCAAGAATTAGTGAGCGAGACCCGACGGAATCGTGGCCATTCCTCACCAACTTTGGAGGTCAGATTATTGAGCGATCGGACCCCCACCCAGGGATTCCCAACACATAGGATCACCTGAGTAGCAAACCACTGCCCACTGGGTTGCAACACCAACTTCTGGTCATTCCGATTTCAGGTAGTGAAATGCGCTACGGTCACGGGCCTGACGTCAGCCGGTGGCTTTGATGCGTCTGGATTCCCTTTCCAGGTCGCCAACCGACATAATCGGTTTTCGAGCCGACGCCGTTTCTGCACCTCGATTCGACGATGCTCCCGGCATGGCGTACCAAAACGCCACTGACGAGTAACCCAGTAGATCCCATTTCTCGCGCATATCGGTGCCAAACGACGACTCCATGTCGAACCGGAGCTTTTCCCGAAAAGGAATCGCGTCAAGACCGCGCGTCCGGGTGCAAATGTTGTAGCCCAGGGTGTGGCCGTCTAAGCCGCCTACTTTTACGTTGGCCAGGAACGGAGCCGAAAACTGGTCTTCGATCACCGGGTACACGCCGCCGGCCCAACCGTAGTAATCCTCGGTGCCGGTGCCAAAGTGGGTCGGAAACCCTTTTTCCCAGGCTCCGTCCACGTAGATCTTCTCATCCCCTTCCCCCCACCAAGAGTCTTTTCGGATATTGAGCACCGTCCACGCATCCCCGACGTAAACGCCCTTGCCTTGAATATCGACAAAGTTCCAGTCCGTGAACGGTGTGCCGGGGACCATGTCATCGGGCCGCCACGACGTGTGAAAGTGCATGGAGCGATCGTCCCATTTCCAATCCTCCGTCACCACGCGGCACGATAGCTTGATTGGTTTGGAAGATAAATTCGTGAGGCTGATTTCACCGGTCGATTTGTACGGCATAACCCAACGGGAGCTCATCCCTCCGCGGCTGTCGACCGAGCGCATCCAGGTTTGGAACGGATGCACTGCGTCCGCAGAACAGAAGAAGTCGCCAATCGGACACCAGATCGTCTCCTCGCCGTCAAACCGGCCCGCCAAAACGGTGGATCGAAGAATCTCGGGGTTGCTCACTGCTTTCGGCATCGCCAACTGCAAATCATGGATGGCCCTTGCCCCCTTCGGAAGCTTGATCGTAAGGCTGGCTCCCGCCGGGATCGTTTTCTCCGCGATGTCGGTCGGGGCTTTGGTGGGTGCTAGTGCCTTTGCCGCGGCCTCGAGAGCGCGGCGGTGTCGGCTGGGGCTCTGCTGGGTGATCGATTCAACGGGTGTGCCGTTCGGGTAGGCACGGTAGTTCACGCTGAAGTAAAACGGTGGCTTAGGCATAGTGATCCGCACGCTCTTTCCGAAGGGAATCGGCAGGATCAAGTTGCCGGCTCGGGCACTGTATGCCGCCCACGGTCCTTGGATGGATCCCTTCCCGCATACGAGATCGATCAGGGACTCATCAATTACCGGCGTGGTGCTGCCGTCCACATATATCCGCACGTTCGGCCCTTTGCGCTCGTTGAAGTCGTAGTAGAAAAATGGAGTCCAAATCTTCGTGATGACTCCCGGCCCGATGTGCTCCATCAGCACGAACTCATCGCCCTGTTTGCGTACGTACCCCGTACCGTCCGAGTCAGCGAACCAACCTGGCGCATCCCGTTTGGTGGACTCCCGGTTGTAACTCGTTGCTTGCAACGACTCGTACAAGGGGAACGGCCAGCGAGCCAGGCTCGATCGGTTTGTCATCTCATCCAGTAGCGAATCAAGTGTGATCGCGGGAGACCCTGGCGAGAGGAGCGCGACGGCTGCAAACAGCGGCATCATCGAGGCGAACTATACCTATCTGTGCTTTCCGCCTTGCATGCAAGTGGGCAGACCGAGCCTAATCAATTCACGACCGCCATTTCGGCTAATTCGTAGGTCTCGCCTGCACTTCCGGCGCGAAAGAGCGCATCTTTCAGTATCGGTGGCACAGCCGACCGTAGGATGAATGGGTAACTTCCGGAGACTTTCAGATAGTCCGTTGGCTATGCTAGAGCGGCAATGAAGCGAAGAGACTGGGTGGGATATGCGTTTATCGCCCCGTGGCTCATCGGGTTCTTACTGTTCACTGCGGGCCCATTCCTCGCCAGCATCTATTTCAGCTTCACCCGCTACAACGTGGTGACTCCCCCAGTGTGGGTGGGAACGGCAAACTACGAGGCCCTTTTTCAGCAAGATCCGCTGTTTTGGAAGTCGCTCGGAGTGACGTTTCGCTATGCCCTGGTCGCTGTGCCTTTAGGAGTTGTGATCGCGGTGATTTTGGCCCTGTTCCTGAACTTGAACATCAAGGGAATTGCCGTCTACCGCACCATCTTCTTCCTTCCCAGCATCGTTCCGACCGTAGCGACTTCCATGATCTTCCTTTGGATCCTAAACCCCCAAATTGGGCTGATCAACGGGCTGCTTCGGTCATTCGGAATCATCGGTCCCGCCTGGCTGGCCGACCCTAATTGGGCGCCCTGGACTCTGGTGTTCATGGCCCTCTGGGGAGTCGGCGGCAGCATGGTGATCTACTTAGCGGGATTGAAAGATATTCCGACTTACCTCTACGAAGCCGCTATCCTGGATGGTGCATCGGCTTACCGACGGATGCGGCTAATCACTTTGCCGCTTCTCACCCCGGTGATCTTCTTCAACGTCGTGATGGGCTGCATTGGGGCGTTCCAAACCTTTACTCAGGCATTCATCCTGACCCAGGGTGGGCCGGAAGATTCCACCCAATTTTATGCGCTGTATCTCTTCAATCGAGCATGGCGTTACGGAGATATGGGATACGCCAGCGCCATGGCGTGGATCCTGTTCGCCATCGTCGCCGTGGTGACCAGCCGACTATTCCGATCTCAAAAACGGTGGGTGCACTATGGCAATTAACGGGCCAAAGGTGAAGTCCGTGTTTATCGGGATTGCCGCCATTGCCCTCATTGGCTTCATATTCAAGCCCAAGCCTCCGGTGCAAAACTATCCCAACCGCGAGAAGGTTCGGTTCTGGCACATGTGGAGTGGAGAGTGGAAGGACGTTATCGACAAGATCGTCGTCCGTTTCAATCAGAGTCAAGATAAGTACGAACTTGTCGCACTGAGCATCCCCAGTGGGGCCTCCACCAAGTTCCTAATGGGAGTTGCGGGTGGGAATCCTCCCGATGTGATGGCGCAGTGGGAGCAGGTTATTCCTACGTGGGCCGAGAGTGGCCTCATTCAGGACCTGCAACCGCTGATGACGCCAGAGGAGTACGCGATGTTCGATCGGGAAGCGTATCCCTTGGTCAAGAAGATCGGGATGTACAAGGGCAAGCTCTACGGGGTGACCACCGGCATCAACATTTCGGGCATTTACTACCGGCCAGATTTCTTCCGCGCGGCGGGGATTGATCCGGATCACTTCCCTAAGACGCTGGAGGAGATTGACGCTATCGCGCCGAAGCTGGACGTTTGGGACAAAGATAAGCAGCTCAAAAGGATCGGTTGGTTATCACCGAACTGGACATCCCTGGCTCCGGCATTTGGCGGCGGTTTTTACGACTGGAAAGCCGGCAAGCTGACGCTGGATCGACCGGAGAATATCCGCGCGCTCGAGTATATGGTCAATAGTCGAAAGCGGCTCGGCTTCGACAGGATGGTCCGATTCCAAAGCGGATACGGCAGCGATTTTGGAGCGGCCTGGAGCTTTATCGGCGGCGCACAAGCGATTCAGATGGATGGCATGTGGCGCATTGAGCAAATCGGCAAATATGCCCCGACGCTTCCTTACCGGGTCATCGCGATGCCACCTCCGAAGGGTGGAGTGCCATTGTCCGGGTCAACCGGCGGCAACTTTATGATCATCCCGACGGGGGCCAAAAATCCGAAGGGCGCGGCCGCGTTCCTCAAATTCTGGTCGGGCATAGACAACCCCGAGCGGGCAGCCGAGTTCTACACGTGGGGAGGGTGGTTACCGCTCTATCCTCGCGTGACCAATTCCAGGATTTATCAGGCCTATTTGAAGAAGTACCCACAGTACAAACCAATGCTTGCCATGATGGGGAGCGAGCACGTGGATCCTTCCCCGCCGGTGATCATCCAGCAGTTCTTGATGGACAAAATCAATCAGAAGCAAGACCTGGCTCTGCGAGGCGTGGTGACGCCAGCCCAGGCAGTGAAGGATCTCACTCGGGACGTGAACGAAGAGCTTGCCCGCCGGAGGAAACTTGGCTACGCCGAATAATCGATCCGCGTTTGCCCTGACCCTTCCGCAGCGGTGGATCGTTCACATCTGCCTGCTGATCCTGTGCATCCCGGCCATCTTGCCCGCGCTCTGGATGGTTTCCACATCGTTCAAGTCGAATTCGGAGATCACCGGGTCCAGCGGCACGTCGCTCTCAATGAAGGACCTGTTCCCAACGCAGTTTCACGGCGAGAATTACACGAGTGCCCTGACCGCCGTGCCGTTCGATGTGTATCTCCAGAACACGTTGATGTTGTGTCTTTTTAGCGTGGTCGGAGCGGTCGGGTCCAGTGCCGTTGTGGCCTACGGATTTGCTCGGATTCCCTTTCGGGGCAAGGGTTTTTGGTTCAGTTTGATGATCGCCACCATGGCGCTGCCGGGTCAGGTAACCATGGTGCCCGTTTTCGCGCTGTTTAAATTTTTGGGCTGGTATGGCACCTTTTTGCCATTGATCGTTCCCGCGTTTTTTGGGTCGGCATTCTACGTGTTTTTGCTGAGCCAGTTTTTCAAGACGCTGCCGGAAGAGATGGCCGAATCGGCGCGGGTGGATGGCGCATCCGAGTTCGTGATCTTTTCCCGAGTCTTGCTACCGCTGAGTAAGAGTGCCTTGGCCACTTGCGCCTTGTTCCAATTCCTCGGGGTCTGGAACGACTTCTTAGGTCCCCTCCTGTATCTCAACGACCCCCGCCAGTACACGGTCGGCTACGGTTTACAGCAGTTTCTCAGCGCATTCGGAAGCCGCTGGGCCGAGCTGATGGCGGCCACGACCATATTCACCCTGCCGGTGATCGTTTTGTTCTTCTTCGCTCAGAAGACCTTTATCCAGGGCATCTCCACCACGGGCGGCAAATAGGCCCAGATTCCAACGGGGCCGACAATTTTCGTTTCCTTAACGGAGTCGCCGGCATGCCTGGGCGGCGAGTCGGGGTTGTTCGGCCCACTGGGTTCCGAACGAATCCAAAGCTGGCAATTAGAAGTAGCGTTAACCGTTGCGCATCAGGAAGTCGGTGCCGAAGACCATGGCCGCTAGGATGAGGGTGGTGAGGCAGAGACCGATGATCCAGGGAATCATCAGCGTCGGGATAAGAAAGAAACCGACGGCGCAGAGCAGCCAGGGTATTCCGACCTTGGCGGCATCTTGCCAGTAGATATCCCCGTTGTAGAGTCCCCATGCCATCATGGGGACAAATGGCACGAGGAACCAGAACATCTATTTCGCTTCGGCAGCCGGTCGTTCTTGGGCTTTGTCGGATTCAGCTACTTGCTTTCGCATCTTGTCCGCTTCCATTTCGTCCACCGATTTTGTATGCAGCCGAGCGGCTCCCGCGTACTCGTGGGTGACGACCGAAGGGTTCTTGAGTCGTTCCGCGGCGGTAGGAATCTCGTCGGCCCACTGCGGTAGCCACTCGCCCAGAGCCACCACCATCTCGTCGGCCATTTGCCAGACTTCCTTGGTATTGCAAACGGCGCCGGTGAGGGGATCCAGCAAGATCGCCTGACGCAGCTTGTCGTAATCCTCTTCCAGGGCAGCCTCTACCGCCAGTCGCTGGACAGAAATGCTTGCATTGCAGACGGCAGCACATCCGGTCGGGAGATCGCCGACGATAGGCATATTCATGCCGTTCCGATCCACGTAGCCCGGAGCCTCGATGATGGCATCGTCGGGAAGATTCTTGATCACACCGTTGTTCACCACGTTAAAGTGACCACGGTAAAGCCGACCCGTTTCGAGGGATTCGATGATGTAGGAGCCGTGCTCCTCGCCGCGCTTATCGGGCGTGAATTTGTTGGGCTCGCCGGTCATCCAATTCGGGAAGTCGTGCTCAAACCAGCTGCGACCTTCGGTGCAGACCCGCAGGTAGCCGCCGGTTTCGCCGTTAATCCAGCTGCCCAGGTCGATCCAATCGAGAATTTCGCTCGGACGCTTACGGTACCAGGGCAGGTACTCGCTCAGATGTCCGTTCGATTCGGTGCTGTAGTATCCAAATCGGCGCAGCATATCAATGCGGACTTTTTCGGTTCGGATAAATTCGGCATCCTCTTCGAAGGCTTCCAGTAAGTGCGGAACCATGTCGATGCCGTTCCACTGAACCTGGATGTACCACGTTTGGTGGTTGATACCGGCGCAGATGATATCGACGTCTTTCTTGCTCAGCTTGGCTTCGGGATCGAGCAGCCCGCGCTTCTTGGCCCAGTTTTCGGTAACGCGAGTGATTTGGTGGTGACCGCCTTGCACGCCGTGGCAGAGGCCAACAGTCTGGATATTTGAATAGTGATTACACGCCCAGGTGAGCATGGCCATGGGGTTGGAGTAGTTCAAAAACAGAACGTCATCCGCCGCCACTTCTTCCATGTCCTGGCAGAAATCCAGCAGAGCGGGGATTCCTCGTTGGGCGTACATGATTCCGCCGGGACCGAGGGTATCGCCGACGCACTGGTCCACGCCGTACTTCAACGGAATATCCACATCGTGCTGGAACGCGTCCAGGCCGCCGACGCGGACGAAGCTGAGCACGTAGTCGGCCCCTTCCAGCGCGCGACGACGGTCGGTGGTGGTCTCGACTGACGCGGGGACATGGTTTGCCTCGATATCCCGCTTCATCAACTGAGCCACCATATCGAGGTTGTGCTCGTTAATGTCGGTAAACGAGAATTGCGTGTCTTGCAATTCGGGAACGCAGAGGATGTCTCGACAAATGCCGCGGGTAAATCCCACCGATCCGGCTCCGATGACGGCTACTTTAATGCTCATTTTTGTCTCTTTGGAATGATCTGAGCGCAGTTTAACGGGGTTCCCGGGGTTCGTGCCACCCCTGAGGGCATTGCTTCAAAAATTATCACCCCGCAGAAAATCCTGGTAACTTCTTGGGCATGATCGTGGCAATCGGGGCGGATCACGCCGGGTTTGAGTTGAAGAACCATTTGGTGGCGGAACTGGAGACCGAAGGGTACGACGTGGTTGACCTGGGCGCCCATGAGTACGTTGCGGTGGACGACTATCCGGACTTCGCAATATTGGTGGCGGAAGAAGTGGCCGCCGGCAAAGCGCAGAAGGGTATTGTGATCTGCGGGTCCGGCATCGGTGCCTGCATCGCCGCGAATAAGGTGAAAGGAGCCCGGGCCGGACTTGCCACCGACTCGTACTCGGCGCACCAAGGCGTGGAGCACGACGATATGAACGTGCTGACAGTGGGTGCTCGGATCACCGGCATCGAAGTTGTGCGAGAGATCGTTCGCAGCTACCTCAATGCAACTTTCAGCGGCGAAGAACGCCACATCCGCCGTCTCAATAAGGTGCTCAATGCCGAGCGAGCGATGGCGGAGCCAAACGAACCACTGGCCTAACGCTACGTCCGCGCCGTCATTGGCAAGTAAAATGGAAAGAACGGGGCCCAATGCCGTGCCTGCGAGATAGCCAGTTTCCCGCTTGGAATTTCATATGAGCCAATCCCTGCACTTAGACACTTACGCGGGCCCCGTGGCCGAAGCCATCGAACGATTGGTAGAGGAAGACACCGTTTCGCGATTTTGGGCGAAAGATGCCACCCTCTGGGCACCGGCCCCTTCCGATGAGGTGGGAGCATTTCTTGGCTGGATTGACGTCGTGCCAAAGATTCAGGCGCGCATCGGAGAAATCAATGACTTCGCGGCCGACATCGCCGCCGCGGGATTTACCCGAGTGGTGCTTGCCGGGATGGGCGGTTCTTCCCTTTGCCCGCTGGTGTTGAGTCAGGTATTCCCCACCGCTCTACCGTTTCACGTTCTGGACAGCACGCACCCCGACGAAATCAAGCGGGTAGAAGATGGTGGCGATTTATCCACAACACTGTTCATCATCGCCTCCAAATCTGGCTCTACCGCCGAACCAACCTCGTTCGATTCTTACTTCTTCGATCGCGTGGGCAAGCCGGAGAATTTCGTTGCGATTACCGATCCTGGCTCGCCATTTCAGGCGTCGGCAGAGAGTAGAAATTTTCGGAAAGTTTTCCTGAACTACGCGGATATCGGGGGACGATATTCCGCGCTGTCTCTGTTCGGCATGGTTCCGGCGGCGCTCATGGGCATAGACATTCGGAAGTTTCTGGAACGGGCGGCGCTCTTTGCGGAACGACACCAGACCGGATTAGGCGAAGCATTCCAACTCGGTGCCGCGCTCGGCACGCTGGCAAACACCGGACGCGACAAACTCACGTTCATCACCGACCACAAGTGGGCCACCTACGGCCTATGGCTCGAGCAGTTGATCGCCGAATCGACCGGAAAACACGAAAAAGGAATCTTGCCGATTGCGGGAGAAGCTCAAGGCACTCGCGAGGCTTACGGGTCTGATCGCGTTTTTGCCTTCATCGGTGCCCACGCCCCCTCGCACGCCGCGGATTTCGTCCCGAACGTGTTTGTGTCCCTTTCCGATCCGTACGACCTTGGAGCCGAATTTCTGCGCTGGGAAATCGCTACTGCCATCGCGGGCAAGATCATTGGCATCAACCCATTTGATCAGCCGAATGTTCAGGAATCCAAAGACATTACGAAGGCGTACCTGAAACGGATCACCGACGAAGGCCAGCTCCCCGCACGAGTGATCGATCGAGGACTGCACGAGTTTACAGACGACCTGAAACCGGGGGATTACCTCGCTATTCAGGCTTATATTCCGGAGACCGAAGCCAATTCCCATCGCCTCGCGGAACTTCAGGCGGAGTTCCGAAACATCTACCGCTGCGCCGTGACCTGCGGATACGGCCCCCGATTCCTTCACTCCACCGGGCAATTTCATAAAGGCGGTCCCAAATCGGGCCGGTTCTTGCAGATTGTGGATACCCCGGCGTGGGACGCCGCCATTCCGGGTCAGACCGCCAGCTGGTCCCAATTCGTAGACGCGCAGGCGCGCGGTGACCGGGAGGCATTAGAAGCCCACGGCCTGAAAGTTTTTACCACTACCCTTGAGAACCTTAGCGACAAATGAGTAACTTGCACGATTTCGGCCTAATCGGTTTGGGCACCATGGGCAAAGCCCTCCTCCTGAACATGCTGGACCACGGCCACAACGTGGTTGGCTACAACCGGACCGCGAGTAAGGCGCAGGCAATTGAAGCCGAAACCGGCGGAAAGCTGAAGGTTTACAGCGACATGGAGGCGTTCATCAAGAACATCCGCCGTCCCCGCGCCATCATGCTGCTGGTTACGGCCGGAGCCGCCACCGACGAGGTGATTCAGAGCATGATTCCCTTCTTGGAAGAAGGGGACTTTGTGATTGATGGCGGGAATGCTCATTTTCCGGATACCGAACGTCGGTTGGTGGAACTAGAGGGCCAAGGCTTTGGCTTCATGGGAATGGGCGTTTCGGGAGGCGAAGAAGGGGCCCGTAAAGGTCCCAGCATGATGCCGGGTGGGACGCCGGAGCAATACGCCCGCGTGGCGGACATTTTTGAAAGCGTGAGCGCCAAGTTCGACGGTCAGCCATGCGTGGCTCTGATGGGCAACCGTAGCGCCGGTCACTACGTAAAGATGGTGCACAACGGCATCGAGTACGCCATCATGCAGGCCATCGCCGAAACCTACGATGCGTTCAGCCGCGGTCAGAACAAATCGGCGGCCGAAATTGCCGAGATTTTTGGCCGCTGGAACCAAGACGAACTGGGATGCTTCTTGGTTGAGATCACTCACCAAGTACTCGCCAAGGTGGATTCCGAAACCGGCAAGGCTTTGGTTGATGTGATTTCGGACAAGGCCAAGGCAAAGGGCACCGGAAAGTGGACGACGCAGGATTCGATGGATATTGGGCTACCCATTCCCAGCATCGATGCGAGCGTTTCGGCCCGAATGCTGAGCAACTACATCGAAGAGCGTGGCATCGCGTCCAGCAAGCTGGGCGGCGGTTCTCCGCTGCCGTACCTCGATCTCACCGAACAGGATCTCCACGACGCCCTCTTGGCGGTTCAGCTACTGTCGTATGCGCAGGGCTTGGCGCTGATTAAGATCGCCAGCGACGAACGCAATTACGAAACGAATCTGGAAACCGTGGCGAAGGTTTGGCGCGCGGGATGCATTATTCGTAGCTACCAATTGGAGCCGATCCGGGCGGCCTTCGCGGCTGATCCCCAGTTGAAGAACATTCTATTGGATGACGCCATTGGATCAAAAGTTGCTAGCCTCATTCCGGCACTCCGGAAGGTTGTGAGCGTTTCTGCCCTGAATGGGTTGCCCGTGCCGGTGTACGCCTCGGCGTTGGCTTACTACGATGGTTACCGATCGCACCGATTGCCCGCGAACTTGATTCAAGGATTGCGAGATCTATTTGGCGCGCACACCTACGAGCGGCTGGACCGGGAAGGAAACTTCCACACCGACTGGACGGAATGACCTTGATGCCCAATTCTAAGAATCCTCCCGCGATCATTGCCATCTTTGGCGCGACCGGCGATCTTACCAAACGGAAGCTGATTCCGGCGCTTTACAATCTGTTTCTGGATAAGGAATTGCCATCGCGATTCCTTATTGTTGGCGTTGCCCGGCGAGAAGATCTGGAGACGTTTAAGACCAACATTAAGGCGGCACTTGCCGACTTTTCTCGACGGGGTGCTCCCGACGACTCCAAGTGGCAAGAATTCGCCTCCCGCGTGCAATACGTAGTGGGCCAGTTCGAAGACGCCCAGCTTTACGCGGATCTGACGGCGGTGATGAAGGCCGCCGAGGACGAATGGGGGGCGAAAGCCGCCCGCGTTTACTATCTCAGCGTGCCGCCCGAGATGTTCGCCCCCATCGCTTCGCACCTCGGTGAGAGCGGATTGGCTAAGGACCGTAAGAACGACCGGGTGGTCATCGAAAAGCCGTTCGGGACCTCGCTCGCGTCGTCAATCGCCCTCAACGAAACGGTCGGAAAGGGGTTTGAAGAATCGCAGATCTACCGAATTGACCACTTCTTGGGCAAAGAAACGGTCCAAAACATCCTGGCCATGCGGTTCGGCAACACCTTGTTTGAGCCAATTTGGAACCGTCGGTACGTGGATAACGTGCAGATCACCGTTGCCGAAGATGGTGGCGTGGGCACGCGAGGTGGATACTACGATCACAGCGGAGCTCTACGGGACATGATGCAGAACCACATGATGCAGGTGCTGTGTCTCGTGGCAATGGAACCGTTGGTGAGCTTTGAAGGCAACGAGATCCGCGACAAGAAGGCCGACGTGCTTCGCGCAATCCGTCCGCTAGACATGGCGAATCGGCACAACTGCGCCGTTCGGGGGCAATACGGTCCGGGATACTCTCAGGGCAAACCGGTCCCCGGTTACCGGCAAGAATTGAACGTCGATCCCCAGAGTAATACCGAGACTTACGTGGCGGTCAAGCTCTACATTGATAACTGGCGGTGGCAAAACGTGCCGTTCTACCTTCGAACTGGGAAGCGGATGCCGCGAAAGCTCAGCCAGGTGGTCGTCACGTTCAATCCTGTCCCGCACGTGATGTTCCCCGAGTCTAGCTACGAAGAGATGGAGCCCAACCGGCTGATCATCAATATTCAGCCGGACGAAGGAATTTCGGTTCGTCTGCAGGCGAAAGAGCCGGGTAGCCGGATGCGACTCCGCACGGTTTCCATGGACTTTACCTACGAGGAAGCGTTCCATCAAGAAAGCCGAGAGGCGTACGAAACCTTACTTCAAGAGGTCATCGAGGGCAGCACCACGCTGTTTATGCGCGCCGACCAGGATCGCCTGTCCTGGCAGCTGTTCCAGCCGCTCATCGACGCCTACGAGACCACCAACGCCAGCCAGTTCCCCAATCACATGAGCGGAACGTGGGGCCCCGAATCTAGCGATGTCATGTTGGCCCGAGACGGCCGCAGCTGGTACAACCCGATCGCTTAAGTAAAAAATCCTCCTTCTTCCCTAACGAAGAAGGAGGATGACGAAAGTTTGCGCTACGCCGGTTCGCCGAGATACGCGGCGATGACTTTGGGATCGTTTCGGATTTCGTCCGGACCGCCTTGGGCAATCTCTTGGCCGTGATCGAGCACTACGATTTGCTCACAGAGCGACATAACGAACCGCATATCGTGCTCGATTAGGAGCACCGTGAGGCCGAACTGCTCGCGAATATTGCGGACCATCCCGTTGAGATCCTGCTTTTCCTGCGGGTTCATACCGGCCGCCGGTTCGTCGAGCAAGAGTAGCTTTGGCTGAGTAGCCATGGCGCGGGCGATTTCTAGCCGCCGCTGCATGCCGTAGCTCAGGTCAGCCGAGCAAACGTGAGCCACGTGATCGAGTCTTACGGCTTTCAGCAATTGCATCGCTTCCGCTTCCAGCTCCTTGGTCTCTTTGATTACGGCCGGTGTGTACAGCAAGGATGACAAGAGACTGGTTTTGTGGCGTAGAAACCCAGCGGTCACTACGTTTTCCAAAACCGACATGCTCTTGAAAAGACGGATGTTTTGGAACGTCCGGCAGATTCCTCGGCTAGCGATCTTGTTTGGTGGCGTACCCGCAATCGGTTGCCCCTCGAACAAAATATCCCCACTCGTGGGCTTATAGACGCCGGTAATGAGATTGAAGCACGTGGTCTTCCCCGCCCCGTTTGGGCCGATGAGACCAAATAATTGCCCGGGCTGAATTTCGAACGAAACCGCGTTGACGGCGGTAAGTCCACCGAAGCGGATCGTGGCTTCTTTCAACTGAAGAAGGCTCACGAAGTAGCCACCTCTTGCTTCTTACCCAGACGTCGGAACCAATCCCAACTGAATTCCGATTTCCCAAAAATGCCTTGGGGACGTAAGAGCATAAGGACAATGAGCGTCACCGCGAACACCACCAAGCGGAGTTTCGCGCCCTCTACCAACGGCACCAATTTCACCGCGGGGATCGCATTAAGCGCGGCCCCGAGGATAGCCGCAACGATTACGCTACCAATGACGACACCCGAGTAAATCATCGCCTTTCGGGAAGCCGCCCCGTGATAGTGTTGTGAGACGTATCGAAGAGCGGCAACCGCCAGCCCCGTCAGGATGAAAAATGCCGTAATGCCGCCAATCGGCATATCCGGTAGATCCCGCATCTTTTCCGGCACGAAGAAAAGAAGGACAGCCGCCACAACGGCTCCGGTGATCGACCCGGTTCCGCCCAGAACCACCATCGTAACGATGATGAAACTCACGTCCATCGTGAACATGTTGGAAGAGGCGAAACCTTCAAAGTGGGCTAAGATTGCGCCCGCTCCGCCAGCCAGAGCCGCCCCGATGACGAATGCCGTCACCTTGGTTTGAGTTACATTTACTCCCATCGCCAGGCTAGCCGTCTCGTCCTCTCGCACGGCCAAGAATGTCAGTCCCCTCGCGGTACTCAAGAGGTTGCGGCAGATGGCAATCGCCGAGAAGGCAAACAACCACGCCAGCCAAACCGCGGTTACGTGAACGTCGACGCTGAAACCGTAGGAGCCGCCCTTGGTATCGAATTTAACGTTGTTCGCGACGATACGTACGATCTCGCCAAAACCTAAGGTCACAATCGCGAGGTAGTCCCCACGTAAGCGCAACGAAGGCACGCCAACCAGCAATCCCGCTATTCCCGCCGTCACCATTCCGAAGATGATCATTCCGAACAGCCACAGCAACGGATTTTTTGCCGCCAATTCTGGATGGAAAAGTGTCGATATCGCCGCCGTGTAGGCTCCCACCATGTAAAAAGCGGCGTGACCCATGCTGAACTGTCCGGTAATACCGTTGATCAGGTTGAGTGAAACCGCGAGCGTTACATAGAGAGCGGCCAACACTACGAGGCGCTGCGTAAAATCGTTGCCTTTCGAAAGTTGATCAATGAGGAAGGCAGCCGCGATCGCCAAACCGATGCTGCCCAGCCGTACCGGCCAAAACCCCTTCATACCTTCTCCACCTTCGCCGAGCCGAGCAAACCACCGGGACGCAGCAAGAGCACCACGATGAGCACCACGAAGGCCACGGCGTCTTTATAGGCCGTGAATCCTAACCAGGAGACCAGACCCTCGGTGAGTCCCATAAGCAGTCCGCCCAGCACTGCACCGGGAATATTGCCGATACCACCGAGAACGGCGGCGACGAACGCTTTGACCCCGAAGACCATGCCAAAGAAGGTGTCAATCTTGGCTCCGGCATAGAAGGTGGCGACCATCATAGCGCCCGCACCGGCCATGACCGATCCCAGTAGGAACGTGAACGTCACGATCGAATTCACGTTGATTCCCATGAGGGATGCGGCGTCAAAATCGTGGGAGACGGCGCGCATCGCCCGCCCCCGTTTGGTGTACATGACCAAGTAGGTCAGTCCCATCATCAAGAAAATCGTGGCGATCATGGCGATCACCTTGCCGTACGGAATCACCAACGTGGTGCCCTTTCCGGTATCCGCGGCGTTCTTCAAATCTCGTTCGGCGGCTTGCGCTTCGCTACGGATTTTTTTCCCGTCGGCGTCCAAATTGAATGGGTCAGCCTTCGTGCGTTTCAAGTACTCCTCAAATGCCGCCTGCTTCTCTTCCAACGTGTGCTTGAGAGTTGCCGTATCAACCGATTTCCCGCCTCCCAGCGCGATCGTAAATGCGCCCGCGGCGGGGTTGATCTTGGAGTCGATATTCTGGTTCAGCGGCAAGAAGATTTGCCCGCCGTACTGAAGCAACAGCGACAGGCCTATCGCCGTGATGAGCGATGCGATTCGAGGCTGGTTACGCAAGGGCCGATAGGCAAACCGTTCAATGGTCATGCCCAACAGACCGCATCCCACCATGCTGGCCACCAGCATCACGATCAGCATCCACCATTGCCCGGCACCGAGGGTGTTATTGGGAATGTATCCCAACGCCCAACTGGTGAAGAGCGCACAGTAAGCGCCAATCATGAAAACTTCGCCGTGGGCAAAGTTAATGAGTTTTAGCACCCCGTAAACCATGGTGTAACCCAAGGCGATCAGAGCGTAAATGAATCCCAGCAGCAGGCCATCGACCAGCTGCTGGGGGAGAGTTGACAGTTCGACTCCCCCGATGGGGAGGAATATGTCGGCGGGAATGGAATGTATCGGCACTTATTTAATGTCGGATGGCGAGTAGGCCTTCTTGAAGACCTGGAATCCTTCGGCCGCCGGCTTAACCTGCACTACGAGTGCCTGCTTATCCGGGTTGCCGCCCTTGCCCTTGAGATTGATGACGCCGGAAACGCCCTTAAAGCCTTCCGTATCGTTCAGCGCCTCAATGAGGTCTTTCGAGTTCAAGTTCTTGGCTCGCTTCAACGCATCAAACGTCAAGCTGGCTGCATCGTAGCCGAGCGCCGCCATGGTCGTTCCCGGATCCTTGCCGCCGTGCTTAGCCTTCCACTTGGTAAGGAATGCCGTTACTTCCGGTCGGGTCTCCTTGTTGTTGTAGTGGTTGCAGAAGAAGCTGTCGATGATCGCATCGCCGCCGCTCACGAGCAGCTGCGGGCTATCCCAACCGTCGCCACCGAGTAGCGGAACATCCTTGCCGATTCCGGCACCGCGAATGGCCTGTGCCATCGGGCCAACTTCGGGGAAGTAGCCGCTGAGGAACAGCACGTCCGGATTCTTACCCTTGATCTCGTTGATCGGACCGGTGAAGTCGGTCTGACCAGTTTCGTAGAACACTTCCCCAACCACTTCGCCACCGAGCGCCTTGAATTTATCGGCAAAGCTCTTGCTGAGGCCCTGGCTATACGGAGCCTTGTTGTCGGTCACGATGCCAACTTTCCGCTTGCCCAGCTCTTCGTAAGCGAAGGTCGCCATCACCGGGCCCTGGAAGGCGTCGGTGTAGCAAACGCGAACCACGTGGGTGCCTTCGTCGGTCAAGTCGGTTCGAGTTGCGCCGATGCCGATAACCGGTACGGCTTTGGAGAACGCGGCTTTCGCAATCTGGATGGTGTTGCCAGAAGCAACTTCACCGATGATGCCGATCACGCCCTGGCTCAAAAGTTTTTCGGAAGCCGACTTGGCCTGCTCCGCTTTACTCGCCGAGTCGCCAACGATCAGCTCAACTTTCTTACCGTTCACGCCACCCGCGGCATTGAACTCTTCCAGCGCCATCTTGGCGCCTTCGATGCTGTCGTCGCCCCACGGCTTCTGGTCGCCGGTGAGGCTTCCCACCACACCGATCTTGATCGTGTCACCGGTGGCAGTAACGCCTTCGCCGGTGGGTTCAGGACGAGCTGCCGTCGTGGTTCCGCTTGGCTGAGTGGTGGTTTCGCCCTTCGGCTTATCCCCTTCGGCGGTCTTGGTATCCCCGCCCGAGCATCCGAAAGCGAAGGCCAATGCGACGGCCGCGAGGGCCGGTTTCCATGCAATCCGTACGTTTTTGATCATGAGCAATCTCCGCCGCCCCTCCTTAACGGAAAATGAGCGTGTTCGGTTAAGTCGGGCGTAGTATACAAAACCTAGGGCCGGTCGGTACGCTTTCTGGCATGGAATCTGAATCGCGGCGTCAAGAAGGCGTGATTGCCGCGGGCGAAGGACGTCATGCCGACGCCATTGCCGCCTTTCGCGACGTTCGCCGGGCCGAGCCCGACAATGCCAAAGTCGCCATGCTGCTGGGGAACGAGCTGGTGAGGGCCGGGCATATCGCCGAAGGAATCCGCACCCTGGCGGACGCCGCCGCGCTGGATCCCGAAGATTCGCGGATCTGGACCAACTTGGCGACGGCACGATACCAGAAAGGGCAACCATTCCTCGCCTTCCGCGATGCTCAGCGCGCTCTGAGCATCGATCCGGAGAATGCCGACGCCAAACGGATTTCCGATCTCGCCGAAGGTGCCCCGCCGGATGTGGCCGCCTTGGCGGAGCGAGAGCCCTTTTGGACCCGGCTAGGTTGGTCCCTTGCCGCGTTGGGAGTGGTCATCACCATTCTCCTCGCCAAATTTCCGCCGGTCAACTTGCCCAACACCCCCGGGAAATCGACCATCGAGACTTCTAGCCTGAAAACGGACCCGTTCAGCCAGTACTTGGTGATCGCGCTAGTTTTTGTGGGCATCGGATCGTCGCTCTGGATGTTGCTGGACGTACTGAACCGGCGGTCGCGACTGATGTGGTTGATGCCGAACTTGATTTGCCTGATGTGCGGCGCTCCGTGGGGGCCACTGGCGTTGTATCTGTTTGCCGGTAGAAAAACTCGCCAATCGGCTTAGCGACGGTGATAAGCCTCTCGCCCGTAACGTCTATATAACTCAATCCATGATCGCGATTATCTCTGCCCTATCGGTCCTTGGTACCGTTTCCCCTGCCACGCCCGTCACCGAGCGCGTCAAACAGACCGCGGCGCCGATTGAGGTTCCCTTTCGGGTCGGCGAGAACGCGATCATCGTGGATGCGAAGGTGAACGGCAAGCCCGTGTCGCTGATGTTCGATACCGGCTTTAGCGCTTCGGTGGTGGTTGAAAGCGCCTTGGATTTGGGTCCGGTGACGGGCACCACCAAGCTTCGCGACTTTGTCGGTGAGTTTGAAGCGTCCCTCGTCAAGCTGAAGACGCTTAGCCTGGGCAACGAGGTGATTAACACCAAGGGGATGTCCGATATCGTTTACACCCCAGGACAGGATAGTAGCTTTGCTTACGGCACCCATGTGGACGGCATCATGGGTTTTGAAGTGATCCGCGATAACGTGGTGGAGATCAACTTTGAGAAGAGCAAGTTCATTTTCTATCCGAAAACCATGGATATCTCCAAGCGGGTGCCCGATAACAAAAAGACGTTTTTGGCGAAGTTGCTTCCCATCGGCACCAGCAGTATGGAGATGAGCGTGGAGGCATCGACCGGGAAGAAGATGACTTTGGCGCTGGATACTGGCAACGCGTTTTATGCCACCACCCATAAGGATGTGCTGGAGCGCACTGGCCTGTGGGAGCCGGGGACCGATGCTAAGTTCATGTCGTCCTCCGGCGTCGCCAGCGGCTCGGTGGATAGCTGGAGCTACAAGATGGGCCCGGTCAAGATCTTTGGCGTACCCGTGGCCGAGAGCTACTGGGATATCATCGACCTCCCGTCCAGTTCGGCCGAAGGGGACGGCACCGTGGGTTACGGCTTTCTCCACAACTTCAACATCATCATCGACTACGAGCGCCGCCGGGTTTGGCTGGATAACTACACCGGTAAGGCCGCCAACGATGCCGTGGGCGAGACGGGGATCTCCGCCGGATGGGACCGTAATCGCAAGCGGACGCTCATCTTCCGCGTTTCCCCCGAGTCGCCTGCCGCCGCGGCGGGCGTGAAGGAAGGTGACCAGATATTGAGCCTGGACGGTCAGGAACTGAATCAGGCTGGGTTCCGGCGGATGCGGAAGCTGCTGCAAGGGCCGGTGGGGAGCACGGTCGAGCTGGCCGTTTCCCGCGGCGGAGAGCTGAAGCGGTTCAAGGTAGAGCGCAAGACCTTAGTCAACACCTACGAAGCCAAGTCTGGATAGCGGCGTCCAGCATCGGCTCGGTGAGCCGACCCGTGAAGGTGTTCTGCTGACTGGGATGATAGCTTCCCGTCAGCCGGGTATTGCCTCGCTCCGCCGTTACGCCGTGGCCGAATTTTGGCGGACGCTCGCCGAGGATGCGGAAGGTGTTTTCCCACGCGATGCCGCCGAGGCAGAGGATTCCGCGCCATTCCCGGCTCTGCAACAGCGTTTCTAGGTACGGGCGGCAGTGGGTTACCTCGTCGGGCGTCGGTTTGTTATCCGGCGGGGCACAGTGGCAGACGGCGGTGATGAGGACGTTGGTCAGCGTGAGTCCGTCGTCCGCCGAATCGGAGTGCCCTTGATTGGCCACACCGGCCCGGTGGAGGGCGCGGTAGAGCCACTCGCCGCTACGATCGCCAGTGAACATGCGGCCCGTGCGGTTGGCGCCGTGGGCGGCCGGGGCCAGGCCGACGATGAGGAACTCCGCGTTCGGGTCGCCGAAGTTGGGCACGGCGCGTCCCCAGTAGGTCTGGTCGGCGTACGATTTCCGCTTTTCCTGGGCCACCTGCTCGCGCCACCCCACCAATCGGGGGCATCGACGGCAGTCGATGATGGCCTGGTTGAGGTTTTGCGGGTTCAATACCGTTAGATCCACCATGCCAGTTTACGAGTACGAACCGGATGACCATCTGTGCGCCATGTGCGATGGGCGGGTGCGGGTAATTCAGTCGATCAACGAGGCGCCCATTCCCTACTGCCCCGATTGCGGCCTGCCCGTGCGCAAGGTGGTGAGCAACGTGCAGATCAAGCTGAACCAGGAAGCGGACCCCGAGCGGACCAAGGGCTTTTCCACCTTCCGTCGCACCGAATCGGGCGTGTGGGAGAAGATAGCCGGCCCCGGCCCGGAGACCATCACCCGCCCCAAGAAAGACGAGGGTTAGCGGTCGGTCTTCGAGCCCCGGAAGTGTTGTTGATTACCCCGGAGCCTCAAATCAGTACGGTAGTTTTGCTGGGTTTTGTGGGCATAATTGCGGCCTGCGTCGCTACGTTTGGCACATTTTGATGGTTTGGCTCGTCATGTTTGCTGTAGGCGTTTTCTTTTCATTTGGTGTTCTATGGAGAGAGGCTGGCGAACTGGAGGGTCAGATTTTAATGGTTTCGCAATCCCTACAATAAGCGCGAACTCAGGTTCAAATCCGGCGGTTTGAGAGCCAGTAGAAATACCGGATTTGGGGAAAACTCGGGCCCTGGTGTCTTGCTCACCACCCACTTGCCCCATTTTTGGCAATATTGCAGATGCGCCGCAACCTATCGACTGGATAGCTGATCAACTTCCCAGATCAGAGCGGAAGTATCTGCCGTTGAACTTTCCAGATGTAGTCGTAGAGGCGGAATACCGTCGGCCGTACATGTCGCAGTGATGGTGATCATTCTGTTACCGTTCGCATCACCGCCGAAGCTCGGCTCCGATACGTCAAATTTACGTGATTTTCCAAGAGTAGCGCTTCGAAATTCGTGCACATCTCTAAGCGCACTCTCCGTCACATTAACAACACTTGGTTGCAGCGTTCCAGATTCAATAAGCGCCTGTACAACATGAATCGCTTGGCTCTTAATATCTTGAGCGCGCCGAATTACTACCCTTGCCAAGAGGGTAAAGAATATTACTACGCATGCAATCGACGAATAGGTCAGAACTCGAAACGCCTTACTTTTTCGCCACATTTCGTTTCATCCATAATATCGCCGCTACGTAAACAAACCACATTGATACAAAGGCGGAGTTCCATGCCCAATATTGCGCGTCACTGCGTCCAGATACGATGGCCGAACAAGTAATATAAACGGCGATGCTAGACCAGTATGCAACGGCACGGCCCTTCTTTGTAGCCCCCGGAAATGGCTCCATATATGGCTCTTTCTGAGTAAACGAAGCCTCCCATCCGGGTTTTACCCTGTTCGAAAATATCTTGTCCACTAGCCAGATAAGTCCGTAGATTACAAATCCTTTTATCATCAAGGAACCGAAGTCGGGACTATCGCACATTGCACCCCGTAGCTTTTGGCAAACATTATTTTCATTACCGATGCTCTTTCCTCGAGACCGGCGGGGCCATTTCCTCACTTCCGATCGTTAAATCTTCAGAATGTCGCTGAACTATGAAACATAGGTCCCTGACTGTATAGTAGCCGATCTGATCATCATTCAGGGTGTTCTTTGGCAGGCGAAAGACGATCTGAAATTCAATAAGGGTTTCTGCAAAAAGATCATCCCGAAGGTCCCAGGTCAAGGCTCCGATTTCATCCTCCAGCAGAAAATGATCATTCGGCCAACCGTTCTCAACCTGAATGATTTTTACAAGCCGCCGGTATACGTCTATCCGAACTCCGCCCAACTCGACCACCGATGTCCGTGACGTGATCAGACGTTCCAGCTCGCGCCGCCTTGCAGTTGCTCGCTCGATGGTTGCATTAGAGACTCCGAGCCACTTCTTACTGAAGTTAGGGCTCTCATTAATCTCACGTTCCCACTGTCGCACCAATTCGTAAGATAACGGCTTACAAGGATCCAATATCATTCCGTTTCCGTTTTTGGTACCCAGGTCCGCGAGTCTTCCAAAGTATCATGGACGAATTTAACTCCCTATCACTAGTGCCATGATGATTGCTCACAGACGCAAATTTTCGTGGCCATTGAATTTGGGCTATTTTTGGCAGTGTGCTGTGTATAACAGAATCAGACCGATCGGTATCGTGATAGCTGCGTAGATATATAGAAGTTTCTCAACCTTTTTCTGATCAAATTTCCATTTCAATCTTCATCACCGTCCCAGTATTTTGCAATCAATCCGATGGCTACCGACAAAACAAGCGCAAAGAGGAGATAGAAATATCCAGTTTTGATCGTTTCAGTTTGGTCAAGAGTATGAACACCGTTTCGATCAATGAAGATGCTTTTCCGCTGCACTACGCCCTGAAACGCCCTTGCATAGATACCTAAATTAAATATCATTAAGCAGAAAATCGCCAGAAATTTTTTGCTTATTTCCATGATTCGCAATCATGCGAGCTATTTACCTAGATTGTTAAACCAATCCCAGATCTGATTCCCCCAATCGACAACTATGATAGCATGCTCGTAGGGCCCACCCGCCCCGCGAAGCACAAACCATCTTCGCTCCCACGCCCAGGCCCGATCGGTACACCGGGTCTGGCAACCCGGGGCTATTCGATGCGATCCCCTCGGGATCAAAGCGAGTTAGGCGTGATTGAGAGAGGGGGGCAGGTCAAAATCATGCCAATCATTTGACCAGTGCCCCACTTCGGGTGGAGAATTCGATCCTGAAGTGAATAACGAAATACCCAGCTGTTTATTTCGAGTGTTGACTGTAAGTGGATTTTTCTTCCGCAAGAATTTCTTTCATTGACCTTTTGCGAATATTCCACTTTCTTTTTACACGACCATTCATGTAATTTTCAAAAATTCTCTTTAATCGCTCGTCCTTCTCTTTAGTAAGCATATATGAAAGCAAATCGGCATGTCTATCTTTTAGCTTATAGTATGCATACGCAAGACGGACATCCGGACTTGGATCTTCCATAATACTTTTAAATCGTAAAGCGTCAGCAGGATTCATCGCCAAAACGCCATAGCGACGTAAGTCTGCAGATTCACTATTGATAAGAGTTTCCACAAACTTACTGGATCCTTGAAACTTTGCGAGAGTAAGCGAAATCCGAGTAGCATTCGTGTCATCGCCCTCACTTCGTAGATGTTTCTGCAAAGCTTTTACTGTAATGATCGCGTCGCAACCCTCAAGACGTTTTGCCGCGATGAGCCGAAGCTCTGGATCTGAACTATCCAACCTTATCACCTCGTCTTCGCATGACTTGAATGGCGGTGGAAAGGCGGTGGACTTATGACATCCAACCGCAATCCATAAGGTTCCCACCACCCCAAACAACTTTACCGCTCCCAGCCTACAATCCATTCTCGAATTTGACGGGGTTTGGTTGGCGCACTAGACTTTGGAGTAGGACGTGGAGATGGTAAATTGTCCCCCAAGCCCTTTTCAATCATGCGGGCGGCCCAGTCAGCACAATTGTATCCGATTAGTTGATAAGGCTTACCCCGCTTCCCTTTATGCGCATCATGACTAGCATTTATGGAGTCAGCAATCCCTTGCCGTTCGTCTGGCGAAATCGTAACGGTACTTTCTTTGCCAGGCGTCGGCTTGTCACCAATTTGTACGTGTCCCGGACCGCTGGGAGATCCTGAGGAACTTGAAGACCCTGAAGAACTTGACGACCCACGGGATGGGGGATTCGGATAGAAGCCATACCAAACAGTATTGTTACCATCGTCGTCAGCAAGCCCGATTAGGAGGTGGGAACCCATTCCAAATCCACCAGAATTCTCATGTAAAATCAATTTATCAAGTCCGGTAGCATCGGACCAAACCAAAGTATTATTCTCGCAATATACATACCAGTCACGGCCGGCTTTCACATTGTCTCGGGTTAGGAATCGCCCGGTGGAGGAATCGTAATACCGGTGACCGAGAAGTTGCAGACCCGAATCAGGATCTTCTTGGTAGCCCTCACCTCCGACAAATCCGAACGGCCCCGTCCAGGTGCCACTCAACGCGGCCACATTGCCGAAGGCATCGTACTGGCGAGACGCGATGGAACCTTGTGCGCTTGACGTCTGGCATGTCAGAGAACCCAAACGGTCAGCATGATAAAACGCCGACGTCGTCCCCGTCCGCCTAGAGATTCCCGGCGTGAACTTGGTTCCGCCTGCCTCCAGCACCGGCGAGAGCACGTCATCCCCATCGCGCCGGTACGTCGTCGTCCCCGCCGAATCCACCTTCCCCACCCGGGTATCTAGCCCGTTGTAGGTAAAGCTGTTAGTCGCCGAGGACGGATAGGTAATCGTGGAGATCTGCCCCTCGTAGTCGTAGGCGAGCGTGGTCGTCCCGGCTGAGGTCACGACCGAAGTCGTCCGTCCCGCCGCGTCGTAGCCGTATGTCTTGACCGCACTGCCGCCCACGGTAATCGAAGTCAGCTTGTCGGCATCGTCCACCACGTAGGTTTCCGTAGTCCCGCCTGCTGCTTTACTCGCCCGGTTGCCGTTGGCGTCGTAGGTGTACGTGGTGGTGGCTCCCGCCCGGGTTTCGGTCAGCAGTTGGTCCGCTCCGTCGTAAGTGAACGTCGTGGTCGTGCTACCGATGACCTTCTGGGTCAGGTTCCCCGCATTGTCGTAGGTGTACGTCTCCGCCGAGACCACCGTGCCGTCAGATTTCTTAATAGTGTTGCTCGTCTGCCGGTTGCGAGTATCGTAGCCAAACTCCGAATACTGCCCCGGACTTAAGGTCTCCCGCGTCACCCGGTTCAGATTGTCGTAGGTAAAGCTCGTGGTCTCCGAGTGCGGATTCACCAAACTTGTGAGCCGTCCCCCGCCATCGTAGTTGTACGTAGTGGTACCAATGCTCTCCACCATCGTCTTGCGGCGGCCCGCATTGTCGAACGTGTACGTCAGCGACCCCTGTGGCGCGGAGAATCCCGTTGCCTGGTCGGCGTTGTCGTAGGTCCAGCTGGTGGTACCAGTGCTGTCGGTCATCGAGGTACGGCGGTCGGCATCGTCGTAGGCAAAGCTGGTATCGGTACCAGTGGGGTAATCCACCCCCGTTTGCCGCCCGGCGTTGTCGAATGAGTAGTTAATGGTCTGCCCCAGCGGATTGGTGTACGCCGTTACGTCGCCATTGCCGTTGTAGCTCCACTGCTCCACGCTGCTATCTGGCAGGGTCAAACTGGCTGTCTCGCCCCGGTCGGTGAGTGTGTACGTCCGCGTTTTGCCGCGACCGTTCGTAACGCTGGTGCGGTCGCCCCGGTTGTTGTAGGCGTAGGTTTCGGTATCTCCCCGCCCGTTGGTATAGCTGGTCAGGTACCCGGCATCGTTGTAAACGTAGGTGTCGGTGTGGGTCAGCTCGTCAGTAATTCCGGTTCGGTTACCTTCGGCGTCGTAGGCGTAGTTCTTGGTGCTGCTGCCGGGATTGGTAATGGTAGCGAGCCGACCCCACGTATCGTACTGGTAGCTGGTGACTGCCGACAGCGCGTTGGTGACGCTGGTCACCCGGCCCAGCGTGTCGTAGGCGTAGGTGGTGCCGTGACCCAGGGGGTCGGTCACAACGCTGGGGTCGCCATCGGTGGTGTAGGTCACCGTGGTTTCCTCATTCAGCCCGTTCTTGATGCTGGTGAACTGACCGTAGCTATTGGCCGAATACGTTTGCACCCGGCTCAGCGGATCGGTAATGGTGGCAAGATTCCCAGCCGTGTCGTAGGTGTAGGTGGTGACGTGGGTCAGCGGATCGGTCGAGGTAAGAATGTCGTTCTTGGAATTGTAGGTGTAGGTCCAGGTCTTGTTGAGCGGATTCTTCACCGTGAGGACATTGCCCTTGGAGTCGTAGGTGTAGGTCCACACTTTGCCCCGGCGGTCGGTGATGGTGAGCGGTAGATTGGCCGAACTCAGCGTTTGGCTGGCACTAAAACCCGCTTCGTCCTGAATGCTCGCCAGTTTGCCGCTGGAATAGTTGTGGGTCACCACTTTCGCCAGCGGATCGGTGATGGTGGTGGCCGAAGCCGTGTAGGCGTAGGTCCACGTTTTGCCGAGCGGATTCACTTCGGTCTTGATGCTGCC
>Ga0114959_10000768_pt1 | contig 30132 bp, 34 predicted proteins | sample C_130625_EF_Meta_FD_87317 | JGI IMG/M metagenome (GOLD analysis project Ga0114959, IMG submission 87317) | Freshwater microbial communities from Lake Croche, Canada to study carbon cycling - C_130625_EF_MetaG | ecosystem: Environmental > Aquatic > Freshwater > Lake | place: Lake Croche, Canada... | reverse complement strand
GGGACCGGCGAGATTATATATATGTTTGAGTTCACGAAATCTCTTGATTTCCCGGAATTTGCCAGAGTGGCTTCCGTGACTCTTGCACGAAATTGGCACAACGATTTGCCGGTCTTTCTTTCAGATATGTCCCGGATTTTCGGTTGCGACTGGCGGAAGGTACATGAGACAGCCATGGACCTTGCTAAACGTGGTAATGAGCCAAAATCGACGCATCCGGACGGAAATGAAGTTCTGGAGGCCGAGTATTTTTCTGGAGATTTCAAATATAGAATTAAAATTAGTACAGATTTTGACTCACGAATTAAAAAGTTTTCGGTCTCCGGGGAGAAGAGGTGATGCCAAGCCTCGATGAGGATGCTGTTAAAAAGCTTACCGTAATTTTTGGTTCTGACACGACACAGTGGCGGGCTGCGGTTGAAAAATCGCGGGAATTTGTCAGGATGGCGAATATGTTATCAGTATAGGAGTTTTTATTTTATATTCTGGTCCATGAACAAAATCTCGTAGTAATTTATTATTTTTTTCGATTTAACTCATATTGCGTCAACAGATATACGCCGCTTCAGGCCAATATCCATCCGGGTGGCTGACCTAAAGCGGCGTAGGCAGCCCAAGCATCCGCCGCGCCGCCACCACCTGCTGGCGCCACCAGCCGCCCGTCGCCAGCGCCTCCGGCTCCTCCGGCGCCCCGGTGGCGGGGTAGCTGGCGCGGTTGAAATCGGCGGTGCCAAAAACCCAGTCCCAGACCGGCAGCAGCACCGCGTAGTTCTTGCCCATGGCACCGGCCGAAAGCAGGCCGTGATGCAACCGATGAAAGCGTGGCGAGACCAGCAGCCTTTCGCCCAGCCAGCCGTAATCCAGCCGCACATTGGCGTGGCTGAGGCTTTCGGCGCAGCGCAGCAGCAGCACGATCAGCGGGAATTGCCCGGGCGGCACGCCGATCAGCAGCGCGATGGCGCCGAACCACAGCGCGGCGATCACGTCATCCAGCAGGTGGTTGCGATCGTCGCTCCAGAAGGTCATCTGCCGCTGCGCGTGATGGACGGCATGCAGGGACCACCACCAGCGGATGCCGTGCTGCGCCCGGTGGCGCCAGTATTCGGCGAAATCCAGCACCACGACATAGGCGGCGAAGGCCAGCCAGGGGCGGTCCAGCAGGGTGGGGAACAACGCCTCCAGCGTCGGCGGCAGCAATTCCTGTTCGGTCAGGAAGCCCTGCCAAAGCGGCTGCACCGAAAGCAGCGCCACGAAGGCCAGTATCGGCAGGATGCCCAGCCGGTTGAGCAGCGTGTAGAGGATATCGGTCCGCACCACCCGGCGGTCCAACACCGGCTCCACCGGCCGCCAGATCTCCAGCGGGCGGCAGATCAGCCAGACCAACCCGATGCCCAGCGCACCCAACAGGAAGGCATCGAGGAAGCCATAGGCGTCCTCGGCATAGGCCATCAGGCCCAGCGCGTAGAAGGGCGGCTGGATCAGATGCTCAAAGAGCCAGCCGGTGACCGTGGCATACAGATGCAGCACGCCCGGCGCCTCAGCCCCGGCCTTGCGGCGGCAGCGTGGCGAAGCCGAAGCCACGGGCCTTGAGGCCCTCGATCACCGGCTCCAGCACCTGGGCGAAGGGCTCCCGCCGGCTGCGGACGCCCCAATGCAGCACCACCACCTCGCCATCGCGCGTCGTCTCAATGGCACGGCGGGCCAGGCTGGCATTGGGGTATTGCGCGGCGTCCAGCTCATCGCCCCAGAAGCCGTTGGCGGTCCAGGCCTGATGCGTCAGCCCGCAGGCCGCCGCCATGGCCAGGGCGTTCGGCGTGGTCCGCCCGCCCGGGGCGCGCCAAAGCGGCAGGATGCGCGCCGCCGGCGCCAAGGCGTGCAGGCGCGCGGTCGGCCGGCCCAGCTCCTCACACAGCGCGGCCTGATCCAGCACCGTCTCGCCCTCCTTCGGGGTCCAGGCGACGTAGCGCACCCGGCCCGGCGCGGGGTCCCCGCGGAAATACCAATGCCGCCAGGTATGCGTGGCGAAGGCATGGCCTTCCGCCGCGCGGGCCTGCCAGAAGGGCGCCCAGCTCGCATCCAGGGTGCGGTCGCCGCGGAAGGTCGGCTCATCGGCCACGAACAGCGTCGCGCGCACCCCCTGGCGGCCGAGGATGGCGGCGATCTGCTCCGCTTCCCGCGACCAGCCGGTATCGATGGTGAGATAGACCGTCCCGGCCGCCCCCTGGGCGTGCGTCACTGCCGGGGCCGCGAGCATCGCCGCCATCACACCGCGCCGGCCGAAGGTCACGGCCGGGCGGGCAGCACCGCCGCCACCGGGATCACCGCGCCGGACAGGCTGGCGGCGGGGGCGGGCGGGGGCGGCAGCGGCGTCGCGCGCGGCTGCACCCAGACGCCGTGCGGCGAACGGCCGACGGGGTAGGTTTCATAGGTGCCGGTGCGCGGGTCGACCTGCGCCACCCGGGCGACCCAGCGCAGCGTCACCCACAGCTTGCCCTGCGGGTCGAAGGCGATGCAGTCAGGCCCGCCGGGCAGCTCGATCCGCCCCTTCGGCTCCAGCGTCGTGGGGTCCAGCACGGTCAGGCGGCTTTCCACGCGGCTGGTGACATAAAGCGCCGAGCCGTCCGGCGCGGCGAAGACGGTATGCGCGCCGCGACCGGTATAGATGGTGCGCTCCACCACGCCATCCGCGGGGTTCATCACCGCCACATGATCGGCGCCCATGACGCCGACCAGCAGCTTGCCATTGTGCCAGATAATGCCGGCCGGCTCCGGCCCGACCACCGCGCTCCAGAGCAAGCGGCGTTCGTCCAATGAGATGGCGGCGACGCGCTTCACCCCTTGCAGCGTAACGTAGACCGTCTTGCTGTCGGGCGAATAGGCGACGTGGCTCGGCATATCGCCGACCTTCAGGCGTTGCAGCAGGGTGCGGGTCGCGGCGTCGTAGATATCCACCTGATCGCGCCGCAGCGAGGTGACGACCAGGTACTTGCCGTCCGGGCTCTCGGCGAAATGGTAGGGGTTCGAGATCTTTTCCCGCCGCGTCACCTCAGCGGTGTCGGGGTTCAGGAAGACCAGCTCGTTCGCCACGCTGTCGCCGATCATCAGCTCCCGCCGATCGGGGGTGAGGATCAGGTGATGCACTTCGCGCAGCACGGGGATGCGGCGCACCTCGGTGCGGGTGGCGGTGTCGATGACGCTGATCGAGGCCTCGGCTGAGTTCAGCACATAGACCAGGTCAGCCCGCGCGGCAGGGGCGTGCAGCAGCGCGAACAGCAGGGCGAGGATCAGCGCGAGGGGGGCGCGCATGGCGAGGAGTCCTGACATAGCGGGGTATAGATTCGCCAGCGCCGCCGGCAATGCAAGCGGCAAAGCGAGATGAGCGCTACGCGCCCTGGGGGGCAAAGCGCATCGCCGCGCCATTCATGCAGAAGCGCTGCCCGGTGGGCGCCGGCCCATCGGGAAACACATGGCCGAGATGACCGCCGCATTGCGCGCAGTGCACCTCGGTTCGCGTCATGAAGAAGCTGCGGTCGGTGGTGGTGCCGACGGCGCCCTCGATCGGGGCGAAGAAGCTCGGCCAGCCGGTGCCGCTTTCGAATTTGGTCGCGGCATCGAACAGCGCGGCATCGCAGCCGGCGCAGGCGAAGGTGCCGGCGCGCTTTTCGGCATTGAGCGGGCTGGTGCCGGCGCGCTCCGTGCCATGCTCGCGCAGCACCCGGAAGGCCTCCGGGCTCAGCGCCTGGCGCCATTCCTCCTCACTGCGGCGGAGCGGGAAATCGCCGGTCGGGGCCGGCTTGCCGAACAGGGCCATGGCGGTCGCCTCAGTTGGTCGCCGGGCGCTTCAGGCGCGCGGCATAAAGCTTGCGGAACTTCGCCACCTTGGGGGCGATCACCGCCTGACAATAGCCGGACCAGGGGGTGCGGGTGAAATAATCCTGATGCTCCGGCTCGCCTGGCCAGTAGTGGTCGAAGGGCACCAGCTCGGTCACCAGCGGCGCGCCCCAGATGCCGGCCGCGGTCACCTCGGCCATCACCTCCCGCGCGGTGGTCTCCTGCGCCGGGGAATGGTGGAGGATGACACTGCGATATTGCGGGCCGACATCATTGCCCTGGCGGTCCTTGGTGGTCGGGTCGTGGATGGTGAAGAAGACCCGCAACAGATCGGCGAAGCTGATCTCGGCCGGGTCGAAGACAATCTGCACCACCTCGGCATGGCCGGTGCGCTTGGCGCAGACCTGCTCATAGGTCGGGTTCGGCACATGGCCACCAGCATAGCCGGAATGCACGCTGTGCACGCCGACCAGGTCGCGGAACACCGCATCCAGGCACCAGAAACAGCCACCGCCGAGGGTCGCGGTCTCCAACTCGCTCGTCGTCATCGCGTGGCCCCTCTGCTCTCGGGCGCGGAGCATACCGCATGGCCCGTACCGCCGCCCAGCCCGCGTCCCGGGCCGGGCGCGTTTCAAACGGCCCCCGCTGGGTCTCAGTGGACCCGGGCGGGCGCCATCTCATGCTGGCGGATGGCGACGATCGCCAGCTCGGCGGTCGGCGCGGCGCCGATCGGCGTGCCGTCGGCGGCGTGGATCGATATGCCCGCGACGCCGTTCACCAGCACCGGTCGGATATAGGCGATCTGATGGGTCCCGAAGCGCGCCCAGTCGAGCGGCGACATGTGGCGCAGCGCCACATAGCCGGGGGCGCCCTCACCCTCGGTTTCGGTCGTGATGATGTCCTCATCGTCGGTCATCGCAATTGCTCCTGTTCCCGCATGGCCACAGCCCATGCATCGGTTGCAGCGTCCGTCCCCGGGGTCAGTCCCGGCTGGCACGCCCATCGACAACGGGCCGTGCGGCCCCGCTGACCATGGTCTCCCGGCCCTGCTGGCCGTTGATCGGAATGGTCTTCACCCGCACCTCAGGCTGTGGCCGGCGGAGATCGACATGCAGCAGCCCGTCCTTCAGCCAGGCGCCCTCCACATCAATCCCTTCGGCCAGCACGAAGGCGCGCTGGAATTGGCGGGAAGCAATGCCGCGATGGATGAAGATCCGGCCTTCGCTGTCCTCCTTGTGCCGCCCACGAATCACCAACTGGTTATCTTCCTGGGTGATCTGCAGGTCGTCCATGCTGAAGCCCGCCACGGCCAAGCTGATACGCAACCGGCTCTCGCCGATCTGCTCGATATTATAGGGCGGGTAGCCATCGGCGCTTTTCTGCAGGCGATCGACCATCTGTTCGAGATGATCGAAACCCAGAAACAGCGGCGAGCCGAAAACCGAAGGACGCGACACCCAAAGCCTCCTCGTGTGGAGCGAGACAACGGTCGGGACCCGAAGCACCCCGACGTTCTTATGATCTTGTCAGGCGACCCCGCGGTTGCAAGGGGGGGCGCCATGGCGTTGCACCGGCGTAGCGGTCGCGCCACATTGGCCGCACCATGACAGCGGCTGCCACTCTTCCCATCCTCCTCGTTCCCGACACCCGGCTGCGGGCCAAGGCGCGGGCGGTCGGTGCGGCCGATGGCGACGCGGTCCGCGACCTTGCCCCGCGCATGCTGGCGACCATGTACGCCGCCCCCGGCATCGGCCTCGCCGCGCCGCAGATCGGCGTGACGCTGCGGATCTTTGTCGTCGATCTGCAGAAGAACGAGGCGCCGGACCCGATGGTGCTGGTCAATCCTGAGATCACGGCGGAATCCGAGGCGATCGCGGTGCGGGAGGAAGGCTGCCTCTCCCTCCCCGGCCAGTATGCCGAGGTGGCGCGCCCGGCGCGGGTGCGGATGCGCTATCACGACCTGGGCGGGGCGAAGCGGGAGATTGAGGCCGAAGGGCTGCTCGCCGCCTGCCTGCAACACGAGCTGGACCACCTGAACGGCGTGCTCTTCGTCGATCACCTGAGCGCCTTGAAGCGCAACATGCTGCTCCGCAAGCTCGCCAAGGATCTGCGCCTGAAGGCGCAGGACTGAACGGGTGCGCCTGGCTTTCATGGGCAGCCCGGATTTCGCGGTGCCGGCGCTGCAGGCGCTGCACGCGGCCGGGCACGCCATCGCCGCCGTCTATTGCCAGCCGCCGCGTCCCGCCGGGCGCGGCCAGCGGGAGACGCCCTGCCCGGTGCAGCGCGCCGCCGAGGCGCTGGGCCTGGCCGTCCGCAGCCCCGCGCGGCTGCGGCAGGACGCGGCGGCACAGGCGGCGTTCGCCGCACTCGACCTCGATGCCGCCATCGTCGCGGCCTATGGGCTGATTCTGCCGCCGGCCATGCTGGCGGCGCCGCGGCTGGGCTGCCTCAATATCCATGCCTCCCTGCTGCCGCGCTGGCGCGGCGCGGCGCCGATCCATGCCGCGCTGCTGGCCGGCGATGCCGAGACCGGCGTGACCATCATGCAGATGGAGGCCGGCCTCGATACCGGCCCGATGCTGCGCCATGCGGCGATCCCGATCGGCCCCGCGACCACCTTGCCCGAGCTGCACGACGCGCTGGCCAGCCTCGGCGCAAAGCTGATCGTGGAGACCCTGGCGGCGATCCCGCCCGCGGTGCCGCAACCGGCGGACGGCGTCACCTATGCCGGCAAGCTCGGCAAGGCCGATGGCGCCATCGACTGGACGCGGCCGGCGGCGCTGATCGAGCGGCAGGTGCGGGCGCTGAACCCCTGGCCCGGCACCTTCTTCACCTGCCGGGGAGAGGCGATCCGCCTCCACGCCGCCCTGCCGGTGGCCGGCGCCGGGACACCGGGGGAGGTGCTGGACACTGCCCCCACCATTGCCTGCGGCGCGGGCGCGCTGCGCCTGCTGCGCCTGCAACGCCCGGGGCGCGGGCCGCTGGGGGCCGAGGACTTCCTCCGCGGCTTCGCGCTGCCGCCGGGCAGTCGGCTCGGCTGATGCCGCGCTACGCGCTGCTGCTGGAATACGATGGCGGGCCCTTCGTCGGCTGGCAGCGGCAGGCGCAGGGGCTGTCCGTCCAGCAGGCGCTGGAGGAAGCGGCGGCGGCGCTGAACGAGGGCGTGCCGCCGACCAGCATGGCCGCCGGGCGCACCGATGCCGGCGTGCACGCCGCCGGGCAGGTGGCGGAGATCACCTTGGCCAAGGACCTGCCGCCGGAGCGGGTGCGGGATGCCCTGAACTTCTACAGCCGGCCGCACCCGCTGGCGGTGCTGAAGGTCGCCCGCGCGCCGGAGGGCTGGTCGGCGCGCTTCGCCGCGACCGGCCGGGCCTATCGCTACCGCATCCTCAACCGCCGGTCGCGCCCGGCGCTGGAAGCCGGGCGGGTCTGGCATATCCACGGAACGCTGGATGCCGCCGCCATGCAGGCGGCCGCGCAGCTGCTGCTGGGCCAGCATGACTTCTCCGCCTTCCGCGCCGCTGCCTGCCAGGCCACCTCACCGCTCCGCACGCTCGATCGGCTGGAGGTGCGGCGGGAGGGCGAGGAGGTGACGGTGATCGCCGAGGCGCGGAGCTTCCTGCACCATCAGGTCCGTAACCTCGTCGGCACGCTGGCCGAGGTGGGCGTGGGCAAGCGGGATACCGCATGGCCGCGCGCGGTGCTGGACGGCCGCGACCGCACCAGGGCCGGGCAGACCGCCCCGGCAGAGGGGCTGTGCTTCATGGCCGTGCGCTACGGCGTGCCACTGGAGTGGGTCTGAGCACGCTTGTTGCGGGGGGGACGACAGGTGCCACGGTCCGGCCCTAGAGCAGGCTGCGTTGAGATGGATCACAAGGTGATCCATCTCAACGCAGGTAACCTGCTCTGGTTATTATATTTTCCAGAGCAAGACATCCGTTCAGATGTTTCCATCTGAACGGAACTTGCTCTAGCAGGCTGCGTTCACATGCGTTCACGCAGCCCGCTCTAGCATGTGTTGGATCGCGCGATTCAGCGCCTTCGGCGAGTCCGCCTCGACGCATCGCGCTCTAGAGGAATCGCTCAATATCGAGCGAGCTTTCCCGGCCGATCCGCCCGGCATGCTCCACCAGGAAGCGCTCCGCCGCCTCTCGCCCGAAGCCGCGCAGGATTTGCAGGAACTCCCAATCGCCGTTCAGCTTGGTGGAGAGCTTGAAGCCGCGCATCCGCACCTCGTCCTCGATGCAATGGAGGAAGATGCGCCGATAGTGCGGCTGTTCCAGCCGCCCGCCCTCCAGCAGCCGCTGGACGAAGTCGATCGCCCGCATCTCCGCCATCAAGGACGCGTTGAAGCTGATCTCGTTCAGCCGATTCATGATGTCGGATGGCGTTTGCGGCAGCTCCTCGCGCATGATGGCGTTGACCTGCACCAGCAGGATGTCGGGCGCCCCGCGTTCGTGATACAAGGGCCACAGCGCGGGATTGCCCAGATAGCCGCCATCCCAATAGGCCTCACCGTCGATCTCGACCGCGCACGCCACCTGCGGCAGGCAGGCGGAGGCAAGCACGGCATCGATGCTCAGCTCGGCCCGGGTGAAGATCCGTGGCTTGCCGGACCGTACATTGGTCGCCGAGATATACAGCCGGTTGGCGTTGGGGGCGGCCCGCAGCGCCGCGCAATCCAGATGCCGCTCCAACAGCGAGCGCATCGGATTGAACACCTCCGGCAGCATGTTGAACTGATAGGGGGAGAACATCCGGGTCATGGTGTCGAAGGCCTGGTAGGCCATGGACCAGGTCAGGTCATGGCCCCAGATCGCTTTCTCGACCGGGGTGTTCTGCATCGGGCTGAAGACCATCCGGGCGGCGATGTCCCGCCACAGCGCGCCCAGCGCTTCGATCGCGCCGGCCCGCCCGCCGCGCGCCAGCCCTTGCACCAGCACGGCGGCGTTGATCGCCCCGGCCGAGGCGCCGGAGACGCCGTCGATGACGATGCGTTCATCCTCCAGCAGCCGCTCCAGCACACCCCAGGTGAAGGCACCATGGGTGCCGCCGCCCTGAAGCGCGAGGTTGATGCGCTTGGGCGCCGGGGCCGACCCGATCGCCGGCGCGGCGAGATCCGGGCCGGTCAACTCGCGGTCCAGCCCCCGTCGATCGACAGCGCCGCGCCGGTCATGCCGGAGGAGCCGGGGCCGCAGAGAAAGAGCGCGGCCTGGGTGATCTCATCGACCTCGATCCAGCGCTTGGAGGGCTGGTGTTCCAGCAGGTGGTCCTTCAGCGCGGCTTCTTCGGAAATGCCAAATTTCTTGGCCAGCGGCGGCACCTGCGCTTCGGCCAGCGGGGTGCGGACGAAGCCGGGGCAGATGGCGTTGCAGGTGATCTGCGTCTGCGCCACCTCGATCGCCACCGTCTTGGTCAGGCCGATCTGCGCGTGCTTGGCCGAGACATAGGCGGATTTGTTGGGGGAGGCGATGAGGCCGTGCGCCGAGGCGATGTTGATGATCCGCCCCCAGTTGCGCTTCTTCATGCCCGGCAGCACGGCGCGGATGGCGTACCAGTTGGAGGCGAAGTTGATCGCCATGATCGCCTCGAACTTCTCGGGCGGGAATTCATCGATCGGGGCGACGAACTGGATGCCGGCATTGTTCACCAGGATATCGACGCTGCCCAGCGCCGCTTCGGCGTCCGCCACCATCTGCGCGATGGCGTCCGGCTTGCTGATATCGGCGGCCGAATAGGGCGCCTCGGCGACGCCCATCAGCGCCCCCACCTCGGCCCGCGCCGCGGCGATCTCCTCGGGCTTGCCGAAGCCGTTCAGCATCACCTTGGCGCCCGCTGCGGCCAGGGTCTTGGCAATGCCATGGCCGATGCCGCTGGTGCTGCCGGTGACGAGGGCGCCGCGCCCAGCCAGGAACTTTTCCATCCGCGTTCACTCCTGCGATGCCGGACGGCCACGCCGCTGGCTTGCCGCTCCCCTACCAGGAAGCGGCCGGTTAGGCGATATCCATCAGCAGCCGCACCGCCCGCTTCACCGCCGGTGAAAGCAGCTTCGGCGCGTAGAAATCCCCGGCCGCGCGCTTGCCTGCCTCGGCCAGCGTCGGATAGGGCAGCACCATCCCGGCCAGCGTCGAGGCCGGCAGTTGCCGCCCGATCAGCAGCCCGTACATCCCCGCCATCTCCCCGGCATGCGGCGCCAGCACCGTGGCACCCAGCAGCCGGCCCTTGGGCGTCAGCACCAGCTTCACCCCGCCCGCCTCCAGCCCCTCGGCCGCCGCGCGGTCATTCTCGGCCAGCGGCCAGCGATGGATGCGGAGCTCGCGGTGCCCGGCGGCGCGCGCCTCGGCCTCCGTCAGCCCGATCTGGGCAAGTTCGGGATCGGTGTAGGTCACCCGGGGCAGGGCGGCGTAGTCCAGCCGGGTGAAGGGCAGGCGCAGCAGCATCGCGCGCACGAGGATGCCGGCATGCTGGCCGGCCACATGGGTGAAGGCGCGCGGGCCCAGCCCTTCCGGGTCGGCGATATCGCCCACCGCCCAGACCCGTTTGTTGGACACCGAGCGCAGCCGCCGATCCGTGGCAATGCCACGCGGCCCGGCCGTGATGCCGGCGGCGGCGAGGTCGAGGCCGCCGAGCCGTGGGACCCGACCGGCGGCGACCAGCAGATGCGTGCCGGCGATCCGGCTGCCATCGGCCAGCACCGCGACCGGGCCAGGCTCGACCCGTGCGACCTCAGCGCCTTCCCGGATCACCACGCCATCGGCCTGCAAGGCGGCGCGCAGGCCATCGACCAGTTCCGGCTCCTCCCGCCCGGCGATGCCGGCGCTGGCTTCCAGCACCGTCACCTGGCAGCCCAGCCGGGCATGCGCCTGGGCCATTTCCAGCCCGATCGGCCCGCCGCCCAGGATCAGCAGATGGCCGGGCGCGGCGGGCAGGTCGAACAGCGTCTCATTGGTCAGATAGGGGATGGCATCCAGCCCGGGGAGCGCGGGGATCGCCGGCCCCGCGCCGGCGGCGATGACGGCGCGGCGGAAGATGATCCGGCGCCCGGCCACCTCCAGCGCATCGGGGGCGATGAAATAGGCGTGGCCTTCGATCACCTCAACGCCCATGCCGCGATAGCGCTGGGCGCTGTCATTGGGTGCGATGCGGGCAATGGCGCCGGCGACATGCGCGCGGACGCCGGCCCAATCGATCTCGGGCGGGGGCAGGCGCACGCCGAAGCGCCCGGCGCGCCGCGCCGCCGCCGCCGCCGCCGCCGCCGCCAGCAGCGCCTTCGACGGCACGCAGCCGGCATTCAGGCAATCGCCGCCCAGCCGGCCGCGTTCGATCAACGCCACCTTCAGCCCCAGCCCGGCGCAGATCGCCGCGACCGAAAGCCCGCCGGCGCCCGCCCCGATCACCGCCACATCGACATCAGCCATGCGTCCCACCCCCCCTTGCGTCCACCGCCCGCCGCCGCGTTCGTGCCCGCCACCAGGCCCCCCCGAGCGAGAGCAGGGCAAGGCCCAGCAACGGCAACAGCACCCCCGGCGCCAGGATCGCCGAAAGGTCCGGCCGCCCGCCCGCCGCGAAGACCTGCCCGAGGCCCGCGCCGATGCCCGAGAAGACGATCGTCGCCGGGATGATCCCGAGGAAGGTCGCCAAGGCATAGGGCGCAAGCCGCATGCCGACCACCGACGGGGCGAGATTGGCCAGCCAGAAGGGGACCACCGGCACCAGCCGGAGCGAAAGCAGGTACCAGAAGCCGTCCTCGGCCAAGCCCTGGCGCAGAGCGGCGAGGGCCGGGGTCCGCGCCCGGTCCAGCAGCCCGCCCAGGGCGTGCCGGGCCAGCAGATGCAGCAGGCAGGCGCCGAGCGTTGCGCCGATGACCGTCAGGGCCGCCCCGCTCCAGGGGCCGAACAGGAAGCCCCCGGCCAGCGTCATCACCGCCCCGCCCGGCAGGGAGAAGGCGACCACCGCGATATAGACCAGGACATAGGCCAGCCCGGCCAGGCGCGGCGCGCCCGCAACGAAGCCGAGCAGCGTCGCCCGGTGCGCCGCCAGCGCCTCAAACGACAGCAGAGCCGGCAGCTCGAGGGCATAAGCGAGCCCGAGCGCGCCAAGCAGCAGCGCGACCGGCCAGAGCCGGGTCCAGCCGGGGCGGGCAGAAGGGGCGGACATGTGGGGCGCCTACCCCGCTTCGCCGCCGCGCGCCATCCCGGCCGCCGCGATTGACGCGGCACCCCCCCGGTCCCTATATCCCGGCCGCCATCGGCGCCCAAAGCGGGCCGCCGGCCGGCCGCGGCGTGGTGCCACCCTGGCGCCCCGCGGCCGCAGCCCAGACGGAGAGTCCTGTGAAGCGTACCTATCAGCCCTCGAAGCTCGTCCGGAAGCGCCGGCATGGCTTTCGCACCCGGATGGCAACGGTGGGCGGCCGCAAGGTGCTGGCCAATCGCCGCTCCAAGGGCCGCTCGAAGCTGAGCGCCTGAACGGCGGGATACGATGCCGGGACGCCTACCCCGGCTGACCCGACGCGCCGAATTCCTGGCCTGTGCGGCCAAGGGCCGCAAGGCCGCCCGTCCCGGGCTGGTGTTGCAGGTTCTGCCGCAGCCGGGGGCCGGCCTCAGGCTCGGCTTCACCGCGACCAAGCGGCTTGGCAATGCCGTGCAACGCAACCGCGCCAAGCGGCGGTTGCGCGAAGCAGCGCGGCTGGAACTTGGTGGCCACCCGGGCGGCTTCGACCTGGTGCTGATCGCCCGCGAGGGCACCGCGGCGCGGCCCTTTGTGACGCTGCGCGGCGATCTGCGCGGCGCCTTGCGGCAGGCCAGCGGTCCGGCCCGCGAGACGCCGCCATGAGCCCGGCGGCGCAGGTGCTGCGCGGTGCGGTGATCGGCTATCAATGGACGCTGCGGCCGTTCATCGGCGCCCATTGCCGCTATGAGCCGAGTTGCAGCCATTACGCGCTCGGCGCCCTCTCGGCACATGGTGCCGGTCGCGGCGCCTGGCTTGCTTCCCGGCGCATCCTGCGCTGCACGCCCTGGCATGCCGGCGGCGACGACCCCGTGCCTCCCGTTTCCCGGCCCGCTGCGAAAGGCTGAGACCCGATCATGGATCAGAAGCGCCTGATGGTGGCGATCGCCATCTCAATCGGCATCCTGCTGGTCTTCGACCTGCTGAGCCGGCCGTATCGCGAGCAACAGAAGGCCCAGCAGCAACAGCAGCAGCAACAGCAGCAACAGCAGCAGGCCCAGGTAAAGCCGCAGGCGGCCCAGGCCACGGCCGGCGCGGCCGGCAGCGCCGCGACCGCCGAGAGCACCGCCCTGGCGACGCCCGCCGCCCGCCTGCCGATCGAGGCACCGCGGGTGAAGGGCTCGTTCAGCCTGCGCGGCGCGCGGCTGGATGACCTGGTGCTGAAAGACTATCGCGAGACGGTCGATCCGAAGTCGCCGCTGGTCCGCCTGCTGGCGCCGCGGGAGGACGCCGCGCCCTATTACGCGCAATGGGGCTGGACCGCGCCCGATGGCCGGACCCGGGTGCCGGACGGCAATACCGACTGGGCGGCGACGGGCGGACCGCTGGCGCCCGGCACGCCGGTGACGCTCGGCTGGGACAACGGCCAGGGCCAGCGGTTCGAAATCGGCCTCATGGTCGATGACAACTACATGTTCAGCGTCGAGCAGCGGGTGACGAACCGGGGCGCCGAGCCGGTGCAACTGCTGCCCTGGGCCCGGGTGCGCCGGGAATCGACGCCGCCGACCCAGGGCTTCTTCATCCTGCATGAAGGCTTCGTCGGCGTGCTCGACGGCCGGCTGCGCGAGCTGACCTACAGCGACGCCAAGACCGAGGCGGAGAAGCGCAACGGTGTTGCGCTGGAGCAGGAGACCGGCGCGGGCTGGGCTGGCTTCACCGACAAGTACTGGCTCGCCTCCCTGGTCGAGACCGACCCGAAGCTACGCCTCAAGGCCGCCTACCGCCATGTGGCCGAGGCCGGCGCCAGTCGCTGGCAGGTGGATTTCGCCCCGCCCGCCGCCGAGATCATCGCCCCCGGCGCCACCGCCAGCCTGCCGACGCGGCTGTTCGCTGGCGCCAAGGAGGTGCTGACGCTGGATGCCTACAGCGAAAAGCTCGGCATCCCGGATTTCGACAAGGCGGTCGATTTCGGCTGGTTCTACTTCCTGACCAAGCCCTTCTTCTACGCGCTCGACTGGCTCTATGGCCTGGTCGGCAATTTCGGCGTCGCCATCCTGCTGTTCACGCTGGTGCTGAAGGCGGCCTTCTTCCCGCTGGCCAACAAGGCCTACCATTCCATGGCGCGGATGAAGATCCTCGGGCCGAAAATGACCGAGATCCGGGACCGCTACAAGGAAGACCCGACCAAGATGCAGGCCGAGATGATGGCGCTGTACAAGACCGAGAAGATCAATCCGGCGTCCGGCTGCCTGCCCATCCTGTTGCAGATCCCGGTCTTCTTCGCGCTGTACAAGGTGCTGTTCGTCACCATCGAAATGCGCCACGCGCCCTTCTTCGGCTGGATCAAGGATCTGTCGGCGCCCGATCCGTCGAACCTGTTCAACCTGTTCGGTCTGATCCCGATCGATCCGGCGGCCTGGTCCAGCTATCTGCACATGCCGGCCTGGGCGCTGATCATGGGCGCGACCATGTTCTTCCAGCAGAAGCTGAACCCGGCCCCGCCCGACCCCATCCAGGCCAAGGTCTTCCAGTGGATGCCGATCATCTTCACCTTCATGCTGGCCAGCTTCCCGGCCGGGCTGGTGATCTACTGGTCGTGGAACAACCTGCTGTCGATGGCGCAGCAATGGTACATCCTGAAGAAGGACGCCGCCGCCCGCCCGGCGGGCGCCGCGGCGGCGGGCCCGGGCGGGAAGGGGTGACCGCCGCCTCGCTGCCCGAAGCGCGCGACGCCGTTGAACGGGCGGCGCTGATCGAGGCCGGGCGCAAGCTCTTTGCCCGGCCCTGCACCTTCTTCTACGCCGCCCAGAAGATCGACCAGCTGCCGCCGCCGCGCGGGCCGGAGATCGCGCTCTGCGGCCGGTCCAACGTCGGCAAGTCGAGCCTGGTGAATGCGCTGACCGGGCAGAACGCGCTGGCCCGCGTCTCCCACACCCCTGGGCGGACCCGCCAGCTCAACTTCTTCGACCTGGGCGAGGGGCGGCTGACGTTGGTGGACATGCCCGGCTATGGCTATGCCCAGGCGTCGAAAAGCCTGAAGGCGGATTGGCAGGGGCTGATGTTCGACTATCTGCGCGGCCGCCCCACCCTGCGGCGCGTGCTGCTGCTGCTGGATGCGCGGATCGAGACCAAGACCGCCGACCTCACCGCCATGGAATTGCTGAACGAGGCCGCCGTCGCCTTCCAGATCGTGCTGACCAAGACCGACGACGCCAAGCCCTGGTGGCTGGAACAGAAGCGGCGGGAGGCCGAGCAATTGGCGCGCGAACACACCGCCGGGCATCCGCTGGTGGTGGTGACCAGCGCCGAGACCGGCCTCGGCGTGCCCGAGTTGCGGGCCGAGTTGACCGCGCTGGCTGCGCCGGCGTGATTTCCAAGCACCGCGATCTATCCTAAACCGGCCGCCGGGCCACGGGGAGAGCCGTTCGATGACCGCCGATACCAATGAGCAGATGGAAATCCTCGCTGGCGCCCTGCCCTTCCTGAAGCGCTACGATGACCGGATCGTGGTGGTGAAATACGGCGGCCACGCCATGGGCGAGGAAGAAACCGCGCTGCGCTTCGGGCGCGACATCGCGCTGCTGGAACAGGTGGGCGTCACCCCGGTGGTGGTGCATGGCGGCGGGCCGCAGATCAATGCCATGCTCAAGCGGCTGAACGTGCAATCCACCTTCGTGCAGGGGCTGCGCGTGACCGATCAGGCCATGCTCGACGTGGTTGAAATGGTCCTGGCCGGTCCGGTCAATAAGCAGGTGGCGGAGGCGATCACCCGCGCCGGTGCCATGGCGGTTGGTATCTCGGGCAAGGATGGCGGGCTGATCCGCGCCCGCAAGGTCACTCGCATGGTGCGCGACCCGGATTCGCTGACCGAGCAGGCGCTTGACCTGGGCTTCGTAGGAGAGCCGGAGGCGGTCGATACCCGCCTGCTCAAGCTGCTGATGGGCGCCGATATCATCCCCGTGGTGGCGCCGGTGGGCGCTGATGGCCAGGGGCAGACCTATAACATCAACGCCGATACCGTCGCCGGCGCCATCGCCGGTGCGCTGGGCGCGGAGCGGCTGCTGATGCTGACCGACGTGGCCGGCGTGAAGGGCCCGGACGGCGCGCTGATCGCCGAGATGTCGGTGGCCGAGGTCAAGGCCGGCATCACCGCCGGCTGGATTTCCGCCGGCATGATCCCGAAGGTCGAGACCTGCATCTACGCCATCGAAAAGGGCGTGAAGGGCGCGGTCATCCTGGATGGCCGCGTGTCACATGCCGTGCTGCGCGAACTCCTCACGGATGGTGGCGCCGGCACGCTGATCCGACCGTAAGACGCACCGCGGCGGGCGGGGCGCGTTGACAGGGCGGCATCCCGCTCGGCATGGTCCCCGCCCCTCGTCAACCGGAGCCGACCCATGGACCTCGCCGCCTTGCAGCCCCGCATCGAGGCGCTCTGGGAGCGTCGCGACACCCTTTCCTCGGCCACCGGCGGCGAGGATCGCCGCGCGGTGGAGACCGCGCTCGAAGCGCTTGATGACGGCAAGGCGCGGGTCGCCGAGCCGACCGGCCAGGGCGGCTGGCAGGTCAATCAATGGCTGAAGCAGGCGGTGCTGCTGTCCTTCCGGCTGACCGATTCCCAGCCGATGGATACGGCGGCCGGGGCCTATGACAAGGTGGCGCTGAAATTCGCCGATTGGGGCCCCAATCGCTTCAAGGAAGCCGGGTTTCGCGCGGTGCCCGGCGCTGTCGTGCGGAAATCCGCCTATATCGCCCCGGGCGCGGTGCTGATGCCGTCCTTCGTCAATGTCGGCGCCTGGGTGGGGCGCAATACCATGGTCGATACCTGGGCCACCGTGGGATCTTGCGCGCAGATCGGCGCCAATGTGCATATCTCGGGCGGCGTCGGCATCGGTGGGGTGCTGGAGCCGTTGCAGGCCAACCCCGTGATCATCGAGGATGACTGCTTCATCGGCGCCCGCTCCGAAGTCGCCGAAGGCGTCATCGTCGAACAGGGCGCGGTGCTGTCCATGGGCGTCTTCATCGGCGCCTCCACCAAGATCATCGACCGCGCGACGGGCGAGATCTTCATGGGCCGCGTGCCGGCCTATTCGGTGGTGGTGCCCGGCAGCCTGCCCGGCAAGCCGCTGCCCGATGGCACGCCGGGCCCGTCGCTGTACTGCGCGGTGATCGTCAAGCGGGTGGACGCGCAGACCCGCGCCAAGACCAGCATCAACGAGCTGCTGCGCGATTAGCATGGCGGGCAACCAGCCGACCGATCCCGTCCCGCTCGCTCAGGCGCTGATCCGCTGCCCCAGCGTGACGCCGGCCGATGCCGGCGCGCTTGGCGTGCTGGAAGCGGCGCTGGCCCCGCTCGGCTTCATTTGCCACCGGGTGACCTTCGGCACCACGCCCAACCTGTTTGCCCGGCGCGGCAGCGGCGGGCCGCATTTCTGCTACGCCGGGCATACCGATGTGGTGCCGACCGGCCCGGTGGAGGCCTGGGCGGACGACCCCTTCGGCGCCGTCGTGAAGGATGGCGTGCTGTTCGGCCGCGGCGCCTGCGACATGAAGGGCGGCATCGCCGCTTTCATCGCCGGGATGACCGACTACCTCGCGGCCAATCCCGCCGCACCGGGCAGCATTTCCCTGCTGATTACCGGCGATGAGGAGGGCCCGGCCAAGGACGGCACGGTGAAGGTGCTGGAATGGCTGGCCGCGCGCGGCGAGATCCCCGATTGCGCCCTGGTCGGGGAGCCGACCTCGCGCGTGCAGCTTGGCGACCTGATCAAGGTCGGCCGCCGTGGGTCCATGACGGCGTACATCACCCTGTTCGGCACCCAGGGCCACAGCGCCTATCCGCAGCGCGCCGACAACCCGATCCATCGGCTGGTCCGCGTGCTGCACCGCCTGACCGCCCAGCCGATCGACGCGGGCTCGGAGTTCTTCGAACCCACCACGCTCCAGGTGACCGGCTTTGATGTCGGCAATGTTGCGAACAACGTCATCCCCGGGGACGCCCGGGCCATGCTGAACATCCGCTTCAATGACCTGCACAGCAGCGCCTCATTGACCGAGATGCTGCACGCCGCGCTGCGGGCGGAAGACGCGCGCTACGAGATGCGGATCGACTGTTCGGGTGAGAGCTTCCTGACCAAGCCCGGCGCCTTCGTCGATGCGCTGAAGACGGCGGTCGAGCGCAGCACCGGCCAGGCGCCCGCGCTCGATACCGGCGGCGGGACCTCGGATGCCCGCTTCCTGGCCCGCTATTGCCCGGTGGCCGAACTCGGCGCGGTGGGCAGCACCATGCACAAGACCAACGAGGCGGTGCCGGTCGCCGAGCTGCGCGCGCTGGCTGGCCTGTATCGCGCGGTGCTGGACGAGGTCTTCCGCTGAGCGGCAGCCCCGGCCCCGCGACCCCGGCTGCGCGCCTCGCCCAGGGGCTGGGCGGCGCCTGGCTGCTGGCGCGCGGGCAGGTGGCGGGGCTTGGCCGGATCGGTGACGATCCGGGGACGGTCCGGCACAGTTTCTGGGCGGCGGCGATCTGCCTGCCGATCTTCCTCGCGCTCCGGCTGCTGGCCTGGCGGCTGGAGGGCGCGCCCGCCGCCGGTCCGGTGGCGGGGCTGCTCGCCGAAGGCCTTGGCTTTGTCATCGTCTGGGCGGGCTTCGCCCTGCTGTCCCATCGCCTGGCCGAGGTCTTCGGACGGCAGGCCGAATGGCCGGGATTCCTCGCCGCCTGGAACTGGACCAATGTGGTGCAGTACGGGGCCTTGCTCGCGGTCTCCGCACCCGCCGCCTTCGGGCTGCGCGGGCCGCTGTTCGGCGGGCTGAGCCTGGCGGTGCTGGGCTATGCGCTGTGGCTGGAATGGTTCGTGGCGCGCGGCGCGCTGCGGCTGGCGCCGGGGCAGGCGGCGATGCTGGTCGGGCTCGACCTGCTGCTCAGCCTGTTCGTGAACGGGCTGGTCGGCGTGCTGTTGGAATAGCTGCCCGGCGCTTGCGGGCACCCATAAAAACCTAATCCAAGCGGATGTTGTTCGCCTGGATGATCGCGCCCCAGGCCACGGTCTCCCGCGCCAGCCAGTCGCGGAAGGGGCCGGCGCCTTCGGCGCGGACCTCGCCGCCGATGGCGGCCAGCCGGTCCTGCACCGCTGGCACCGCCAGCGATGCGCGCAGCGCGGCTTCCAGCTGCGCGACCAGGGCGGGCGGGGTGCCGGCGGGGACCAGCACGCCCTGCCAGGTGCCGTTCTCCGGCGCCGGGTAGCGCAACTCGGCGAAGGTCGGCAGCGCCGGCAGCGCGGCGAGGCGCTTCGGCCCGGTCACCGCAATGCCCCGCAGTTGGCCGCCGGTGACGAAGGGCTGCGTCGCAGTCGCGCCGTTGATCACCATCTGCGCCTCCCCGCCCACCGTCGCCGCGACGGCGGCTGAGCCACCCCGATAGGGCACCATGGTCAGCTCCACCCCCCAATGCTGCGCCAGCAGGAGCGACGTCAGGTGGTTGGCGTTGCCGATGCCGGAATGCGCGATGTTCACCTTGTCCCGGTTCGCCCGGACATAGGCCTCGAAGGCCATGGCGTCAGTCGCCGGCACGCCAGGATTCACCGCCAGGATGTAGGGCGCGTAGATCAACATCGTCACCGGCACCAGATCGCGGTTGATATCGAATGGCAGTTGGCGGAACAGGCTTGGCGCCGTTGTCAGGATGCCGGTATCGGTCAGCAGCAGGGTGTGCCCATCGGGCGCCGCCTTGGCCACGGCATCGATCGCGATATTGCCGAAGCCGCCGGTGCGGTTTTCCACCACCACGGATTGGCCCAGCCGCTTCGTCATCTCCGGCGCGAGCAGCCGCGCGACGATGTCGGAGGTGCCGCCGGGCGCGAAGGGCAGGATGAGGCGCAGCGTGTGATCGAAGCCCTGCGCCCGCGCCGCAGCGGGTAGGGCAAGGAGCGGTGCGGCGAACAGGTTGCGGCGGAACATTGCGACCCTCCCGGTCGGCTCGGCTGGCTCGGCCTGTTAGAGCGGGATGCGTTGAGGCGGAAGCGCCGAAGGCGCTGAATCCCGCGACCAACAGGAGTTAGAGCCGGTTATATCCCTTGATCTGGCGCGCCTATTCCCGGGCGGCGGCGAACTCCACGTCGCGGTGCACCTGCACTGACATCAGCAGCCCAAAGCCCAGCATCGTGGTCAGCATCGCCGACCCGCCCCAGGAGATCAGCGGCAAGGGCACCCCGCCCACGGGGATGGAGCCGGTGACCATGCCGATATTGACGAAGACATAGAGGAAGAAATTGGTCCCGAGCCCGATCGCCACCAGCCGGCCGAATTGATGCCGGCAGCGGAAGGCGATCAGGAAGCAGAACACCACCACCGCCAGCAGCAGGGCGAGCGTCCCCAGCGCGCCGACCAGGCCGAATTCCTCGGCGATCATGGTGAAGATGAAGTCGGTCTGCTTCTCCGGCAGGAAGTTCAGATGGCCCTGGGTGCCCTGCAGAAAGCCCTTGCCCCAGAGCCCGCCAGAGCCAAGCGCGATCTTCGACTGGATGATGTTATAGCCCGCCCCCAGCGGATCGCTTTCCGGGTTCAGGAAGATCCGGATGCGTGCCTTCTGGTAATCCCGCAGATGCTCGTAAGCGAGCGGCACGAGAAATCCCGCCCCCCCCAACACGATGGCGAATTTCCACAACCGCACGCCAGCGGCCAGGAAGACCGCGCCGCCGATCATCGCGGTGATCAGCGCGGTGCCAAGATTGGGCTGCTTCAGGATCAGCCCCATCGGCAGCAGGATCATCAGCACGGCCGGCACCAGGAATAGCGGGTTGCCCACCCGCTCATAGCTCGCCCGCTGGAACCAGGCGGCCAGCGCCAGCACCAGCATGATCTTCATCAGCTCGGACGGCTGCAATTGCAGCGGACCAAGATCGATCCAGCGCTGCGCGCCCTTGCCGACATTGCCGTGCAGCAACACCAACACCAGCAGCGCGATGCCCAGCAGGTAGCCGAGCCAGGCGAAGCGGGCGATGATGCGGATGTCGATCATCGCGATGGTCAGCATCATCACGAAGCCGAAGCCGAAGCGGATGGCGTGCTTGGAGGCATAGACCTCCGGCCCGCCGCCAGCGGAATAGAGCGCGGTATAGCCGATCGCCGCCAGGGCGCAGATCAGCAGCGCGAACCCCCAGGGGACCTGCCAGAATTTCTGCAGCAACCCGAAGCCGCGATCCTCGGTCAGCAGCCGGCGTTCGTAAACGCCGCTCATCCCGCCCGGCTCTCGGCGACGCGCGGCCCGGCGGGGGCGAGGCCGCGGAAATGGTTCATCACGGTCATCATGGCATCGCGCGCCGCGGGGGCGGCATACTTGCCGCCGGCGATGCCGTGTTCGATCACCACGCTGATGGCGTATTGCGGGTCGTTATAGGGGGCGAAGCAGACGAACAGCGCGTGCGGGCGCCATTCGCGCGGCACCCGTTCGGCCGAATAGCCGCGTTCGCGCTGGGCGCGGGTGACGCGGCGGACCTGCACCGATCCGGTCTTGCCGGCCATGGCGCCATAGCCCGCGGGCAGCCGGGCCAGCGGCGCCGTGCCGCCGCCCTCGTTGCAGATGCCATACATGGCCGAGCGCATGAGCTGCAGGTCGCGTTCGGGGATGTTGAGGGAGGGGAAATCCTCCGGCCGGCGCCCGGGCACCGGCTTGCCGCCGATCGCCCGCGTCAGATGCGGCTGCACCGCCCGCCCCGTCGCCAGCCGCGCCGACATGGTGGCCAACGCGATGGGAGTGATCTGGTACCAGCCCTGGCCGATGCCGTGGATGATGTTGTCGCCAAGGTTCCACGGCTTGCCCTGCGCCTGCCGCCAGGCCTTGGTCGGCACCAGCCCGCGGCGGGTGCCGGGCAGGTCGATCTCCAGATCGACGCCAAGGCCGAAGCGGTTGGCCATGGCGGCGATGCGATCGATCCCGCAGCGCATCGCCAGCTGGTAGAAATAAACGTCGCAGGACGCCTTCAGCGCCACCCGCATATCCACCGCGCCATGGCCGCGCCGGTTGTGGCAATGGAAGCGGTTGCCGCCGAAATCGAGATGCCCGTGGCAGGAAATCCGATCATGCGGCCCGATCACCTTGGCTTCCAGCCCAGCCAGCGCGACCATCATCTTGAAGGTGGAGCCCGGGGCGTAGAGCCCGTTGGTCGCCTTGTTGATCAGCGGGGTGGAGCGCGTCGCGGTCCAGGCCTTCCACTGCGCGGCGGAGACGCCGCTGGTGAAGACATTCGGATCGAAGGAGGGCTGGGAGACCAGCGAGACGATCTCGCCGTTCTTTGCATCCAGCACGCAGATCGTGGTGCCTTCCTTGGCCTTGGCGCGCAGCTTCTTGTGCAGTTCGGTATCGACCGAGATCTGGATATCCTCGCCGGGCAGCGGCTCGCGCCGGTCCAGCTCGCGGATCACCCGGCCGACGACGTTCACTTCCAGCTGCACCGCGCCGGCGCGGCCGCGCAGCACTTTTTCGTGGAAGCGCTCGATCCCCTGCCGCCCGACGCGCATCCCCGGCAGGGCGAGCACCGGGTCGCCATCCATGTCGCGCTCGGCAGGCGGGGCGACATAGCCCACCAGATGCACCATCTCCGGCCCTTCCGGGTAGATCCGGGTATGGCCGACATCGGTCAGGATGCCTGGCAGGTCGGGGGCGTTCACCTCCAGCCGCGCCATTTCCTCCCAGCTCAGGAATTCGCGCAGCACCAAGGGCACGAAGCGGCGGCGGCGGCGCAGCTCACGCTCCACCCGCGCGTTGTCCTGTTCCGTCAACGGGACGATCTTGGAGAAGGTGGCGAGCGTCGCGGCCACATCCTGGGTCTGCTCGGGCACCAGCAGGGCGCGCCAGTTCAGCTTGTTGCCGGCAACGACGCGACCCTGACGATCCAGCACCCGCCCGCGCGGGGACGACATCAGCCGCGCCGAAAGGCGGTTCTCCTCGGCCAGCAGGGTGTATTTCTCGCCCTCCTGCTGCTGGATGCTCCAGAGCCGATGGGCGAGATAGCCGAACAGGCCGAGCTGGCCGAGCCCGAGCCCGATGGCGCGGCGGGTGAAGATACCGCGGCGGTGCTCCTCCTCGCGGCGGGCGGTATGGCCGATCATGCCGTGACCTCCGCTTCCAGCAACGCCGATTGCAGGCGGGAGAAGAGCCAGGCGAGGGGCGGGTAAAGCCCGATGGTCAGCAGCACCTGCCAGAGCCCGGGCTCGGCCGGCGGCAGCCGCCAGCCCAGCAGCGCCTGCAGCACCCAGGCCAGCAGCCCCGCCAGCGCGGCGAAGCCGGCAAAGCAGACCCAGACCAGCAGGAAGCCCTGGCGGGCGAGGAAGCGGCGCCAGGCCCGCGCCGCGCCATAGGCCAGCAGCAGCACCAGGATGCCGGAACCCAGTGGCGCCGCGGTCAGCAGGTCCTGCAGCAGGCCGATCAGAAAGACCGCCGGTGGCGGCATGGCGGCGGGGCGGAACACCGCCCAGAAAAAGATGCAAGGCAGGCTGGCGGCGGCGACCGCGCCCGGCATCACCGCGAAGCCGCCAGCCAGCACCATGGCGAAGATGGTCAGCACGGTCGGCAGGCCGCCGCGGGCGAAGGCATCCAGTGCGGCCAGCAGCCCCGGCTTTGGCGCGCGCCTTCCTGGCATGGGCGGGACCATCAGCGCCGCCCCTTGGGCTCCGGCCGCGCCACCGCCTCGGGCGGCAGGATGCCGCCCAGGCCGTAGTCGAACAGCCGGACCATATCGAGCCGGTCGAGCTGGGCGTAGAGCTCGATCTCCGGCGCCCCGCCCTGGCTCCAACGCACCACGCCGACCGGGATGCCGGCCGGGAAGGCGCCGGTTTCGGCCGAGGTGACAACCCGCTCGCCCTCCTGCGGCATCAGCCCCTCCGGCCAATGCTGCAGGCGCGGGCGGGCGGTATTGCCGCCGGCCATCAGGGCGCGGGCGCGGCTGCCTTCCAGGGTTACCGGCACGCGGCTGTTCATGTCGGTGGCCAGCAGGACGCGGGCAGAGCGGGTGCCGACTTCGGTCACCCGGCCGGCGAAGCCCCGTTCATCCAGGGCGATCTGGCCCTTGCGGATCATGTGGCCGGGGCCGATCGCCAGCAGCACGGCACGGGCATAGGTGCCGCCCCCATCGGCCACGACGCGGGCGGTGCGGTAGCTGGGCGCGCCTTCGGGCAGGAAGGCAAGCTGGCGGCGCAGCAGGCCGTTCTCCCCCTCCAGCGTCAGGGCGGCCGCCTGCCAGCGGCGCAGCAGCGCGTTCTCCTCACGCAGCCGGGTGTTCTCCTCGCGCAGGTGCAGCAGCCGGTCGGCTTCCTGCAACGTGTCGCGAACGGCACCCACCGGGCGCTGCACCACCGACCAGATGGGCGCCAGCAGGTCGGCCAGCGCGGTGCGGGCCCGTTCGGCGATGACCGTATCGGCCTTGCCGAGCAGCATGACCCCAAACGCCGCCGCGACCAGCAGCGGCAGCGAAAGCCGCGAGAGCGCTTGCCGCAACGGGATGCTGAGACGGATCACCTGGACTGCCCCGGATTTCGACCTGGCCGCGCGCTATCAATACATCGAAGTCAGGACTTGGCGAAGCCGCTTCAACTCCTCAAGCGCCCGGCCGGTGCCCAGCGCCACGCAGGAGAGCGGCTGTTCGGCGACCAGCACCGGCAGGCCGGTGGCGTCGCGCAGCACCTCATCCAGCCGTTGCAGCAGGGCGCCGCCGCCGGTCAACACGATGCCCTTATCGACGATGTCCGAGGACAGCTCGGGCGGGGTATTCTCCAGCGCCACCTTCACGGCCTCGACGATGGCGCTCACCGGCTCGGCCAGCGCCTCGGCGATCATGCGCTGGGAGACGGTGATCTCGCGCGGGACGCCGTTCATCAGGTCGCGGCCCTTGACCGCGGTGGTCGGGCCCTCCTCATCGTCATAGGGCGGCGAGGCGGCGCCGATTTCCAGCTTCAGGCGCTCGGCGCTGCTCTCACCGATCAGCAGGTTGAACTGGCGCCGGATATAGGAAATCACCGCCTCGTCCATCTTGTCGCCGCCGACCCGGACGCTGCGGGAATAGCAGATGCCGCCCAGCGAGATGACCGCCACTTCCGTGGTGCCGCCGCCGATATCGACGACCATCGAGCCCGAGGGCTCCGTCACCGGCAGGCCGGCGCCGATCGCCGCCGCCATCGGCTCCTCGATCAGCAGCACCTTGCGGGCGCCGGCGCTCTCGGCGCTTTCCTGGATGGCGCGACGTTCCACGGCGGTGCTGCCGGAGGGGACGCAGACGATGATCATCGGTGAGGCGAAGCTGCGGCGGTTATGCACCTTGCGGATGAAGTGCTTGATCATCTCCTCCGCCACCTCGAAATCGGCGATCACGCCGTCGCGCAGCGGCCGGATGGCGGCGATGTTGCCGGGGGTGCGGCCGAGCATCTGCTTGGCCTCCTCGCCCACCGCCAGAACCTGCTTCTTGCCGCGCGTCTCGGCGATCGCCACCACCGAAGGCTCGTTCAGGACGATGCCGCGACCCTTGACGTAGACCAGCGTATTCGCGGTCCCGAGGTCGATGGCCATGTCCGCCGAGAGAAAGCCGAACAGGCGGGAGAACATGCGAAGACAACCTTCCAGTGGGGCCACGCAGGCGGTCGGGGAGGCGCCTGGCCGGCGTTGGGATTAGCCGGCGGGCGGGTGCCGCTCAAGGGGAGTGTGCATCGCAGCACGCGGGCTTGGCGCGTTAGGGTGGCGGCAGGAAGTGGGATCGGCGTGCGGTGGTGGTGGAGCTGAGCGGGATCGAACCGCTGGCCTCGTCATTGCGAACGACGCGCTCTCCCAACTGAGCTACAGCCCCGAAGCCACCGGATCGCGCCCTTGGGGTGACGCGATGGGAGCGGGGGAATGCCAAAGCCAGGCCAGCAAGTCAAGCCGAGCCCGCCAGCACGACAGGCTTTTTCGCCGGGCGCTTCTGCCCTAACTTCGGTGCGAATAGCGAAGGCTCGCCGATGTTCCTCGACGCCGTTTTCTTCCTGGCCGATGCCGTGCTCAACCTGCTCTGGTGGGCGGTGATGCTCGCTGTCATCGTGCAGATGCTGATCCAGTTCGGCGTGCTCGATACCCGCAACCGCGTGGTTTGGACCGTAGCCGATTTCCTCTATCGGGTCACCGAGCCACTGTTCTCCCGCCTGCGCCGCGTGCTGCCCAATTTCGGGCCGGTCGATCTGGCTCCGCTCGCGGTGCTGCTGCTGATCTCGGCCGGGCAGATCGTGCTGGGCGCGGCGCGGCGCAGCCTGATGCTGAACGGCCTGTATTTTTGAGCGCCTGGTGGCGGACCGAGCAGGGCGGCGTCTCGCTGCGGGTGAAGGCCCAGCCGCGCGCCCGCCGGCCTGGTCTGCACGGGCTCGCCCCCGGCCCTGACGGGCCGCTGCTGCGCGTCGCGGTGACCGAGGCGGCCGAGGTTGGCCGCGCCAACCGCGCGGTGTGCGAGACGCTGGCGCGCGCGCTGGGGATCGCGCCTTCGGCCGTGGCGGTCGCGCAGGGGACGACGGCGCGGCAGAAGACCATTCATATCACCGGCGACCCCGCCGCTCTCGGGGCCGCGCTGGAGGCGCTGGCATGACGGCACGGATCCTTGACGGCAAGGCGGTGGGCGAAGCGCTGCGCGCGGGCCTGGCGCGGCGCATCGCCGGCCTTGCCTTCCGCCCCGGGCTGCGGGTGGTGCGGGTGGGCGATGACCCGGCCAGCGGCGTTTATGTCCGCAACAAGGACCGGGCGGCGGCCGCCGCCGGCTTCGATTCCGCGACCATCCACCTGCCCGCCAGCACGACCGAGGCGGCGCTGCTGGCCCAGGTGGCGGCGCTGAACGCCGATCCGGCGGTGGATGGCATTCTGGTGCAGCTGCCCCTGCCCGCGCATATCGCGGCCGAGACGGTGATCCAGGCGATCGACCCGGCCAAGGATGTGGACGGCTTCCACCCGCTGAACATGGGCGCGCTGATGGGGGCACGGCCGCGCCTGGTGCCCTGTACGCCGAAGGGGGCGATGATCCTGCTGCGGGAGACCGGGCTGGACCTGGCCGGGCGGCGGGCGGTGGTGGTGGGGCGCAGCCAGATCGTCGGCCGGCCGATGGGGCAGCTGCTGCTGGGCGCCGATTGCACAGTGACCATGGCGCATTCGCGGACGCGGGATCTGGCCGCGGAATGCCGGCGGGCGGAGATCCTGATCGCCGCGGTCGGCCGGGCCGGGCTGATCCAGGGGGATTGGGTGGCGCCGGGGGCGGTGGTGATCGATGTCGGCATCAATCGCGGCGCCGATGGCAAGCTGGTGGGCGATGTGGACTACGCCCCGGCCGCGGCGCGGGCCGGCTGGATCACTCCGGTGCCGGGCGGGGTCGGGCCGATGACCATCGCCTGCCTGCTGGAGAATACGCTGGACGCCGCGCTCGCCCGGCGGGGCTGAGGTGGCCGGGCTCGGCCTGGGGCTGCTGTTCGTCACCATCTGGGCGTCCGCCTTCACCGCCATTCGCGGCGTCGTGCCGGAATGGCCGCCGATGTGGGGGCTTTCCGCCCGCTTCTGCTGCGTGGTGCCGGTGCTGCTGGCGGTGCTGGCGGTGCGCGGGGCGCGCTGGCCGGCGCCGGCGGATGCGGCGCGGCTGGCGGTGATGGGGGTCTTCGGCATCGGCCTTTACCTGGCCGGCGCCTGGCAGGCCTCGGCCCGCCTGCCGACCGGGCTGGTCGCGCTGATCTCCTCCACCGCGCCGCTGTTCGTCGCGGCGGGGGAGCGGGTGTTCCTGGGCCAGCGCGTGCCGCCGCTGGCCTGGGCGGGGCTGATGTTGGGCTGGGTGGGGGTGGCGATCCTCGGCGCCGGGCGGGGGCTGGAAGGCGCGGCGCTGGGCGGCATTCTGTTCGCGCTGGCCGGGGCGGTGTCGCAGGCGGCGGGCATCCTGACCTATGCCCCCGCGCGCGGGCGGATCGACCCCTGGGTGGCCAATGCCGGGCAGACCATGGTGGCGTCGCTGACGCTGCTGCTGATCGCCGGGCTGACCACGCCGCTGCCGCAGGGCGTGCCGAGCCTGCGGCTGGTCCTGTCGCTGGCCTGGGGCGTGCTGGTGGTGGGGGTGGTGGGCTATGTCCTCTACTTCGTCATGCTGCGCCGCCTGCCGCCGGCAACCGCGGCGGCGCTGCAGTTGCTGGCGCCGCCTTTGGCCGCGATCTTCGGCTGGGCGCTGCTGGGAGAGGTGCTGCACGCCAGCGACATCGCCGGGGGGCTGGTGACGCTCTGCGGGCTGGCGCTGCTGTTCCGGGCGCGGCGGTAGCGTTTGCCCCTCAGCGCCCCGCGGCCGCGTCGCGCATGGCGGCGGCCACCGCCTGGTCGCGCGGGTCGGCGCTGGCCGCCAGCCCGGCGGTCGCCCCCTCGCGGTCCGCCGCGCTGCGGTTCTGGCTGAGCTTGCGCTTGCCGATTAGGGTTTCGATCCGCAGCACCAGGCCGATGATGGCGCGCAACTGGCCGGCCACGAAGGGCTCTGGCGCATCTGCCACCGCCCAGGGGCGGGGCTGGGCGGCCTCCTTCTCCCGCGTCAGCTCGCTGACGATGGCGTGCAGCGCGGCCGGGTCCTCGACCATCTCCACCGGCCCGGCGGCGTGCACCGCTTCGTAATTCCAGGTGGGCACGACCTTATGGTGTTCCGCCTTACCGGGGTACCAGTTGGGGGAGACATAGGCCTCCGGCCCATGGAAGATCGCCACCGCCCGCCCGGCCTGGGCCAGCGCCTGGGCATGCGGGTTGGCGCGGGCGAGGTGGCCGATCAGCCGGGTGCCATCGGCGGTGAGGCTGAGCGGCACATGCGTCACCTCCGGCACGCCATCGGCGCCGTTGGAGACGAGGGTGGCCAGCCGCGCGCCGCGGATCAGCGGGTGGAGGATCTCTGGGCGGTCTTCGCGGAAGGCGGCGGGGGTGTACATGGCGCGCGTATAGGTCGCACCGGGCGCCTAATCCAGCCGGATCCCCAACCGCTCCACCACCGCCTTTTCCGCCGGCAGGCTGCGCGCCAGCCAGGCGTGGTAATCGGCGCCGTTCATATACAGGTCGGGCATGTCATAGCGGGCCAGCACCGCCAGATGCGCAGGGTCATACATCGCCGCGCGGAAGGCTTCATGCAGCCGGGCCACGATCGCCTCCGGCATGTCCTTCGGCCCGGCGATGCCATAGGGCGGGATGCTGCCGATATCGTGGCCGAACTCGTTGACCGCCGGCACATTGGGGAAGCGCTTGGCGCGCTTGTCGCCCCAGACCGCCAGCAGCCGCATCCGCCCGGCTTCGACATGCGGCGCCCAGCCGCTGGAATCGGCGATGGCATCCACCTGCCCGCCGAGCAGCGCGGTCGTCGTCTCCGCCACGCCGCGATAGGGCACGTGCAACATCTCCACGCCTTCGCGTGGCAGCAGCTGGGCCATGATCATGTGGCTATAGCCACCGATGCCGGAGGAGCCGTAGCTGATCTGCCCCGGCCGCGCCCGGGCATCGGCCATCAGCGCCGGCCAACTCTCCCACCGCGCATCCGCCCGCACCGCGAGGCCGGAGAGATAGCCCGTCAGCGCGATGATGTAGGTGAAGTCGGTCAGCGAATCCCAGCTCGCCGCCTTGGTCATGAAGGGGTGGGTGAAGACCCCGCTATGGATTTGCGAGAGGGTGTAGCCATCGGGCTTGGCCTGCAGCAGCAGCTGCGCGCCCAGCGTGCCGCGCGCGCCGGGGCGGTTTTCCAGCACCAGCGGCTGGCCGAGGTGGCGGGCGGCGATTTCGGCGAAGACGCGCATCTGCGCATCCGTCGACCCGCCGGCGGCCCAGGGGATGATCAGGCGGATCGGCCGGTCCGGAAAGCCGGCGGCAAGGGCGGGGCGGGGCGCAGCAAGCGGTGCGGCAATCGCGGCGGCCAGCAGTCGCCGGCGCGGCAGATGGGCGTTCATCCTGCATCCTCCCCCTGGCCGGGCTTCGATGGCCCGGCTTCGAGGAGGAATGCTATCGCAACGCCACCGCCCGCGCGACGGTCAAGCCGCCAGGGGCCTTACCGCGAGTAGAACTCGACCACGAGGTTCGGTTCCATCTGCACCGGGTAGGGCACATCGGACAGCTTCGGCGCGCGGAGGAAGCGGCCGCGCATGGCGCGG
>Ga0114959_10000766_pt1 | contig 30158 bp, 37 predicted proteins | sample C_130625_EF_Meta_FD_87317 | JGI IMG/M metagenome (GOLD analysis project Ga0114959, IMG submission 87317) | Freshwater microbial communities from Lake Croche, Canada to study carbon cycling - C_130625_EF_MetaG | ecosystem: Environmental > Aquatic > Freshwater > Lake | place: Lake Croche, Canada... | reverse complement strand
CAAAAAGTAAAACAAAAAGTAAAACAAGAAAACGTTAAAGAATTTTAAAGTTCTTATACAATGGAAGAATGTATGATATGTTTAGAAGAAAAAGAACCAACACAATTCATTGTTTTTTCGTGTAAACATAAAACGTGCAACGATTGTTTTCATTTACTTGTCATGTATTCTACCCCGTGTCCAATTTGCGAACAACCCATTATCATGTACATTCCTAAACAAAAACGAATCATAACATCCAACTGTATGGAATATTGCAAAATAGTGTCAGGGGTAACTGTCGTGTCTGTATTTATTTTTTATATAGTCAATTTTGCATTTCAAAAACATTGAAACGAGTTAGGTAATAGACACTGTATTAAAATGGAACTCATCTCCGAAAAACCGTTTGCGTTGGTCGTCCGCGAATTTGAACATGTGGAATCATGGCCTCGATATTACGGAATCATCGCGTCGTACACCATCATGCGTGCCAAGACCATCAACCTGTTGGGAAACGATGTTTTTAGTATGGATTTGATAGAACAAAAAAAGTATGGAACTATTGTACACCTGGATACGAAAGAAAACGTTCAATCAGCGTTGCTCCTGATTCCAAAAGGAATCCGCTACTTTGGTTATGTGAACGCGACCGAAGAATTGGTTACGAACAATTTTGCTTATATAGGATTACCGATATCCTTGAACTACTTGCCGGACATGGATACACCAGAAGGTATGTGGGACATGGTGTACCCGCACATTACGTTGAGTTCTTTGAAAAGCAACAAAGAACTCGATGTTAAGATGATAGGGAGAGGAATTGAAGTTAAGTTGTGCGATGTCGTTACCCAAACACCGAACACGATGGCGTACAGTGCTCTAATTAAAGGTAAAGAGTATCATGTTACGCGATGTGTTGCCAAAGGAAAATCACCGTTGATTGCCAAGAAAGAAATGCCAGGTAAAGGAAATTACAATTTATCGTTGGTTGCTTATTCGGTATTAATATAATTAAAAAATATATATTAAAATAATGATTACCATTATTTTAACATCGACGGTTTACGTAAATTATAAAAAAATATGTTTAGTGCAAACAAATCCAAGTGAACGATTACAAACGTATTTAAAATCCATTCATCAATGGTTGAGAAAGACACAGTTTCACATTATTCTAGTTGAAAATAGTGGGTATACTTTTCCGGAATTGGAAAATGAAAAAATATTGTACAAACATAGGTTTGAAGTGATTACATTGAATGAAACAAATGAACCAAGTAGTTCAAGGTTTAATATATCGAAAGGGTCAAGTGAAATATTTTCGATTAACTATGCATTTAAAAAATCAAGCATGATACAAAACTCTTCTTTTATTATCAAGATAACTGCTCGTTTTTTTATACCAGAGCTAGAAGAATATTTGAACCAATACGATTTAGATGCATATGATTCGTTAACACAACACGATAAAGACAGGTGTGAAATGGTTGGATGCCATTATAATATGTTCACAACTATTTTTAACATTTATATGTTTGACATCAAAAAATATAATGGTCATATCGAAGATTTATGGAAATTAAGAACGTCTAAATGTAAAAATGTGTTTGTGTGCAAACCATTGTACATTGAACCAACGGTGCGTGGTGGGATGAATGAAGTATATACGGTTATTTAATTTCTTTTGATATAGAATGAATTTATCATTCTCTACCAAATTATGTATCGTGGCGTGCCATTCAGATACACCACTAAAAAAAAATATTATTCATCACAACCATCCTTTGTTAATAAAAATGGCGCACACTATTTATATTAATTCGGCAAGATATGATAAATCGATTCCAATGATTCATACGCTCAACCAAAACAAGTATGATAAATACACCCAAATTTTGTCCACCATCAATTTGCAGAAATACAAGGTAATGATATGGATGACGGACGAAACATTGATTGATTTTTCGTTGATACCGTTTATCAAATCCGCGATAGAACGCGGATATCATTCTTACAAAGATATCATAGTACAGACGTCCAACTATTATTTATATCCGTATCCTCTTTCTGTCAAAGAAATAGCTCCAATCAAAGAATTCCCCTCTTTTTTCAAAACGTCTAATTTTATTTCTACCCCTATTCAAAGTATTTCTGTAAATAAAAAATATATGTTGTTCAAATCACAAATATGTTTCACACAACCAATACCTGAACCTGAACCAGAACTAACATTTATAGACTACCTACCAGAACTTCGAACCTTTCCGTTACCCGAAAGAGTAGAATCATCCAACGAAACCATTTTGATTTCATTTCAACCTTTAATTTATTTGGAATTTTTGTTGCGTAGAATGATACTTCGATTTCCAACGTGGTCCCATACGGTCATTTGTGGAAATGAAAATACAGACGTTATTACTGAATGGAATTTACCTATTCAACTTATTTCACTGAATATTGATACGATTACCCTTGAAAATTACAACGAAATGTTGTTGATGGAATCGTTTTGGACGTTGTTTCAAGGAGAAACGTTGCTTGTGTACAATGAAGACAGCAAACCAATAGACCGTATAAATTTAGAGACGATTGGCAACTATGTTGAATTGGATAACCACATGTCTATACGAAATAAACGGGCTATGATAGAACGATTGAAAACAACTCCTCCCGAAGAAGGAATGTTGGAACATATCTTTTTCTCAGGTTTATAGCATTGTCTCATGAATAGAGTTGACCGTTTCAAACAAATTAACAAAAATCCTTACTGTTTGTAAAATGAAGTCGGTATCTTAAAGAATTATGTAAGAAACATAAATGTATGTAATGTAATAAATATATGCCTACAATTCATTTATATTATGCTGATGATATTTCTTATAATACACTGTTAAGTGTAATTGTAGATGTGAATGGCCATACTATATCTTCATTGACTATAGATGGTCAAGACCAACTAACAACAGTTGGTCCCGCTTTATCTGGAAAAAATACATTTGTAAATAATACATTTGTAAATACATTTATTGCGAATATTCCAAATACAAGTCCTTTGTACGAACAAGGTGCCGATTATTACATTATAAATGGGAATACGTTTGCAAGTAATGATTTATCTAGCAAAATAAGAATAGACATTGACACTCCATGTTTCAATGAAGGTACCAAAATAATGTATTTGAACAAAAAAAGGGAAGACGCCTATATTTGCATCGAAAAGTTGAGGAAAGGGGATTTAATAAAAACGTACAAACATGGTTACCGAAAAATAGATTTGATAGGACGGAACATATTAATCAACAATCCAGACATTTATAAAAATTGCATGTACAAAATGGTGAAAACGGAAACAAACGAACTTACGGAAGATTTAATCGTCACGGGCGGGCATTCGATATTGGTGGACAGCATGTCAGAAAAAGAAAAAAAATTGAACAAACAACTTGTTGGTGAGACGCCCATGATAGACAACAAGTATTTGTTGTTGGCTGCCGGTTCAGAGCAATTTGAGCAGATTAATAACAAAAAACCGTATGTATATTACCATTTAGTGTTGGACAACGAAGACAATGACGAGTCACAGTATGGTATATGGTCGAACGGTATTTTAACAGAAACTCCAAGTAAAGAATTCTTTAAGAAACATAAATTTATTTTATTGTAGTAATATATGCCATTATATGAAATTACTATGAAAATTGTTCCAGATGACGGAGTAAAATTGTTTACTGGTGTTATGAAGGTAGAATCAAACCCTACGTTTCCAGATGAAAGTAATCTGTACCAAATTTTTAAAGGAACGGTTGAACCAGAAACTGAATCGTCGATAAGTTTATGAAAGTAAATGAATATTTTATTCTGTTACAATATGAATAAAAAAATTGCAATCAACCCAACTAAAGTAAAAAAGATAAAGTCCTTACCCAACCCAACTGAACTAGTAAATGCTTTATTGGAAGAGACACCCAACCCAACTGAAATAGTAAATACAATACTAGAAGACTCACTCAATCCAACTGAACTAGTAAATGCTTTATTGGAAGAGACACTACCCAACCCAACTGAACTAGTAAATGCTTTAGTGGAAGAGACACTACACAACCCAATAGAACTAGTAAATGCTTTATTGGAAGAGACACTACCCAACCCACCTGAACTAGTAAATGCTTTAGTGGAAGAGACACTACACAACTCAATAGAACTAGTAAATGCTTTATTGGAAGAGACACCCAATCCAACTGAAATAGTAAATACAATACTAGAAGACTCACTCAATCCAACTGAACTAGTAAATGCTTTATTGGAAGAGACACTACTCAACCCACCTGAACTAGTAAATGCTTTAGTGGAAGAGACACTACTCAACCCACCTGAACTAGTAAATAGAATACTAGAAGACTCTTTACATACCCCAACTGAACTAGTAAATACAATACTAGAAGACTCTTTACTCAACACACCTGAACTAGTAAATACAATACTAGAAGACTCTTTACCCAATCCATTAGAAATAGTAAATACAATACTAGAAGACTCACCCAACCCATTAGAAATAGTAAATACAATACTAGAAGACTCCTTACCCAATCCATTAGAAATAGTAAATACAATACTAGAAGACTCTTTACATACCCCAACTGAACTAGTAAATACAATACTAGAAGACTCCTTACACAACCCATTAGAAATAGTAAATACAATACTAGAAGACTCTTTACATACCCCAACTGAACTAGTAAATACAATACTAGAAGACTCACCCAATCCATTAGAAGTTGTAAATGTGTTACTGAACAATTTTTTACCTAACCCGTACACAAAATCATTTAAACGACCAACTCTTCAAATACAACTTCCTACTTTTGATTCTAGTAAAATTACTGTTCCTCTAGAACTTACACTTTCTAATGAAATAACAAATGAAATAACAAATGAAATAACAAATGTAATAACAAATGTAATAACAAATGAAATAACTCAAAAATATAAAAAGAACGAAAATCAAGATACAAAACAAAAAATGGCCGTAGTTGCAACGTTAGTATTAGAATTATACCGAATGTTGACAAGCTCTCTTCTTATTTTATTTGTTCCACAATCTTGCAAGGGTGAACTATGCTCCATGTCTAATAATTTAAAATGGAACCCTAGACACCACCAGTACAACTTTGGTATTTGCGTCAATTTCACCACGTTGTTTATTTACACGGTTTTGTACTATATTGAGTTAAAACGCGAAAACAAACTCATCAAATATTTAGACGTTAACCCCGAGATTCCATCCAGTAATGAAGCCGTTGAAACAACGTTGCTGAATATTGCAGAAGAAAAGAAACGAAAAATATTATCCATCGATAAGTATTATCAACGCATCAGTTATCTTTCGATTGGTATGTACGTGTTCAACTCCATTGTAAGTGGCGTTATTATTAGCCATTACTATTTGGGAACACAAACCAGTACCACGTTCATTACGTCCTTACTTTTTATGTTTACAAAATTGTTGAACGTCTATCAGGTGGCCAACACCGACGAACACATTTTTTACTCGGGGTACATGAAAACCTTTGTTCAATTCAACGATTTAGATAAAAAACATAAGAATCCAGATAATTTATAAGTCTAGTATATGTTAATTCTTTTTGGTATACTTCTAATTGTAATATTAATCGGTATTTGTAAAACTGGAAATAAAATGAACCATAGGTGCATGGGGTACGTAACGTTTAATATTCTTTGTATAGCTGCCGTCTATTGGATATACAAAGAAAAAAATAAAGAACACTATATCGTTCGTGAAAATGTAAAAGATATTTCTACGTTTTTATTTTAAACAGTTTTCATCGGGCGTTCCTTTTTATTGAGAAGCAAATGGTTACCATCAATAGTTTGGAAAATATGTAAGGACCATTTCATGGTTTGTTTTACTTAGGGGTTGATTTGTTGATATGAGAAGAACATAATATTGATTGTGTATACTTTACAAATTATCACAGAACTAATTTGTAAAGTATTTTAATTTATAACAAGATTGTTAAACATGGAATAGGAACTTGTAATTGATGTTAAAGTCTGTAAATACCGAGTACTATTTAATTCAGAAAGGTGTTATTTTAAACAGTTTTCATTGGGCGTTTCGCTTAAAACACCGTTGGCGTATATACCAAACCGTTCATTTGCATCGTTGTTGTTCTCCAAAAGCAAATGGTAGTACGTATAGATGTTGTCATCGAGTATAGGTGTGAATTTTTCGGAAACGCATGAAAGCACCAACCGTTTGCCGTCAATGATTTCCTTGGAGAATTCCGTGAGGCCCATTTCATCGTACTTGGCTTGTTCAACCTCGGAAATGGAATCCAATAACAAGGAATGGCCGCCGGTCACGATTAAATCTTCCAATAGCCCGTTTGATTCGGTTTTGGCCATTTTGTACATGCACATGTTCCAGTTATTGGAATTGTTTCGAAATTTGCCATTAATCGTTTTAATAATTTTGCGGTAGCCGTGTTTAAAGGTTTTCACTAAATCACCTACTTGTAATTTTTCAATGGCAACATATTCGTCGACAAATTCTTTATTCATGTACAATATTTTGGTACCTTCATTAAAACAAAATGCGTCGTTTGATCTATATACATGGACAGTAGTTGCAATGTTCAAACGATTGGCAGTATCAAATTGAATAGATTTAATTACACTTCCAGCAGGAAGGTTTGTGGTTGATTGAACCAAACCTTCAGTGCGTAGTTCATATAATTGATTATTTGCCGCAACCCAAACTCGAGGAGTATCGGGACTGGACGGTTCCCATGCAATGGATTGTATGGGGTACACGGGACTAGTTTGTGGTCCGGATATGAGCGGATTAATCGATACTAATGGTAGTGCAATTGCATAGATTCTGTTTGTTCCAAAATACAAAAAAGCAGTAGGTGTTGTATCGAATACAATAGCTAAAGTATTTATGGTAACTGCTGGGATTATAGTATTCAATACTATCTGGGTTGGGATTACCTGTCCAGCTGGAACGCTATTAGGATTTTGAATGTAATAAGGAATCAAACCATCTGTTAAGTACAATGTACCGGCGTAATAAACCATGTCAACAATAGTCGACAATGGGAAAATGTTGAGATAGGTAATAACCGTAGGAGTTAAACGATTTATTCGCGCTATCCATGCGGCAGCACCACCAACTTGATAAGCAAGATAGACTGTTGCCCCATCGTATGCTATACAAGTACAACTGTTAAACATGGGATTAACCGAATCATTTATAATAGGGCTGTTGTATAAATCCGTTACTTGGGGTGCACTACTACGGGCCACAAATAAATTGTTTGGGGTTAAACTGTCGTTCCACCATGCCATATCAACTATACTAGTACTAGTACCACTAATGTCGGTTCTTACTGTAAAATTGTAATTCGCCATAATATTGTAAAATATTATATTTTAAAATATAATATTTTACAATTTACCTTAATATATGTTTTTTCATTCCGAACCTATTGATTATTTTTTTCTTCAAAAGAAAATTGGTAATACAGTTAATATATAATGACCGTTGGAATTTGGCTGGTAACGATTAAATCTTCTAAATATATCTGTTTGGCCATTTGTACGAACTCGATTGGGGGGTGTTACCCAATTTTTCCTGTAAGTTTTAAACGTATTGCACTTGAAACCCTGATTGCAAATGATGTAATATTAATTCGTTAATATTTGAAAATTAAGCTTAAAGAATCAATACATTTAATTGTCTTAAGCTATGAGAATGATAAGTATAACTGGTGTACCTTTACTGTTTTAAGAATAAAATAAATAAAAATTATCGGTTGTAATAGAATGAAATTAGGATTTTACGGCCTTGTTGGACCCAACCTTCCCATTGCATCCATATATTCATTATATTCATTCTTTTCTGGAAACGGAATAATACAAGGTGCTTTTATAAACCGCGCCGTTACACCAATCCATTATTTGGTTCCAACTGAAAAAACAAAATATCCTTGGCTCACTAGTTCTATAACAACTCTTCCTTTTTATATTGGGATGCATACCATAGGCATGTGTCCCAACCCTATCGGCGTTGCCAACACTGCTTTTTTGAATACCGGAAATAAACAGTATCTTTTATTTGAACGCGACCTCCCTTATGAAATTCATATTGATGTTCCCCATCAAACCATAACAACACGCGGTCGCAAATACATTCCAGGTGTAACCCATCTGTCCGGTCATTCTAAAGTAGTTGGCAACCATGTTCATTCCCTAGAATACAGTATTTTCAAAAAATCGGTAACGTTACTTACACTTTCTCTAAATCTTGAATTGTTGAAAAGCCAAGAAATAAAAACCAAATATATTCCGTTGGTGCACGATTTTATTCGGTGTGGTGAATCTACACTGTTTACTGAATCACCCATTGAACTTTCGCCAAAATCGTTCCTACACGGTAAATTTCCCATTATTATGCAACCTAAAAAACCTACCTATATACATCAAATACATACAGACAAAACAACCCGATTTTATTCTCCACTTTCTTTTTTTATTTTTCATTATGCGGATGTGGTAGAAACGCCCGATGCGATTGAATTATACGCACCTATCTACTACCATTTGAATTTTGATACAATTGATATTCACGGTATCTATTCTAAATTGAGGTTAGACAAACGTACCTGTCGTATTAGTATACAGTCTACGTTCGAATTAGAAAAGTATAATCTTGATTTTCCCGTTCGATGGAAAGATTATATTATTCTGAGAAACATTAAAGGAAAAACCATCAACGGTTTCGTGTTTTGCAAAGGGTTGACGGTGCATCGTACGCTGTTTTTGCCGATGGCCATTTGCGGCGAACCCAGCATTGTAGACGATATGTTGGTATGTATTGGCTACGACGCGCAGTTTAATGCCTATTTGATTCAAGTTGAGTTGAACACACAGGCAATTGAATACGTTGAATTGAACCAAACGGCAACACTTGGATTTCATTCCATTTTTATTCCTAACGAATAGAGTTTAATTACGTCTAGTATTCTAGAGACATGTTTAATTTTGGAGGTACATGTCAAATATTTTTTGCTTGGAAAACGAGGTATTTTTGTCTACTTTTTCTTAACTATTTGAGGGAGAAAATTTAATTTAAAATATATTATAGGTTATGTATACAGCCATTATTATTGAACCTAGACAACATCCGGCATTTCTTTATGTTATAAAAAATGCATTAAGTGTTTTAGATTGTAACATTATCATTTACCACGGGAACTTGAACAAACAGTTTGTTGAGAACATGATTGAACCACTCAAAGACAACCATCGTATTCGACTTATCCATTTGAATGTAAATAATTTTACATCACAACAGTACAGTGTATTTTTGAAAACAAACAAAAAATTTTATGCAAGTATTCCTACGGATAAATTCTTAATATTTCAAACAGATTCTATTCTGTTTGAAAAAAATAAACGGTTGATTCATCATTTTTTGAAATATGATTATGTAGGGGCACCTTGGACATGGGATTTACTGAATGGTGTAGGAAACGGCGGGTTATCGATACGCAAAAAATCCAAAATGCTTGAAATCATAGAAAAAGAACCTTACAATGACCAACCTGAAGATATTTTTTTTGCCATGAACAAAACAGTTCCCTTGTACAAACCTTCCGTAAGGGAAGCGAAACATTTTTCAGTAGAGCATCTATATGAATCTTTTACGTTTGGGTCCCACCAACCGTGGATACAGAAACATACGAATTTTTATACGCTTTACCCTGAACTAGTAGAATTTGAAAAATTACACGGTAAATAATGTTTACTAAACCAGCGCGGAGGCATTCTATTTTTCCACGAAGCAATTGGTCGCTTGGATTTGTAATATTGTCGGTACGATTCAACCGGGTCTTCTGTTTTGTATTCTTCCGGCATGGCCAACGCGAACCGCGTCAACCCTTGTTGAGGAAAACAAGAGGGAACAGGAACGTGTTCTTTCAGGTACATGGCCACCAGATACGATTTGTGCACTTTGACGTGCCGATATCGGTATTGCCATTCGGCGTGCAAACAATCGACGAGCTGCAACGTCCATTCAAAATTTTCTCGGGAAGTGCGACACCAAATAGTCACGGGATGGTTCTTGTGCGCTACTCGATAGACTGGGTGCAATCCAGGTTCCAACACGTGCAGGGCCGTGCACAACATTTGCACGGCTTCCAACAAGATTTTGCTTACGTGTTTGTCTATCATCGCCTCTGCAATCTCTTGATGGATGAGCGAAAGTATAAAGAGGTTCATGGTTTACCAACTACATCATTGAAATTGTATATTTAGTGATACCATTTCAATTTTAAAGTAAGTTAACAGAATACTACGATTTTTAAAGTGATTTAAAATGAACATGTGTAAAAATGTATGCTCGTAAAACTCGTATCCTATTCCCAACCACCTCCTTTTACTTCTAGTACGACAATACAAGACGTGGTCGCCTATTGCGCTCGCGTGTCCAACCCATCCAACCAACTGAACACGGAGAGCAACGAACGTTTGTTAAAGTACCTCATGAAGAACCAGCACTGGTCCCCTTTTGAAATGGTTTCCATTTGTTTAGAAATTGAAACGACGAGGGACATTGCGCGACAAATCTTGCGGCATCGTTCTTTCTCTTTCCAGGAATTTTCACAGAGGTACGCTGTTGCTTCTCTAGGGTTCGAAACGAGAGAAGCGAGGATGCAAGATACGAAAAATAGGCAAAACAGTGTAGAAACCAACGATGAGGTCTTGCAGGAAGAATGGAACAAAAAACAACAAGATTTAGCCGTACATTCCCAACAAGCCTACGATTGGGCGTTGTCCAACGGAATTGCAAAGGAACAGGCGAGGGCTGTTTTGCCGGAAGGGATGACGGTGTCCAGGTTGTACATGAACGGAACGTTACGGTCGTGGATACATTACATTCAGTTAAGGTCGGCGAACGGAACCCAAAAAGAGCACAGGGAAGTGGCGATGGAATGTGCACGCGTCATTGGTACACTGTTTCCAATGATTTAAGGAGAACCTATTTTCATGCCTGGCACTAATTGCAACATGAAGTTTGTACCATTGGGTCGAATTACACTGACCCACTGTTTAAAATAATTGTTAAAAACTACTCTTCCAATTACATTGTTTTGGGCATCCAATATTTGTGAACCTTGTGCTATAAATGGCAAAGTTTGTCTTCCAATAACTTGTACATTTGCGGGTTCTGCCATTGCTACAATGGGTGGTACGGGTCCATCTGCAAAAAAACCATTTTCAAAATAATCGAGTTGAATGGTTTCAAACATGTCTCTCACTTCGTCGGGATGCACAATTCCTTTTTGGATTGCTTTGTTAATATCTGGGTTACGGATAATATCTTGTAATACACGATTTTTGTTGCAGCGGTCTTCATATTCATATCGGGAAGGTTTTGAGTTTAAAAAGGCTGACAACTCTTTGAATGCAGCAGACATAATGTAAGATATTTGTGCATTTTTGTTGTGCGTCGTAATACCTATATCTTGTCCGACCAAAAATCCAGTAAACCATGCTAATTTCGCATCTAAACAAGAACCACTAGATGGAAACATTTCGCTGTCTTGATGCTCCATGGAATCCCGTTGAAGATTTGTAGCGTCTGCGTATTTTTTGTCAAACTCAGATAACAAAAATTTAATGTTGTGCAAATGTTCTTCTACCGTTGGATAATCTGCACGAGCGCATTTGGCGTGCAACAATTCGCCATAGGTTTGTTGCACTTCGGATACCAATACAGCATCGGGCATACCATCAGCCCTTCGTTGTTCTATAAAAGGTACCATCGCTCTTAATTTAGCAACAAACTCTTCAATGTTTATTTTAGTTCCTCCTTTTATTTTTCTAGATTTGCGTTGTTTTCTTAATTTACGTCTAGTTTTGATTGGTTTCATATATATTGGGGTAAGAATATATATGAATCTAAATAGTTAAAAAAGTTGCTGGTGGGTGACCAATTCTTGCACCATCATGCCAAATATACCAATCATGGCCAACCGTCCGTTGTTCAACTCCTTGTCCATTTGAGTACCCATGGTTTCCTCAGTGACGCCAAGGGTAAACTTCAAATCACCCGGCTGGTAGTCTTCCTTCAACGCAAAAGGCTTGACGAGCGGGTCTTCCCAACCGTACACCATGGAAGTGAATTCGTTGAGAACCATCAACGAAAGACCGGATACGACAAACTCTGGATTTTCCTGAAAAAAGTTGATGCCAAGTCGGTCTGAAAACTGTTCGGACAACGGCAACAACAGAGCTGCTACCATGGCGAGCCTTCCGTGCTTGAGCTCGGCTTCGCGCATGTAGGCTGGTTGAACACCCTTGGCAAAAACGTATTGGTCGAACAACTTGACGTTCTCAAAAGGTGCCGTCGGTCCTCGAATGTCGGGTTTGAGTTTCGCATCTTGAAACCCAAATGCAGAAGTGGTTGCCAATACGACTACGACAGAACTCAATGAAACACAACGCATTATACTATAAAATTATTCAAAATTTTAAATAGTTTTTAAATTAATATTAATCGGGATACGCCATGATAATAGATTTGAGTTCGTCTACCAATTCTTCTGGAACAGTCGCATCTACATGTTTTGTATATCCCATCAAAAAGGAATCTTTCAACACCGGGTCAGTAGGCAACAACGACATAATTATACATGTTGTAATGTTCAATGCATCCGGACAACGCCCCTTCTTTTTTGTAGTTGGTTATTTGTTCCGGCGTGTACGATGTGTGAAACCCATTTTTTCTAGATTTTTGAAATTTCTTTTTTTGTGTTGTATATTCACTCCACGTTGGATTACAAAACCCATTGAGACATGTTTTGTATGTCGTCGGTCATCGAATGGTACGGGAGATAATACCTTCCTAATTTTTTATATTTACGCGTTTTGTTTAATCGTTTCAATGTAGGAAGGTACGTTTTCTTACAAAACTGTTGGCATTTGCTAATATCATTTATATTTTTTATAAACACTATATTATGGAAAATGTAATCACCGATTTTAGTCCTAAAAATATAATTACCCAATTAATGAGTAATCCTAACGCTACCTTTCCCCAAGATGCTCACACAACTACAACCGAGTTTCGTGCAAAATTAAGAGATTTGAAAACATGGATTGAAGGTGTACAACGACAATTTGAAAGACCCGACCTGGATGCGGAAGAACGAGAATATCTACGCCAAAATTTTGCCCACCCCAACCGTTTTCCAGGTTTCAATCCAGCCTTATTTCGGAATGCAATATTTACACTTGAAACTACTAGAACACAGAGTCCAGGTGCAGCAGGCGGCAGGCGTAAATCACGTTCGAATCGTAAACGCAAAAGTAGAAGACAAAGACGTTAAGTTTTTATAAAACATAAGTATATGAAAAATATTGGAAATTTTAACAACGTAAACGATTATTTACCGTTGTTAAATGCTGTTTTGATTACAGATTTGTTTGTCATTACATTATCCAACATCGGTTTCATTCAATCCAAAGTGTTGAAGAAATGGTATTCCAACTATAATTTATCCGCTGTTATAGCAGACGTGTTGGTGATAGTACTCGTGTTGATTCTTACACGATTCCTTTATTATTATTTGTTCAATACTTTTTCGTTGGTGAAATTTATTGGGCTAGCGGTAGCATTACAAATCATTCATGACATATCCTTTTATTTGTTTGTTACCAGTGTACCGAGAGGTGTCAACCGCATGTTGGACACCTTTAAAGACTATGGAGCTGAAGTATCGTACAAGGCCATTTTGTCGGATAGTGGCATGATGATAATGGCGTCGTTGCTTGCAACTTATCTTGTCAATCAAAGTACAAACACAAATATGATTGTATTGATATTCTTTACCTATTTATTGCCGTATTTATTGTACAATTAAGTTTGTTTTTTAAATGTTTCTTTATAATATGAAAAAAAGTAAATATAATATGATTTTAATATTTTTAGGATTTTTAATTGTACTTTTATTTATGTTATTGTTTTTCAATAAAGAAGGAATGGAAGTTCCGTGTAAATACCAGTATTTAAGTCCCAACCAACAAAATACACCATTGGACGACGCTACTATTAATGAGTTTATTCTTAAATTTAATGGTATAGTTAACCAATTTATACCTGGAGGTGGTAAACTGACTAAATCTATATATGATGAGTGGATTAACGCAAAAATTATCTCCAGTGATGAAGTACAATTTTATATTAAAAATAGTTCATTCCCAAGTAACGAATATTTAGTTGGTGAGTTAACAAATAATAAGAATATAATATTTCCAACCCCATATGTTGCAAATACAATATCTAATGGTTTTTCAGCTCGTGGTATTTATCAATCTCTTATAATGCCTGCCTACGCAACGAATGCTTCTAATCCAGATTTTATAGAATCTATGCAAATATATACGGGTACAAAACCAGAACCATCATGTGCTTCGCCAGCTGCGGACCCTGTTGTTCCTTCCGCTCCTGTTGCTGCTGTTGCTCCTGTTGCTGATGATGCTAATACTGTTGATAATAAAATTTATGCTTGTAATTCTGCTTGTAATAATGCTTGTTATGCTGATTCTTCTTTCCAATATTAATTTGTTTTTATATTTACGCATGTTCAAAAATGCGTAAATGTAAAATAAATCACTATTATAATGCGCTTTTTCTTTCTTTCGCTGGTTTCAGTTTGCAACGCAAATCCATTCCTCAATCAGTTTAACACATGGGCAGAGACATTTCATATCGTGTTTCAATCCAACAACCATTATTATGATACTTTGCAAAAATGGATAAACAACAATAATTATATTGATAGAATCAACCAAGAATATCGTTCGTACACGTTAGGTCACAACCAATTTTCCGGTATGGACGAATTAGATTTCAGTGCCTATGTTAACAATAACCAACTCAACTATTCTCATCCTATTTACGAATCCAACGAAACATGGATTCCTGAATCCGTAGATTGGCGCAACAACAATTCGGTAACGCCAGTGAAAGACCAGGGCCAGTGCGGCAGTTGCTGGTCTTTCTCGACTACGGGGTCTTTAGAAGGTATTTACGCCATTCAAACGGGCGAACTCGTTTCCTTCTCCGAACAACAATTAGTAGACTGCGACAATATTAGACACGGCGGGAACGACCATGGTTGCAACGGCGGACTCATGGACAACGCCTTTTCGTGGATTCACGATAACGGAGGATTGTGCAGCGAAGAAAGTTACCCTTACATTTCTGGTTCAGGGGAAACAGAAAAGTGTCAAACTACTTGCGACCTGCTGCCTCGCAGCAAAATTCAATCATGGGTAGACGTTGCGGCGTCAGACAAAGCGTTAATGACAGCCATCGCGCAGCAACCCGTTAGCATTGCCATTGAAGCAGACCAAAAAGATTTTCAACTCTATCAATCTGGCGTGTTGACATCCGATTGCGGAACTACGTTAGACCACGGCGTTCTCGTCATCGGATACGGAACTGAAAGTGGTGAAGATTATTATTTGGTGAAGAATTCATGGGGAACGAGTTGGGGAGATGAAGGCTACATCAAGTTGGGTAGAGGACCCAACTATAACGACGGACAAGGCCAATGCGGTATTTTACTGCAGGCTAGTTATCCGGTTTTATAATTTTAGTTCTACAAATATTATTTTGTTTACAGAATTATTTTTTGTATTTTCTAGAACGTCTTCTTTTATTTAATCTTCTTGATTTTCTTGATTTTCTTCCACCTTTTTTTTCTGCTTGACCATTTGATAAGTTTGCCATTTGTTCACTATAAAATTTAAATTTTTTCTCTCGTCCTGGTATTTCTGGGTCTTTATCTTCTTTTAAAGTTAAATTATTTGCATCTAAATAATTTTTCCATTCTTGTAATGCATCTTCATATTTCATAGATTTATGATCACCATATAATTCTGCTTGTTCTACTTTTTGTCTTAAATAAAATATCTCTAAACGTTTACTGTCAACATAATCAATGTTAGGTTCAAAATCAGAATATTCAGGCATCCATGTTCTACCGTAAGAATATCTTGGTTCATTTGGTGGACGTGGCATATAATATATAAATATTTTTTTTACAAAATTGAGATTAAAATACAACATGGATAAAGAATCTTTATTAAAAAATGCAAAAAGTTAATATAAATACAATTCATGAATACAAAAAAACATAAACATATCAAAAACAAAACAAAAAACAATTTTTGTACAATCCAAACAATCCTGAAAAATCATTTGATGTATACATTGATAAAAATCCAAAGGATACAATACCTATAAAGTATACAACTGTAGAAGATGTTCAAAATACAATTGATACATTAGAAAAATTATACAAAAACAAAAAATATACACACAAACGTATTTGGCAAGTAGGTATGATTATGTATGTTCGTTTAAAAGTGTTGAAACAGTTAAAACCGCAACAATATGCGTTGGCACATAAATACTTTATTTTTTTAGGGAAAAGAACTAAATTGGATGAAGAGTCCAGATACAAATTTTCATTTAATAACAATAAGTATGTTTTTTAATTGTATTCATTTGTGTAAAATGAAAATTTTGGTTAAATAATAATTATGTATTATATGAGTCGTTGCACTAAAATGGGACCTGGAGGTAATACTACTACCAATAGCAACAATTATAATTTCAATAGGTATAAAGAAGGAGGTATAGGAGCTTCAACTATTGCGAATCGTAATGTTAAAAATAGATTAGCCAGTTTTTGCAAAACTGGTTGTGCAGTGGTTACACCACCATGTATTCCCGTCGCAATTGATATTGCGAGTATTGCTACAGATGCGGGTGAGAGCACTTATACATTAAATGGCAACTACACTATTACTGAGTGTCAAATATTAAATATACCGTTGGGTACTACACTTCAAATTAATGCAGGGCAAACATTAACGAATATGGGCACAATCAATAACACAGGCACAATCCAGAACAGCGGCACAATCCAGAACAACATAGGCGTCTATATCTACAACAGCGGCACATTCAACAACAACGGCACATTCAACAACAGCGGCACAATCAACAACAACGGCACAATCGAGAACTACTCCGGCGCAATCGTAAACAACATCGGCACAATCTATAACAACACCGACGGCATTATCTTCAACAACGGCTTTATCTATACTTATGGGGGCGGCGAAATCGATAACCATCTAGGGGCAACATTCAACAACGATGCCTTTGGCACGATTAGTACTGCGAATGGTTTATCAATCTGTGGAACGGGAACATTCGGGGGTGATGGCACGTTCAATAATATTGGGACAATTAACACAAATTGTCCGTAATATAAACGCTATAGAGTGTGTTAAATCGACGTTTCACTATTAAATGTAAAAGGTGTAAAACACCTTGCATAGTTTCATACAACTCAATTCATATTTGTTGAACGTTAAATCAGTTCTGCAAATGTAGCATCGTTCATCAAACAGACAGTACATTGCGTTTCTATCATTTCATTTTTTTAGAAAATAGAACAAAATTATACGATACAAACTTTCATTTCATCAATAAACATGGTAACAAAATACTTGATAATAAAACTACAAAACTATTTTATACTAAAAAGTAATATGGAACAGTTATAATTTTAAAAAAGATAGCTTCTTTTCCACATTTTTTATCATCCTTTCTTAAGTGCCTGTTCATATTGGTGTTCGTTATAATAGTTCCAAATTTACTACATTCGGTATTTACAAGTTGCACATATTGGTTTTTTTGGTTTTGAATGAAATAAGGTTCAGATGTATAAATTATAAAAAAATATAATAGTTTCATTAGACTAATAAATCTGTCTATATTCAGAAACTATTTTTTAAACAATTAATGTAATGATTATAAGTATTATATTATTATTAATTAAATCACCCATATTACTTTTTCCTGGATTAGGAGCTAGTAAATTAGTTAAAAATAATCTTGATATGTGGCCACCTAAATTATCTTTTTTTGTATTTTGTCATAGTAAATGGATTGATTTAATAATACATGACCGTGAATTAAAAACATTAGAATTTGGTGATAAAAATTCTTTGGATTTACATACGAATATTCCTCATATCATTAAAAAAAATTTTTATGAAGATATTATAACCAAACATGAAAATGTTTATCCAATTCCATATGATTTTAGATTAATCCACAATAAAGAATATATTGATACTTTTTATAATAAAGTTAAACTATATATAGAATCATTTGATACTCCAATTAAAATTTTAACCCATAGTTCCGGTGGATTAATTGTACATTATTTTATTAGTCTTCAAAGTGATGCATGGAAAGAAAAACATGTACAAGAAGTCATTCACATAAATGTTCCCTTTGGTGGTTTAATACACACGTTAGAAAATTTAGTTAAAACAACTAAATTAAATTTATTGGTTAGCAAAGAGTTGTTAAAATCACTAGGAGCATACATTATTAATATGCCAAATCCTAACATTATTAAACCTATTTTAATTGTTGACGGTAAAGAAATTGTAGATTATTATGCCTATTTTAATTTAAAAGATATAGAAAAAATAAATTATTAGTTCATGAAATGATAGAATCATTTGATCAACCATGTAGTGTTAAAACCACTATTATATACACATCCAATATTAAAACGTCATCTATGATTAATATTAACAACAATAAGATTACTATTATTAAAGGATTAGGGGATGGTGTTGTCCCATTATCAAGTTTATTGTATCCATTAAAATGGAACAAAGAAAATTTAAAAATAATTCATTTACCAAATTATGACCATTCCAATATTTTATTTTCAAAAGAATTAGATAATCTAATTAATATTTGTTGAAGATTAATTCAGTTTTGCATAGGTGGCATCGTACAACATCTCCAGTGTTGTCCATCAAACAATCATGACAGTATCTGTGTCTGCATTGCGTTTCTATCATATATTTCATTTGGTAACAGATACAACATTCATCTTTGACTTCTAGAAAATCTATTTTGAATATGTCGCATTCATTACATTTGGTTTGTTCTTTACGTCCAACAAACACACGCTTGCATTGTTTATTAGAACACTGTTTTGCGTCACATTCATATTTGCATTCAACTTTACAAAACGTATATCTACCAAATAGAATATGTTCATGTCCAATATCTAAACATGAACATATACCTTTACAACAACACGATTTCATACATCGACCATTTCCAGTACAACTCATTACTTAACTATCTACGGTATTGTTTAAACTTTTTTTGCAAAATCGTTTATGAGCTGATAAACTTTGTTTGGAAGAACCCACATAATTACAATTCTCACAAGTGAACAACGTATTTGCGGAAGCATACCGAGAAGACAAATACATTTTTAAGGTTGGAATTTCGATAGAATCTATTTCTTTTGTCATGCTTGTTTGAAAATCTTTCACATGTTTCATCATAGCCAACTTTTTCGTTTTGATTGCATTATACTCTTCATTGATTTTGTCCAACACTTCTTTTGGCATCGTTTCCAACTCTTTATCTGTTCCTATTTCGTCCAACTGTTCTTTGAAATGGTCCAATATGTCAATAGATACTTTAATGGTGTCCGCGTCATTGTTCACATGATGCACATACAACAATACATTTCCTTCGTGAATGTTAATTTCAAAGTTTTCTTTGTTGGCAATCCCTGTATGTTGCGAAAGAAACAACCCGCAACAATTTTGTGTTGCTGTATCCCGCATAAACTTTTCAACTTCATCTCTCAGGACGTTGGTATCCCAGTTTTTATTTTCAATCAGAATTTTATTCTTTCCGCGACGTTCCAACATGAAATCTCTTGTGTTTTCTTCACATCGGTTTCAATTGTAGTTAGCTTCTCCATCAGTTGCGAGACCACAGAGGCGTTTACGGAATCGTGCACCATCTTTTCCATCATGTCCACTAGAAGTAAGTTGACATGGTCGACAGATATGTTTGGGTTAGCTTGATAAAAGTCAACAACCTTTTTATTTGTAATATTTATCATGACAATTATATTCACAAAATATCTTTAAGTTTAAATATTTTACAGTTAAACACAATACTATGTGTCAGTGCTTGACCAATATGGCATGTGTTTGTCAAACATTGCTGTAGTTTTCATATTGATTAAACAAAAATATAAAAAGGTTTACTTTCTTTTCTTTGTTTTGGATGGACTTTTATCTCTCAATCCAAAATCACGTAAATGGTTTACTATGATTTCAAAATTAGTACCTGTTTTACTTCTTGCAAATGCTAGAATACTTCGTGGTTTGGAATTTATACCATTGAATGCAGGAATTACAATATGTAATGCATTAATTTTCGCACCTGTTATGTTATACTCCTCAAACATTCTTAACCCTTCTTGTAAATTATCTACATTTTTTTCATGAATACAATCCATAAAAAATTCAGCAATTAAATCTATACCTTCCTCTTCTTTGATTTCCTTTGCTACATTTAGTTCTTGTTCATCCAACTCTTCTAAAAATCCACGTAGTTCTTCTAAACTTTGAGTTGAATTTGATGGCATATATAAGATAGATAGAATTTATTTACGTTTTAGTGTACCTCCTTTTCTTTTTTTAGAACGGGTTTTTCGTTCTAAATGACCACGTGTTAATGCCTGAAGTTTAACTACAGGATGTAGTAAAAAATATTTATAAAAATCTTTTTTGAAAAAACGAAACATTTTATAGTCAGTGTTATAGGTAGTCCATTTAGTTGCTTTAATCATTTCTTTAAATTTTTCAGTATTCATTGCTTTCAATATATCATCTCCTTCTTTCTTAGAAGATATGGGAATACCAAACGATAATTGCGACATGCCATATTTACCATCCCAATCATTTTGTTCTGGATATGTATATTGTTGTTCATTAAAATTAAGAATTACTTTGGGAACATCAATATGTTTTGTATGTTTTATATCACAATACCATACTACTAACCCAGATTTAGTAATACCATGTACAACAGGATATTTATATTTTGCACTGTATTCTTCTGAAGCATTACCTTTTGTTTGATTTTGAGATTTTTGGTAAAAACTATCAAAAATAACATCTATTCCATCATCACTAAGTAAATGTTGGATAGTATCAAATTCATAATTTGGAATAAATGGATACAATTTTACATCAATGGAATGTTTATTCTTTTGTTCATCTATAATTGTTGTTTTTCCATGAGTATCTTTTTGAATGACATACATATCAAATCGTTGAGAAACATGAAAGAATTGTTCACCTTCTTTTTTAGAATATATTTTTAAAAAAAGTAAATGATGGTCGTTGGTCAATACATCATAAATAGTATCGTTTTTATTGGGGGGAGCACGCCATGATGCAGGTGTAATAAATGCTAATAATCCTTTTGGTTTTAATAATTTCAACGATTTAAACACGAATTTTTCCCATAAATTTGTTTTACCGTGACCTCCTTGTTTTTTATCTTTTTCTTCTTTTTCTTTTTGAAATGGAGGATTACCAACAATAATATCAAATAACGGAAAGTCGTTTGTTAAAAAATCACTGCATGTTATATTGGCAGATTTTCCAAATAATTTTCTGGATATTTTTACATTTTTAGGATTAAGTTCGTTCATAAACAACATTTTGGTTAAAATATGGTTGCTTCGTTTAGTTTCGTTGGGCTCCCATTTAGTCAAACTTACCATCAATCGAGTATAAATAATCATTGGGAAATTACCAATACCATTTGCAGGGTCGAACCATGTTAACTCTGGGTTGCTCCATACTTCAGTCGGCAATTCATCGAGTAAAGTGTTGATTAAAAAAGAAGGAGTAAATACTTCACCATATTTATCTTTTTCTTCGGGTCGAATAGTTAAATGTTCTATTATTTTATGTTCAACATCTTCAGGTGACATAGTAATAATAATACCATCTTTATTCATATCTTTACTATTATCAAATATAAAAACCAAAGTATGATACAACAATTCATCGCGTTCCAACAATTCAAGAATGTACATTAAAAATTGTTGTAATGTCTCTCTATTATAGTCTTGAAAAGCACAATGAATAATATTTGTTTCATCGATGGTTTCGCATAAACATTTTTTTGCTAAAGATATATCATGAATATTCATTTCTAAACATTCTTTCAAATTGGAACATTGTTGTTCTTTTGCAAAGATGGCTAATAATATAATTAAATTGGGTAATTCTGTAGACAAATGTTCAATGATAGATTGAATGTCCTTTTTTTCTTTTTCTTTTTCTTTTTCTTTTTCTTCTTCAATGGACTCTGACATGGATTCGCGGGCATCACCTTTTTTCAGTGTTTGTTTTTTTTTGTTAGATTTTGGTTTAGAAGTTGCAAACGATTGAAATTGTTGTAATATATCTCTGTCTATAAAAGTTAATCTTTTTCGAATTAACTGAACCATATTGTTATTTTGTATGTAATATGCTTTATAATGTGTTTTATCTAATTGTAACTTATCAATTAAACTAGAATAAAACCCCATATGGGTTTGTAAATCATCTTTTCCGTAGGCGTTCAAATTTAACCCATTATAATTAAACGTAAACAACAAAGATTGCAAGGATTTGACAGAATCTTCTACATTCAACGTTTTTGCGTTACCATATATTTTATCATATTCATATAAAAATTCAATGGCTCGTTTTGAATTAAAATCTACATAGTAACCGTATTGTTTGTTATGCCGTTCGGTCAACACGCGAAACATGGTTTGATAATTACTGTCAATCGATTTAATCGTATCAAAATTAAAAGCAATGTCTGCACAGGGTAAACTAATCCCTAAACGTAACTTTGCTCCTGTTAAAATAATCAATCCTTTTCCTTCATTGTACGAGTCTATTTCATAGGTTCTGATTTGGTCTCGCAAACTTTCTTTATCTTTTTTGAATAATCGTATTCGTGGATGAGAGTGAAATATACGTTTGATTACATCTCCTACATGAGGAGCAAACGTGTTGTGATTAATAAAAATGTTATATCGGTCAAATCCATGATGTTGACATATTTTGATAGCAAGACCACGTGTTAAAGGTTCTATGTTGGGAATACTTGTGCCGACGGCATCTTCGTCCATATTTTCTTCTACTTTTACATAATTACATATAGATGCACAAGATTCGTGTTTACTGTACAAATCTTTATCGGGTAAAAACCAAAGTTGTGTATTCGGCTGGTCTATAGAATAATGTAAATTGTTTTGAAAGTAATTGTAAATACTAGATGGATTACGTGTTTCTGCAATATAATTCAACAAATCGTCTACTGCTCCTGGTTTATTGAAAATAGTAGAAGGGTCACTGTAAAACGTTTCATCTTTACCAGGAATGCATGCATCGCATTTTAAATTATCAATAAACACATTACGAACATCATCTGTTTCTAACAAATGAGGTGTTGGTGGAAAATCAGGAATTGTTTCGGGAGAAATGATAACTAGTTCAGGGTAAATTTTATACTCTTGCGATAATTCTGTTAAATAATCTAATCCGTAATATTGTTCGTAATGATGAAATGTATCATGCAATACTCTATGTTGAACATCTGTACGAGATTCAATAATCATTCTTTTTTTAGTTTCGTTCAATTCTTTCATGGATTGTTGGTCGTGATAACTCCATTCAATAATTTTAGTGATATCTTGTCCTAAATGTAAATGATTATACCGTAATGTTGGTTTTGCAAATGTAGCAGTAACCATGACAAAAATATCAATTGCGTTGCTGGTATCCGCTAACGTATTGGTAAAAGCATGAATAATATTTTCCGATTTATCTGTACTTCCTCCTTTGTGTACTTCATCAAAATATAAATCGATGTTTCGTTCAAACTTGTATCGAATCGTATTTTTGAAATTTACTTCTTTTGGATTATCCGAATAATTTATTTTATCTTTTAACCATTCTTGACTTATTAAATATATTTTTTTGTTAGTCATTTTATTTTTTTTATTGTCGGAATCTACAATATCATACGAATCAAAATTTGCATAAGTAAACATATCGTTGAATTGAGACAACGTTTCTGTTTTTGCTCCTAAAATGATAACAATATCATTGTTTAATTCTTTGCGAGAGTCAATTAATCCACCAATCATATACGATTTGCCACTTCTTGGAACTGCCCCCCAAATAAATTTGTTGATACCCTCGTGAATATAGGCCTTCGTACAATCCACTATAAATTTTTGATGAAATCGCAAATAAAGACTGTTGGTATGTTTTTTTAGTTGTACTATATCTTCTAGAGTATTATGTAACATATCAAACAATAATTTTTGAAACCATACATTGAGAGAACTTACACCATAAATGTGTTTGAGCAAATTGGGATATTGTCGTTTTGCTTTTTGCAACGCTTTACTTAATGCATCTTCATTGTTGACCATCAATACAATCGACAATTGCCCGTCTTTAAAATAATCTGAATGTTTGTTGGTTAAATCCGATAAGGTATAAATGCTATTTACATCGTAGTGTTCAATACTTGATTTTTCAACACTGTAATATTTATTTTGTATCATAACATATTCTACGGGGTCTACAGAGATGGTTTCTGTTTTTTTGTCGCATGCCCATACAATATCTTCTTTTACACGATTCGAAGATTTGAAAAAAATATCAACTATACCGCCTTCATTTCCTACGTTTATATTCATTTTTAATATATCTTCTTTGGTAAGTTCTTTTGTATTCCGGTTGATAACTTTTTCTAAAGATTCATAAAAGTATTTTTTATCGTAGATACCATCATAATTCATTACTAATAATAACCTGCACAATGCTTCAAACACATGTTGTTTTTTATAATTTGTATCACGAATTGTTGTTTTTTGTGGAAACTTTTCTATAAATTCATAAATACTTAATGTAAATTCAACGTCTTTTTTTTTTCCAACATAATATTTTTGCAGACCTTCCAATAATTCCATATGAGTTAATTTGGAAGAACTAAAATACGTACTTGTAAAATTTCCAAATTGCTCTTCTTCACACTTTTTTACTTGTGTGTCGTATAATTTTTGAATTTCTTTTTTTTGTAAAATTACTTCTTGCAATCTAACACAATCAGTTAGTTGAATTATAATTTTTCCTATTTTTTGTATTTCCATACTTTACGTTATATTTAATTCAATAAACTACAACTTGATTCAGAATATGTCCAACTAACTTAACACGGTCATAAACAATAAAGAACATATGTTAGAAAGTGATTAAACACAACGTTATAGAGAAATAGGTGTATAATTATTCCAACGTAGATGATACTGCAATGAAAAAAATGAAGAACTTAATTATTCTATTCGTGAATTATAATTAATTTACATACAGTTAAATATATCACCTTCACTCATAAGGGCTTGACCTATATCGTTCGCATGTGTAAATGATAACCCTTGTGATTCTTGAATGGTAGTGGATAATTGTTTTGTTTTTTCTTTTTCTAACAGTTTGGTAAGTTGTGTATTTTCCTCTTGTATTTTTGAAGTTGTTGTAAGAAGTTGTTTCATATCTTCTTGCATTTGGTGTATAGAACGACGCATAGAAGATAATTCAGAAGATTGTAAAAGTCTATCATCCCGAAGTTTTTTGTTTTCGGTTTGCAACTCTTGTATTTCTTGAACTATATTCAGTTTACTTAATAGTTGATAAGTTTTATCTTCATTCAACTTATCAACGATTTGTTTTTTAATTTTTTGACTAACATCATCGTTAAAAACATATCCTCCATCTTCTACAAAATTCATTTCTTTATTTGATTTTGAAATCCAATGTCCAATATCAGAATCTTGAAGTTTAAATACGGTTAACATATCTAACACTGATTGTGGCATATAAGGTATGTTTAATATATACTCCGTCGTGACTCTACCACACCAATCTATTTTGATAGAATAACAAGATATGCCCATAATAGTTAAAGTATGAACCACCTCAATATTTAATTGCAGACATACATGAGCATGTACATGTTTCCTTCTATAAATCGTGTACAATTAGTATGATACAACCCTATATTATAATTGTTTTTATTTTGTAAAATAATAGTTTCATTGCGACCTTCTCCCCGCATCTGTTTTATTGTAGCCATTGTATTATATAATATAAACTATCAAAAAAAAATGTTTCAATATTATAAAAATTGATGTTAATTTGTAATTAGAATAGAATACAACATGGATAAAAATGCTCTCTTAAACCAATGTGCAGAACTTGGTATTCAACTTAAAAGTAGATTCACTAAAGCTGAACTATTAGAAAAAATTAAAGAAGCTCAACCAAAAAAAGTAAAACAACCTTTACCAAATTATCTTTTGGAACTTCATACAAAAATTCCCAAAGATGTTATTAGAAAAGTTTGCAAACAGTGTTACGAACTAGGTCATGGAATATCAAGTACATTATGTAAAATAAATATCTTAAAAAAAGATTCTATAAAACAAAAAGTAAAAAACTATTTCTTATCTCAAGATGGTTCTGATGATTCTATTCATTTTGATTTAGTATGTAATCAATTTAGTATTTCATTATCCCAATGCAAAGAAATTTATGGAGAAATTCCGTGGCTAGATTTATTACAACGTCCCAAAAGTATTTCATCTATTGTTGAACAGTTGACCTTTACAAGGTGCGAACAATGCAACCAAAATAAATGTACGATACACCCTGATTCATTAAGAACATGGAAAGATAAAAAAATATGCGACAAATGTTTTTCAGATACTACTTTAGAACGTGAAGAAATGTGGAATTTAATTTCAAACTACAAACCAATACAGTGTTTATTTTGCAACATTAAAAAAGAAAGTAAAGAAGAACGTTTTCAATATGACCACATCAACATGTTTGATAAAGAAGAAAGTATTTGTACTATGGTTTTGGAAGGGTTACCAATAGAACAAATTTATAAAGAAATAGATAAGTGTCAGATACTTTGTGTTTCATGTCATCAACTGATAACTCATATAGAACGTGCATTAGGATTTACACAAGAAAAACGCGCGTTAACACGTAAACTAAATCTAAATGAAATTACAAAAGAAGAACATGAAATACAACTACAGAATTATCAAAAAATGTATAATGAAATTATGTTGCCAATCTATGAATCAATCAAAGAAAAACTTAAATAGGACATTCAATAATTGTTTGACAAAAAGGACAATGAACATCTTCACCTTCAATTTCTATTAAACAATTAAAACACATCTCATGATGGCATTTCGTTTCTATCATATAAGTGATGTGCGCACATTTCAAACATTCTCTTTTTTCTTTTAAAAATTTAACATCAAACACACTACAATTTGTGCACTTACCATTTATAATATAATTATTAGGTTCTTTATAAAAATAAGCTGGAACGGAAGACTTACAATGAAGTACATTCGGACACGGAATTAGTTCGCATTGATTTTGACAATCTGTTTTACAAAAATAATAATTGGATGATTCATGGTTGTTTAAACACCTTGCATAGTTTCTACAGAGTTTCATACATTTACCATCTCCAAAACACATAGATATTCTATTCTGAATTATTTATGTGTTTTTAAATAACGGAATTGATATATTTAAAATTGATTAACAATATAATCCATAGTATTATTAATAATGCATTGGGTATATATATTAAAATGTCAAGACAATTGCTATTATGTTGGTGAAACAAAACGATTATATCGTCGATTTTGGGAACATCATAAAGGAAATGGTGGAATAAATACATCAATCTATATACCAGAAAATATTGTAGCAATTTATAAAGTAGATACGTTATGTAAATTTTTTCAGTATAATCATAATGTCATAAATAAAATTTGTAATATTTATTTTAATCGTAACAATATAATATTAAAAAATTTTAATATAGATGATGATAATTATGATAAATTATTTGCTGAAAATAATATAACAGAATGTTTGATGATTCATACCAAAATTCAAAAGATAAGAGGAGGTAAATATACTCGATTTGATATTGAATATTCAACTCCAATAAATGAATATATAACAAATTTACCTTTATGCAGTTGTGGATTACCTTGTGATATTAAAAAAATGAAGAATATAATTATTTATATTTTAGATGTGCTAAAAAAAATATGTGGTCTACTATGAAAGAAGAGTTTGATATAGATGAACCTTGCACCTATTTTATGAAATATACAAAAGATATTGAATATAAAATATACTATGAACAACAAAAAAAAATAATAAATGAATTAGTTAAAAAATCACTTTGGTTATCTAATTTAATAGGAGGTATATATGAACATTGTGTTGGTGGATGTGGAAAACAATATGATGAAGATAATACTATTCGTTATTCAGGTCGAGCAATTAATTTATGTTTTGATTGTTTTATACATAAACATACTGAACTAACAAACAAATATAGAAAACCTTTATTAACAGGAAAATGTTTGATTTCATTATAACCTTATATACAATAAATGTAGTAGTCATATTGATACTACATTTATTATTTAATTAATTTATTTATGAACTTTCTTATGCATTGCCAAACCTTTCTTGGTAGGAAACGAATGTTTGCAAGTTTCACAAACAAATTTTTGATTTTGTATAGATGCATATTTATCATTCAAATAAAGTGTCAATGAAGGTAATTGTAACTCTTCGAGTTGGGCCAACAACTTTCGCGATGCGTCTTTAATGGTCGCTGTCATCAACTCTTTATTTTTTACAAACAATTGTACTTCTTCATTAATTTTATCCAACACATCCTTACGCATATTAAAACCATTTTCTTGTTCTCCAGAAACAATCGTTTCCAATCTGTTTGAAAGATGGTCAATCACATCAATTGCCATTTTAATTTGGTCTTTGGAAAAATATACTTTATGCAAATAGATAAGAACCTTACCATTATGTATTTCAATATAAAAGTTTGGTCTAGAAACAATTCCTGACAGTTGTGACATCATGATTCCACTACAGTTTTTATTGTTTATGTCTCGCAAGAACTTTTTGATTTCATCCAAATCTACGTTTCGTTCATAATTTTTATTTTCAATCAAAATATCTTCATACCCTTCTCGATGAATCATAAAGTCACCACTTGCAATTTGCGCTGTAGTGTTTTCAACACTTGCCGTTGGAAACATTTCTGTCAATATAGTTTCCAACATATGTTCCGAATACTGTCCTTTGAATTGTGATGAAGCTTTGTATTTATGTAAAAATTCACTCATTTCACTGTACAATCTCTCGTTGGTCGTCTTGTTAACTAACAAATCATCCTTTACAGTTGTTAGTTTATTCGATACTTGCTCTTGATTAGATTGAATCATTTGAAAGATGGGTTGCTGCAACATAGATAGTTTGGAATCAAATGAAGAAAGAAAATCAGATAAATTTGTTTCTGGTTTATTCTGTATCATAAATTGTTGAAAGTCACATTGAATTGTTTTTTGAAGTAACGCTAATTGGTCTTGTATTTTTCTTTGAGTTTCTTCTTGTGTTTTTGGTAGCAAGTTGGTAATCTTATCTACATAAGTCTCACTATGTTTCTGCAAGAGTTGAACAATCTTTTCGGAATGTTCTGAACTGTTCATCGATAGAAGTAGTTTCAAAGTATCCAAAAAAGATTTATTTGTTTCTGTAATCTTACAAAGAACACCTTCTTGCAAAACAGAAAGCTGACCTTTAATGTCCTTGACTTCTTGAAGTAGTTGTCCTTGCAAAGTATTCTGCAACACCTTACTCATATCGTTGCTAATTTTGTCCATGAAATCCAAAAGAACTAGATTCATAGATTCGAAATCTATCGAGGGATTTTTTTTGTAGTAATCATGAATTCTCTTATTGTTAACCGTCATCAAAAACTTCTCTGACATTTTATACTATGTTAATTGAAATGTCTTTATATTGAAAATATTAAAAAGATTAATTAATGATTAATTAATAATATTAAATTATTAAAAAGATTAATTAATAATTAAAAAAATAAACTTAAAATAAAAAAAATTAATTAATAATTAAAATACTATTTCAATTTTACAAAATAATTAAAAAGATTATTTAAAAATAAATTAATAAAATAAAAATTCCTAAATAATTATAAAAACAGTTTT
>Ga0114959_10000764_pt1 | contig 30181 bp, 31 predicted proteins | sample C_130625_EF_Meta_FD_87317 | JGI IMG/M metagenome (GOLD analysis project Ga0114959, IMG submission 87317) | Freshwater microbial communities from Lake Croche, Canada to study carbon cycling - C_130625_EF_MetaG | ecosystem: Environmental > Aquatic > Freshwater > Lake | place: Lake Croche, Canada... | reverse complement strand
TGGGCTCCCATGGCCGACCAAACCGAGTACGGCACCAGCCACATCAGCATCGTTGACGGTTTGGGCAATGCCTTGGCCATGACCACAACCATAGAGAGCGGCTTTGGCGCTCGATTGATGCTCAGCACAGAAAATTTACCCGGCGGTTTTTTGCTCAACAACCAATTGACTGATTTCAGCTTTGTGCCGCAAGACGAGCAGGGACGGCCCGTGGCCAATCGGGTGCAAGCCGGCAAACGCCCGCGCTCCTCTATGAGCCCCACCTTGGTGTTTGGCCAAACAGATGATGGCGAGCGCGGCGAATTGCTGGCCAGTTTGGGCAGTCCTGGCGGGGCCATGATCATTCACTTCACTGCCCAAACTTTGTGGGCCATGCTGCACTGGGCGCAAGACGCGCAACAAGCCATCAACCTGCCGCATTCGGGGGTGACGGGTGCCAACGCACCTTTGCTGCTGGAGTCGGGTTTGTTCCCATCGGCCACAGTGTCGAATTTACAAATTCTGGGGCATGCGGTGAAAGAAATCGACATGCCCAGTGGCCTGCAAGCGCTGCAGCGACGTGGGGCCGATTGGTTGGGCGCGGCCGACCCGCGCCGTGAAGGTGTGGTCGCTGGCGACTGACATGGCCATCCCTCAGTCTTTCATCCAAGAGTTAATTAACCGCACCGATGTGGTTGAGGTGGTGGGCCGCTATGTTCAACTGAAAAAAGGGGGCGCCAACTACATGGGGCTGTGCCCCTTTCACGGCGAAAAATCGCCCTCGTTTTCGGTCAGCCCCGCCAAGCAGTTTTTCCATTGTTTTGGTTGCGGCAAAAACGGCAATGCCATTGGTTTTTTGATGGAACACGGGGGCATGAGCTTTATCGAAGCGGTGAAAGACTTGGCGCAAAGCTATGGACTGCAAGTCCCCGAAGACGACGCAGACCCCGCCGAGCGTCAACGCGCCCAACAGCAACGCCAGCGTCAAGCCACCTTGAATGAGGTGCTCGATAAAGCCGGTGAGTCCTACCGCAAACACCTTAAAACCAGTCCGCAAGCCGTGGCCTATTTGAAGGGGCGTGGTCTTTCCGGTGAAGTCGCCAAGCAGTTTGGTCTGGGTTATGCGCCAGATGGCTGGCGCAACTTAGCCAGTGTGTTTGCTGACTACCAAGACGCTTTGCTGGTGGAGTCGGGCTTGGTTATTTCGAATGCGGAAGATGGCGAAGAAGAAAAACGCTACGACCGCTTTCGTGACCGCATCATGTTTCCGATTCGCAATGTCAAAGGTGAATGCATTGGTTTTGGTGGCCGCGTGATGGGCGACGGCACCCCCAAATACCTCAACTCACCCGAGACACCGGTGTTTAGCAAAGGCCGCGAGCTCTACGGCTTGTTTGAGGCGCGTCAGGCTTTGCGCGAAGCAGGCTATGTCTTGGTTACCGAGGGTTATATGGATGTGGTGGCCTTGGCGCAACTGGGCTTTCCCAATGCGGTGGCTACCTTGGGCACGGCTTGCACCACCGACCATGTGCAAAAACTTTTTCGCTTCACCGACTCAGTGGTGTTCAGTTTTGATGGCGACGCCGCGGGTAGACGGGCCGCACGCAAAGCCCTGGACGGCGCTCTGCCGTTTGCAAGCGACACGCGCAACGTGAAGTTTTTGTTCTTGCCCGCTGAGCATGATCCTGACAGCTTTGTGCGCGAGCATGGTACTGACGCCTTCGCTCGACTGGTCTCGGATGCGACGCCCTTGTCGCGCTTTGTGATGGAAGTGGCCCGAGACGGTTGCGATATCGATACCGCCGAGGGCCGAGCCTTGCTTGCGTCACAAGCCAAACCTTTGTGGGGGTCTTTGCCCGAGGGCGTACTGAAAAGCCAATTGCTCAATGAGTTTGCCGATGCGGTAGGTCTGGGTCAACACGAGCTGCAGCGTTTGTGGATGGCGGCTCCTGGCTCTGGCAAAGCTGGTTTTTCAGCTGCCAAGCCGCAAACCCAAGGCACCAAGTCTGCTGCATACAGTCCATGGGCACGCTCAGGCGCCAACAAACGCCCGCCCCCAATTGGCATCAATTTGCGCAGCAAAGCGCCAACTCGGCGCGACAGGGCTTTGCAAATTTTGTTCGCCGACATGTTGCAATGGGAAACGCTGTCTGGCCATCAACACAGTTTGTTGCTTGAGATGCCCGCGCCGCATGGCCAATTGCTGGCTTGGCTAAATCAACAATGGTTGGAAAACGGCGTGCAGTCGCTTGCAGCATTGCGCGAAGGTTTGCGCGAGCACGAACACGAAGCCTTGGTCTCGCGCTTGATTGACGATGCGCCCTCCGAAATAGACAGCGACGCCGGAGAGTTGCAAAGCATCTTGGCGGCTTTGGAAATTGAACAGCTCTCCCACTCGATTGATGACTTGACGCGGCGCATGGCCAGCGACCCCGATGCCTATGCCCGCATCAAACAATTGAACGCCCGTTTGGCCGTCCTTAAAAACTCCCCGCTGGTATAATCCACTTTCTAAGACAAGTGCGACAGCAATACCTCCGGGCCCGGCCAACCGTGATTTAAACATCACAACCCGCCAATATCCGCAAGGACTGCATACCAAATGTTCGCCCTTCCAGCTTGCTTGGAACCCCTGCCTCTGTCGTATTTGCGCTTTGTTTAGCGCTCACTTCCCTATTGTTTTTCAAGGATTGACATGCCAGCCAAGAAGTCCACAAAGCCTGCCCAGGCCAAAACAGCCGCTAAACCATCAGCATCTTCTGCCAAACCCGTCCCGAAGAAAGTCTCACCTGTGTCGACTGCCAAAAAAGCACCTGCCAAAACCGCTGTTAAACCTGCCGCCAAAGTTGCGACCAAACCCGTGGCTAAAACCACACCCGTAAAAGCTGCAGCCAAGCCAGCAGCCAAAGCACCCGCCAAGCCCAGCGCTGAAAAAGCCAAACCACCCAAGGCCCCAGCCAAAGCTGCTGCCAAAGGAAAAGCCGCCAAAAAAATTGAAGCACCAGAAGAAGAGTTGGTCGACTTAGAAGCTGAGTTTGCCGAAGAAGTCGTCGCCACTGGCGAAAAGGTCAAACCTTTGCGCATGAAAATCAGCAAGGCCAAAGAACGCGCCTTGATGAAAGAGTTTGGCCTTGATGAAGCCGTGTTGTCTGAAGAAGACTTGGCCAAACGCCGCTCACGCCTCAAGACCCTCATCAAAATTGGTAAGACACGTGGCTACTTAACCCACGGTGAAATTTCCGACCACTTGCCCGACAAACTGGTCGACGCCGAGACATTGGAAGTCGTCATCACCATGCTCAACGACATGGGCGTGGCGGTTTACGAACAAACCCCCGACGCAGAAACGCTGCTGATCACCAACACCGGCCCCACTGTGGCCAGTGAAGAAGAAGCCGAAGAAGAAGCCGAAGCCGCTTTGTCCACCGTCGACAGCGAATTCGGACGCACCACCGACCCCGTGCGCATGTACATGCGCGAAATGGGCACAGTCGAGTTGCTGACCCGCGAGGGCGAGATTGAAATCGCCAAGCGCATTGAAGGCGGCTTGATGGCGATGATGGAAGCCATCAGCGCTTCACCCGCCACGGTTGCAGAAATTTTGCGCATGGCGGGAGACATTCGTGAAGGCAAGGTTGTCATCTCCACCATTGTTGACGGTTTCAGCAATGCCAACGAAGCCGATGACTATGTGGCCGAAGAAGACTTTGACGAGTTCGATGACAGCGACGACGATGACGGCAAAGGCGGCTCCAAAGCCCTGACCAAAAAACTCGAAGAACTGAAAGCTGAGGCACTTACCCGCTTTGACCGCGTTCAAATCTTGTTTGAAAAAATGCGCAAAGCCTTCGACAAAGAAGGTTACGGCTCGCCTACCTATTTGAAAATTCAAAAATCCATCAGCGAAGAACTGATGACGGTGCGTTTCACCGCCCGCACCATTGAAAAATTGTGCGACTTGGTGCGCTCACAAGTTGATGATGTGCGTAAGAAAGAGCGCGAATTGCGCCGCATCATTGTTGACCGCTGCGGCATGCCACAAGACATGTTCATCAAAGAATTCCCTGCCAATTTGCTCAATCTGAAATGGGTGGAAAAACAATCAGCTGCCGCCAAGCCTTGGTCAGTGATCATGACCCGCAATATTCCGGCCATCCAAGAGTTGCAACAAAAACTCACCGACGTGCAAACCCGCGTGGTCGTGCCTTTGGCGCAACTCAAGGACATCAACAAACGCATGAACGAAGGCGAGCGCGCTTCTCGCAACGCCAAAAAAGAAATGATCGAAGCCAACTTGCGCTTGGTTATTTCGATTGCCAAAAAATACACCAACCGTGGTTTGCAGTTCCTTGATTTGATTCAAGAGGGCAATATCGGTTTGATGAAGGCCGTGGACAAGTTTGAGTACCGCCGTGGCTATAAGTTCTCCACCTACGCCACTTGGTGGATTCGCCAAGCCATTACCCGCTCGATTGCCGATCAGGCTCGCACCATTCGTATTCCTGTGCACATGATCGAGACCATCAACAAGATGAACCGCATCAGCCGCCAACACTTGCAAGAGTTTGGTTTTGAGCCAGATGCGTCCGTCTTGGCTGAAAAAATGGAAATGCCCGAAGACAAGATTCGCAAGATCATGAAGATTGCCAAAGAGCCTATCTCCATGGAAACGCCTATAGGTGACGATGACGATTCGCACTTGGGCGACTTCATTGAAGACAGCGCCAACACCGCGCCTTTGGAAGCGGCGATGCAAGCGGGCTTGCGCGATGTGGTGAAAGAAATTTTGGACGGCCTGACACCACGTGAAGCCAAGGTGCTGCGCATGCGCTTTGGTATCGAAATGGACAACGACCACACCTTGGAAGAGGTGGGCAAGCAATTTGATGTGACCCGTGAGCGCATACGCCAAATTGAAGCCAAAGCCTTGCGCAAACTCAAGCACCCCAGCCGCTCAGACAAACTGCGCAGCTTTATAGACACTTTATGACCGCAGCCAACAACCGACGTGGCGTGATCGCCATGTCGGTCGGTATGGCTTGTTTTGTTTTAAATGATTCGCTGGTCAAGCATGTCAGCGACAGCCTGCCACCTTCTCAGCTGATTTTTTTGCGCGGGCTGTTTGCCACGCTGGGCTTGCTGTTGTTGTGCATTTACATGGGCACTTTCAAAAACTTGCCAAGTTCTTTCGCAGCACTGCGTCAACGCTGGGTTTGGGTGCGTTCTGGCTTGGATGGTTTGGCCAGTCTGGTCTACCTCACAGCCATGTTCCATATGCCACTGGCCAACGCCACCGCCATCAATATGACCACGCCCTTATTGATCGCTTTGCTATCGGGCTTGTTGCTGGGCGTACAGGTCAGCCTGAGAAACTGGTTGATCATTGCCACCGGTTTTGTGGGCGTGTTGCTCATAGTGCAACCGGCCAGCGATGGTTTCAATGGTTGGGCCTGGGTGTGTTTAGGTGGCACCTTGCTGCATGCTTTGCGCGACATCAGCATGCGGTTTGTGCCTTCGCATATTCCTTCTCTGATGGTCACCCTGTGTACCGCCTTTGGGGCCACCTTGATGGCCGGCGTGTGGAGCCTGTGGCAAGACTGGGCAACACTTACCCCAGTCTCATTGGGGTGTTTATGCGGGGCAGCGGTGTTGCTAAGTGCAGGTTACTTTTTGCTGATTCTCAGCACCCGCTCGTCAGACCTCAGCGTGGTCGCGCCGTTTCGATACGTGGGCTTGCTGACCGCGGTGGTGATGGGCTTTGTGGTCTGGGGGGACATTCCCAACACATGGGCATGGTGTGGCATGGTCTTGCTGGTGAGTGCAGGATTGATGATGTTGCGCGACCAAGCCAAGCTTGCCCCTGCAGAGAATTAAGCGCCAAACACCTCGGTATCGACTTCGCTGCTGGCTTGTTCGTTGTAACGGTTGCCGGTAACAAGCTTGTGATTGATAGCCTTGTCAAGCCGAGTCAAAACCTCGGCTGAGAGTTGGATATTCAACGCAGCCATGTTGTCCTTTAAATGGTCAATGCGTGAAGTGCCTGGGATGGTGACGATGTGCGGCGCTTGGTGCAGCACCCAAGCCAAAGCGAGTTGCGCCGGCGTGCAGTCCAAGTCTTTGGCAATTTGCACATAGCTGTCTAGCAGCTGCAAGTTGTGCGGATAGTTCTGCGCATTGAAGCGCGGCGAGGTGTGACGCCAATCGGTGGGCAGCAAGCTGCTGGTATCGCGCAAGTCAGCACATAAAAATTTGCGTGCCAAAGGACTGAAAGACACAAAAGCCACGCCCAATTCTTTGCAAGCTTGCAGCACTGCAATTTCGGGGTTGCGGGTCCATAAAGAATATTCGGTTTGCAATGCCGCAATCGGATGCACCGCATGGGCTTTGCGCAAAGTGGCGGCAGACACCTCAGACAAACCAATGCTGCGGATTTTCCCCACACGCACCAAATCACTCAATGCGCCGACACTGTCTTCGATAGGAATTTTCTTGTCCCAACGGTGCAGGTAATACAAGTCAATCACATCGGTTTTCAAACTGCGCAAGCTGTTGTCGCAAGTGGCTTTGAGGGTGTCTGGGTGGCCGTCAATGACGCGCACTTTTTTACCGTCCCCCTTCACATCCACGCCTTGCATGCCGCATTTGCTGGCCAAGACGAAACGACTGCGTTGCTTAGCAAGCACTTTGCCAATGATTTGCTCGCTCTGACCAAAACCATACAGAGCGGCGGTATCGAAAAAATCCACTCCCTCATCAAGCGCTGTCAGCAACAAACGCTCTGCGTCCTCAAAAGCCGGTGGTGGCCCATAAATAGGACAAATATTCATGCAACCCAGGCCAATGGGGTTTATTTGAAAAGGGCCGACTTGTCTGGTGTTCATGGGTTCAAAGTGTAAGGGCTTGAAAAAGAGTCATGTTTGATGCAAAATCATCAAACATCACAAGGAAAACCATGCGCACAACCCTGGACATTGCAGATGATGTGCTGTTTGCAGCCAAAGAAATCGCCAAACGCGAGAAAAAAACCGTGGGCGCCGTGGTCAGCGAATGGGCGCGCCGTTCCTTTCATGCCACGCCAACGGGTCTCGGGGTGCAAGAACCCCCACCCTTTACCGAAGGGCCATTGGCCAAATATGGTTTTCAGCCATTGCCGCATCGCGGCGAGATCGTCACCAACGAAATGGTCAATCGCATCAGAGAAGAAGAAGGCATCTGATGCGCGCTTTGTTAGATGTCAATGTTTTGATCGCGCTGAATGACCAAGGCCATATCCACCACACACTCGCTAACCAATGGATGGCTCAGCACATGCACTTGGGATGGGCAAGCTGTCCCCTGACCCAAAACGGGATGCTTCGCATCATGAGCCAAGCAAGTTATGTCAATTCACAGCCATTGAAAATATTGTTTCAAATGTTGCGGCTTGAAACACAGCATGCGCAACATGCGTTTTGGCCCGACGACTTGAGTTTGTTGGATGAAGCCCATATTGATGCAGACAAATTACTCAGCCCCAGTCAACTGACCGATGCCTATCTGTTGGCCTTGGCGGTAAAAAACCAAGGGCGATTCATTACCTTAGACAAGCGCATCCCTCTCAACGCAGTGCCGGGCGCTAAGCCCTTGCACTTGGTCAGTCTGTAAACCTCAAACCAACTGTTGCTCTAAATCATGCAGCACTTGGTAACACGGCAAGACCTGCGCCACACTGCCGTTGGGCTCACGTCCCTCGCGTATGGCTGCAAAAAACTCGCGGTCTTGCAGCTCGATGCCATTCATCGACACTGCAACTTGGGACACATCTAATTTTTCTTCTTTGCCATTGAACAAATCGTCATAGCGGGCAATGTAAGTGGCGGTGTCGCCGATGTAGCGAAAGAAAGTGCCCAAAGGGCCATCGTTGTTGAAGCTGAGCGACAAGGTACAAATTGCGCCATTGGCCGCTTGCAGCTGAATACCCATGTCCATCGCAATGCCCAATGTGGGATGGATGGGTCCTTGAATCGCATTAGCCTTCACCACAGGACTGCCAGCTTGGTAGGCGAATAAATCCACCGTGTGCGCGGCGTGGTGCCACAACAAATGGTCGGTCCAACTGCGGGGTTGTCCCAGTGCGTTCATGTTGGTGCGGCGGAAAAAGTAGGTTTGCACATCCATTTGAAACAGATTGAACTGTCCCGCCTTGATGAGTTGGTGCACAAATTGATGGCTGGGATTGAAGCGACGGGTGTGGCCGCACATGGCAACCAAGCCAGTTTGTTTTTGCAAGGCCACTACCTCGGCACCGTCTTTGTAGACATCGCACAGCGGAATTTCTACTTGCACGTGCTTGCCAGCTTTCAAACAAGCGATGGACTGGGAAGCATGCATTTGCGTGGGGGTGCACAAAATCACCGCGTCCACTTCCTTCAATGCCAAGCTCTCGTTCAAGTCGGTAGTGACATGGTCTATGCCGTACTTATCAGCCACCTCTTGGGTTTTAACAAGTTCACGCCCGATCAGCGAGACCACTTCCACGCCCTCAATCAGTTGGATGCCGTCTAAATGCTTGATACCAAAGGCACCAGCCCCCGCCAAAGCCACTTTGATGTTCTTGCTCATGTGTTCTCCAAAATCAAATGTCCTACCGCCGTGTTGCTGGCAGGCACATGGTAGAAACGGTGCGCCACTTTAGGCGCTGCCCTGCCCTCGTTCACGTCGCTCATGGCCCCACGCGCAATCAACCACATCACCAACTCTATGCCTTCGCTGCCGGCTTCGCGCACGTAATCTATATGCGGTTTTTGCGCCAAGCTGGCAGGCTCGGCAATCAGTTGGTCTAAAAAAGCGTTATCAAACTCTTTGTTGATCAGGCCGGCACGCGGTCCTTGCAACTGGTGGCTCATGCCGCCGGTTCCCCATATTTGGATATTCAAATCCGCATCGAAACTTTTCACAGCATTGGCAATGGCTTTGCCCAAATGAAAGCAACGCTGCCCTGAAGGCACAGGGTACTGCACCACATTCACCGCAAACGGGATAACGGGGCAAGGCCAAGCTGGCGGTTGACCGCACATCAGCGAGAGCGGCACAGTCAGGCCGTGGTCTACATCCATTTTGTTGACGATGGTGAGATCGAAATCTTGTTGAATGACAGACTGCGCGATATGTGCCGCCAACTCGGGGTAGCCTTGCACCACGGGCACGGGGCGCGGCCCCCAGCCTTCATCGGCGGGCGTGTACTGCGCCGCAGTGCCAATCGCGAAAGTGGGAATCATGTCCAAGCTGAAGGCCGTGGCATGGTCGTTGAACACCAAAAAAATGACGTCAGGCGTGTTGTCCTTCATCCATTGCTTGGAAAATTCATAGCCCTTGAAAAGCGGTTGCCAATAGGGTTCGTGGGTTTTGTCCATATCGATGGCGGCTCCTATGGCAGGAACATGTGAGGTGTAAACCGATGCGGTGATGCGTGCCATGTCTTATGCCTTTCCCGCCTGGCCTTGCGGCTGGCGGTGCGCTTGTGCGCTGCCATCTTCGCCAATAAAGCGATTGCCCTCCACAGATCGCCCTCCGCCCACCATCATGGCGCGGTACTCGTCTTCGCTCATGCCCGTCATGCTGCCGGCCATTTGCTGAAAGCTTTTGCCATCTGTAGCGCCAATTTTGGCGAGGAAATAAATATTGCCGCCGGTGCGAATGCACCAGTTGAGGTCGCGTGCCAATACGGCCTGTTTTTGCTCTTCGGTCATGTCCCATTCATCCAGATAAGCACGTTCATTGGCTTTGAAGCGGGCGCGGTTGTCGGCCTTCATCAGCGACATGCAAAACTGGTTGAGCCCATAGCCTTTGCGCGACTGCTCGGCGTCAAAGATGGTGGTGCCAGGCACGTCTAAATAAGGTTTATCAAGCGCCATACAAATCTTTCAAGAAGCTTGGCCGCTGAGTTCGGGCCAATACAAGCGAAGGGGGTTGTCGACCAGCAGTTTGCGTTGCAGCTCGGTATTGACAGCGATGTGGGGAATGAAGTCCACCAACAAGCCGTCGTCAGGCATATGGTCTTTCAAGTTGGGGTGTGGCCAGTCGGTGCCCCACAAAACGCGATCAGGAAAAGTTTCCACCACATGCCGCGCAAAAGGCACCACATCTTGGTAGGCCTGTTGTTGTCCATGCAAAGCTTTGGGGCCAGAGACAGATAAGCGTTCCGGACACGATACCTTGCTCCACACGTTTTCATGCTGCTGCATGAACTTCATGAACAAACTGAATTCGGGACCATCCACGGGTTGCGCCACATTGGGTCTGCCCATATGGTCCACCACTACCTGTGTGGGCAAGACGGTGAAGAAGTCCCACAACTCAGGCAGGTCGACGGCCTCAAAATAAATCACCACATGCCAGCCCAAGGCTTTGATGCGCTGGGCGATCTCCAGCAATTCATCTTTGGGTGTGAAGTCCACCAAGCGCTTGACAAAATTAAAGCGCACACCGCGCACACCTGCGTTGTGCATGGTTTGTAATTCGGCGTCAGTCACACTGCGTTTCACCGTGACCACACCGCGGGCTTGGCCGTTGGAATGATGCAATGCGTCGAGCAAGGCGCTGTTGTCTGCGCCGTGGCAAGTGGCTTGCACAATCACGTTTTTAGCAAACCCCAAATGGTCACGCAGCGCAAACAACTGCTCTTTAGACGCGTCGCATGGCGTGTACTTGCGCTCGGGTGCATAGGGGAACTGCGCCCCTGGGCCAAACACATGGCAATGCGCATCGACAGCGCCCGCAGGCAAGACAAAGCGCGGCTTGGCAGGTCCTTCAAACCAATCAAGCCAGCCCGCAGTTTGGGTGAAATCGCCGGAGGTAGGTTTCATGGTCAGTCTATGTACTTCAAGCCTGCCTTGGCAAGCGGTTCACGCATGTTGTACATATCCAATCCCAACACTCCCGAGGCCAGTTTGGCGCGTTTCTCGCCCTCATGGGATTCCCGCGCTGCTGCCGCATCGGCCACCGCTTGCGCCATGCTGGCAGGCACCACCACCACACCATCGTCATCAGCCACGATGGCGTCACCTGGATTGACCACAGCGCCCGCGCAAACAATGGGTACATTGACCGAACCCACGGTGGCCTTGATGGTGCCCTTGGCGCTGATGGCGCGACTCCAAACAGGAAAACCCATTTGCGTGAGTTCGGCCACATCGCGCACACCCGCGTCGATGATGAGGCCACGCGCTCCCCGCGCCATGAATGAGGTGGCCAATAAGTCGCCGAAATAACCATCGGTACAAGGCGCGGTGATGGCAGCCACCACCATGTCGCCAGCTTGTATTTGCTCGGCCGCCACATGCATCATCCAGTTGTCCCCGGGGTGCAGAAGCACCGTGACAGCAGTACCCGACACCCGAGCACCCGTGTAAATAGGACGCATGACGGTGTGCATCAAACCCAAACGGCCCATGGCCTCGTGCACGGTTGCCACACCGTAAAGCCCGAGTTGCTCCACAGCGCCTCTGTCAGCACGTTGAATGTTGCGTTTGACGGTTCCAAGGGGGTAGTTCATGTCACAAACCTTTCTGTTTCAAACGGGCGTCCAAGCGTGGGAACACGCGGCGCACATTGGCTTCGTAAATTTGGTGGCGGTCCGCATCACTGAGCAACTTGCTGGCTTGTATGTAGCGCTTGGTGTCGTCATAGTAATGACCGGTTTGCGGGTCTATGCCACGCACAGCGCCAATCATCTCGGAAGCGAACAACACGTTTTTCACGGGAATGACGGTGTTGAGCAAATCGATGCCGGGCTGGTGATAGACACAAGTGTCAAAGAAAATATTGTTGAGCAAATGCTCTTCCAGCAAGGGCTTTTTCAGCTCTTGCGCCAAGCCGCGAAAACGCCCCCAGTGGTAAGGCACAGCGCCTCCACCATGGGGAATGAGAAATTTCAGGGTGGGAAAATCTTTGAACAAATCGCTGGTCAAGCACTGCATAAAAGCCGTGGTGTCGGCATTCAGGTAATGCGCCCCCGTGGTGTGAAAACAGGCATTGCAACTGGTGGACACATGAATCATGGCAGGCAAGTCGTACTCCACCATCTTCTCGTAAATGGGGTACCAATGCTGATCACTCAGAGGTGGCGAAGTCCAGTGACCGCCAGATGGATCGGGGTTCAAATTGATGCCCACTGCACCATATTCTTTGACACACCGCTCCAACTCAGGGATACAAGTGGCGGGGTCTACGCCTGGTGACTGCGGCAACATGGCCACTGGCACAAAGTGATCGGGAAACAAAGTTGACACCCGAAAGCACAGTTCATTGCATATGGCCGCCCACGTGCTGGAGACAGCAAAGTCGCCAATGTGGTGGGCCATGAAGGAGGCACGCGGCGAAAACAGGGTGATGTCGCTGCCGCGCTCTTTCATCAACTTGAGCTGATTGGCTTCTATGCTTTGGCGCAAATCGTCATCGCTGATGTTCAGGTCAGCCACATGGGGCATGACAGAGGGGTTTTGGATGCCCGCAATTTGACGGTTGCGCCAGTCTTCCAGCGCCTTGGGGGCGGTGGTGTAGTGGCCGTGGCAGTCGATGATCAAACTCATGTCTTGTCTCCTGAATTCCAAACAGACGACGGCACCATGGCCTCGCCTCGCATGATGAGCCGCGCTGTGCGCAGCAAAGCTGCTTGCGTCACCTCGTGGCCACCGGGTAACTGGGGGGCTGCACGGGTTTGCAAAGCCACACTGAATTCACCCGTGGGGTGCTCCACCGACAACGATGGGTTTTCATCGCTGGGCATCACCGCCACGCCTTCACACACTGTGCCCTGCAACACGCAAGCCGTGGCCACAGTGACAGCCGCCAAGACACCGATGGCGTCATGGCACACATGCGGAATAAAGCTGCGGGTGCATAAAGCGCCGCCATTAACGGGCGCGGCGATCATGGTCATCTTCGGGTAATTTTGAGCGCTGACATCGCCCAAGCCCATCAGCACCGATACCTGAAGCCGTAAAGCCTCAATGCGGGTTTTGAGGTCGGTGTCGGCATTGAGTTGTTCAGCCGATTCGTAGCCGCTGCGCCCCATGTCGCTGGCCTTGAACATCACCAAGGGCATGCCGTTGTCTATGCAAGTCACTTCTATGTCAAAAGGTGTAAAGCCTTGCAACTTTTCCGAAGGTGCTACACGCACAAGGTCTTTCACCTGGCCTGTAGGCAGCAAAGCGCTGCACACCGAGCCAGCGGTATCAAGGAAGTTGATGGTGATGGGAGCAGAGGTACCGGGCGCACCATCGATGCGGCCCAAGCCCTCCTCAGCAACAAACCGAGCACCGTCTGGGCCCATGGGCGTTTGCACCGTGATGTCGCATTGCATATCGGTGTTGAGGGTCAGCACCCTTAAAGTGGTGCTGTCAGCCCGCGCTTGCACCATGCCACTGTGCAGCGCAAACGGAACCACCGCCGCCAGCATATTGCCGCAGTTGGGCGTGGTGTCTACCGTGTCTTTGTCGGGCTGAAGTTGGGCGAATAAAAAATCGAGGTCTACGCCCACTGTGGTGCTGGGTCGCACAATGCCCACTTTGCTGGTGAGCGGATGGGCACCCCCCAAACCATCAATTTGGCGCTTGTCTGGCGAGCCCATGATGGCCAACAAAACACGGTCGCGCAAAGCTTTGTTTGCTGGCAAATCACTTTCCCGAAAAAAAGGTCCTTTGGACGTGCCGCCGCGCATATACAGACAAGGAACAGGGTGAGAGGCAAGCAAAGCTGAAGTCATGGTAAGTGTGGTTTAGAAATAAAACAAAGCACTGTGCACATCGACCATCGCGCACAACATGCCAGCAAAAACCAAATAAGGACCAAAAGGCAAAGGCTCGCCGGCCTGCAAACTTCCGCGCCAGCGCATGCCTAAAGCCACCAACACACCCAGCAAAGAAGCCATCAGCAACAACACCGGCAAAGCCATCCAGCCCAACCAAGCGCCCAAAGCGGCAAGCAATTTAAAGTCGCCTGCCCCCATGCCCTGCTTGCCCGTGATCATTTTAAAAACCGCATGCACCCACCACAAACATACATAGCCGGCAACTGCGCCCCACAAACTGTCTGCCAAGCTCAAGCCCGTCAAACCCCAAGCCGACAAGATCAAGCCCGACCACATCAGCGGTTGGGTCAAGACGTCCGGCAAAAGCATGGTGTCGGCATCGATGAAAGCCAAGGCCAACAGCACGGTGCCAAAGCCCGCCCACGCCAAGGCCGCCACGGTGACTCCCCCATGCGCGGCCGACCAAGCCCACCAAGCCGCCACGGCCAACTCAACCAAGGGATAGCGCCAAGACACACTGGCTTGGCAATGGCGGCAACGCGCTTTGAGCCATAAAAAACTCAGCACCGGCACCAACTCGCTGGCACCTAGGCTTGTTTTGCAACTGGTGCAATGCGAGCGGGGTAAAAACAAATTGAACACATCTCGGGCGGGCGGCTCTTGCCCTTGAAATCGCACTACCTCATCCGCCCAATCGTTTTGCATCATCTGCGGTAAACGCCAAATCAAGAGGTTCAAAAAGCTACCGATTTGCAGGCCCAACAAAGCGGCCAGCAAGATCCACAAAAGCGGGTAGGTTTGAAACAGTTCCATGCATCAGCTCTTTTCTCTTGAAACACCCAGCAGATGGTCGAGCAACTCGGGCTGAGCTAGCAGTGGGGCGGCTGGGCCGCTGTGCATCACGCGCCCTTGATCGAGCACCACCGCTTGATGACTGATGCTCAAGATAGCTTGGGGGTGCTGCTCGACGATGATGGCCGACAAACCTTCCTCGCGTGTCAGTCTGGCAATGGCCTTTAACAACTCTTGCGCAATGATGGGTGCCAAGCCTTCAAGGGGTTCATCCAATAGCAACAACTTGGGGTTGAGCACCAAAGCACGGCCTATCGCCAACATTTGTTGCTCCCCGCCAGAGAGTTGGTTGCCCCAGTTGTTTTTCCGCTCGGCCAAACGTGGAAACATCTGAAACACACGCTCAGGTGTCCATGCACCGGGTCTGGCCACAGCGCTTAAATTTTCTAATACGGTAAGTGACTTAAAGATATCTCGCTCTTGCGGCACCCAAGCAACACCAGCAGCGGCTCGCTGGTGCGAGGCCAGTTTGTGCAGTGCCACACCGCCTAAAACGATGCGGCCTGCATGCTGGCGCGTGGCCCCCGCGATGGTGTTGATCAGCGTGGTTTTTCCTGTGCCGTTGCGGCCCAACAAAGCCAAGGTTTCGCCTTGGGCCAAGGACAAACGCAGCTCATGCAAGATAACCGCCTCGCCATAACCGGCGCTTAAGTTTTCTATCGACAGCAACTCAGCCATGTTGGTCCGCCTGACCCAAATACACCTCGCGCACGCGAGCATCGGCGGCCACTTGCGCCGGTGTGCCCTCGGTGAGCACCGCGCCATTGACCAGCACGGTCATGCGCTTGGCAAAGCTAAAAACCAAATCCATATCGTGCTCAATCAACAACACACTCACATCGGCGGGCAAAGCCGCCACAGTTTGCAACAGCTCTTCGCGCTCGCCCGCCGGCACGCCAGCCACCGGTTCATCCAGCAACAACACGCTGGGCTGGCAGGCCAAAGCAATGGCCATCTCCAGCAAGCGGCGCTTGCCGTAAGCCAATTCTTGGGTGACTTGGTTCATCACCTCGGTTAAATGAAATTGCGCCAACAGTTGCTCGCAGCGATGGGCAACGCGAGGGTCGTGCCCCAAAGCTTGCCACGCGTTGCCACCCTGCCCCATGTGCTGGGTGACGGCCATGGCCAAGGTCTGCAAAGGCGTGAGACTTTCAAACAATTGGTTGATTTGAAAAGTACGAACCAAGCCTCGCCGCACCCGCTGATGTGGCGGCAAATGGCTGATGTCTTTGCCAAGCAAGGCTATACGCCCAGAGGTGGGTGGCAAAACGCCGGTCAGTAAATTGATGAGCGTGGTTTTGCCCGCGCCATTGGGCCCGATCAGCGCATGGCGGGCACCGCGCTCGAGTTGCAAGCTGACATTGTCAGTGGCGGTGATGCCACCAAAGCGTTTAACCAAGCCTTGGCAAGACAGAACAATGTCTGCGCTCATGTGCGTCGCCCCCAAGTCCAAGGGCGCAGCAAACGTTCGCGACCCAGCAACATCAGCAAGACCAAGAACAGTCCCAACCAAAACGTCCAGTACTGCGGTGTCCAAGCAGAAATAAGGCTGTGCAAAGTCTTGAACACCACCGCACCGATGATGCCGCCCCACAACCAACCCGTGCCCCCAATCACCAACATCAACAACACATCGGCGGAGCGGTCAAACCCAAACACATCCAGCGAAGCAAAACCCGTGGTTTGCGCTTGCAAGCCACCAGCCAAACCCGCCAAGGCTGCGGCCAGCGTGTACACCGCCATCAACCGCGCATGCACCGAAATACCAATGGCTTGCGCTCGCAAAGGATTGTCTCGAATGGTTTTCAAACTAAAGCCAAAAGGTGACTGAACCACTTGGTGCAACAGCAAAAACACCAGCAAGGTGACACATAGGGCATACCAAGCTGCGGTTTGTCCCAATAAATCAAATTCAAAGCGACCCAGCACCGGCCCCATCACCACGCCTTGCAAACCGTCAGCCCCCCCGGTGATGAAGTCCAGTTTGTTGGCCAACTCTTGCAACAGCAAGGCCACGCCCAAGGTCACCATCAGACGAGTCAGGTCGGAGCCGCGCAACACACTCAGGCTACAGACCGCGCCTAAAACCGCCGTGACTGCCCCTGCCACCGCCAGCCCCAGCAGCGGGTCGGGGTTGATGTGTTTGGCAAACAAAGCGGCCGTGTAAGCCCCCATACCAAAAAACGCTGCATGCCCCAAAGACACAATGCCGCTGTAGCCCAAAATCAGATCAAGTGACATGGCAAACAAGGCAATGATGGTGATTTCGCTGATCAGCAAAGCATGGCTGGGCAGGCCAAAAGGCAGGCACAACAACACCGCCCACAGCGCAAATTCCCACCACCTCGGCTTTGCCAAAGCAGCCAAACTTTTTGCCGCGCTGCTCATTTGCTGCCCCGCGAAAACAAGCCTTGGGGTCGCCACATCAAAATGATGATCATCAGGCTGTAAACAATGAAAGCACCCAATTTGGGGATGTAATATTTACCGGCGACATCGGCAATACCTAAGAGCAAAGCAGCCAACAAGGGACCCGTCAAACCCGAAGTGCCCCCCACGGCCACCACGATCAAAAAATAAATCATGAACTTCATTGGGAAGACCGGGTCTAAGCCCAACACCTCGGCACCCAGTGCACCACCCAAACCGGCTAACCCCGAACCCACCGCAAAGGTGATGAGAAACACACGGTTGACATCAATGCCCATACCAGCGGCCACACGTTGGTTGTCCACGGCCGCACGCAATTGCGCACCAAACCGTGTGCGTACCAGCAGCAGTTGCAAGGCCACAGTGAGCGCCGCACAAACGGCAATGATGGCCAAGCGGTAATGGCCCATGCCCAATGCGCCGTCCCATAACTCGGTGCGGCCTTTCAAAAACTCGGGCAGTTGCACCAACTGCTGGGTTGAGCCCACAAAATAATCCACCCCCGCTACAGCCATGAAGGTCAGGCCAATGGAGAACAGCACTTGATCGAGATGGGGTTTGTTGTACATGCGCCGGTAAAGCGTAACCTCCAAGAGCGCCCCCAGTACTGCCGTGAACACAAAAGCCAGCGGCACGCAAAGCAAAAAAGGCAAACCGGCATGCTGCATGAACAACACGGTGATGTAGCCACCCGCCATGGCAAAAGCACCGTGGGCGAGGTTGATGAAATTCATCAAGCCCAGCGTGACCGCCAAGCCAATGGCCAGGATGAAGAGCAACATCCCATAGGCCACGCCATCGAACAAAATGGTCAACATGCGTTCAAGACCTATTTGGTTTTGCCGGGGTCTTTCATGTCTTTGATGACGTCAAACTCCACGTTGTAGAGTTGCCCGTCTTTCTTTTCGACTTTGCGCAAATACATGTTGTGCACCACATCGCGGGTTTGCGCGTCAATGTAAATTTGACCGCGAGGGCTTTCGAAAATTTGGCCCTTCATGGCCGCCAGGATGGCTTCGCCACCGCCTTGACCGCCCTTGGTATTTTTCAAGGCTTCGTAAATCACCCGCATGCCGTCATAACCGCCTACCGCCATGAAGTTGGGGCGCAGACCGTTGTTGGCCTTTTTGAAAGCTTCAACAAATTTCTTGTTCAACGCTGAAGGGTGTGCTGCTGAGTAGTGGTGAGAGGTCACCACACCCAGAGCACCGTCACCCATGTCGTTCAACTGATCGTCATCGGTCAAATCGCCCGTGCCGATGAGCTTGATGCCGGCCTTGTCCATGCCGCGCTCTAAAAACTGTTTCATCACCGCAGCGCCTGCACCAGAGGGCACAAAGACAAACAAAGCGTCAGGCTTTAAGTCACGTACTTTTTGCAGAAAAGGGGCAAAGTCGGGATTGCGCAAAGGCACGCGCAAGCTCTCAAGCACTTGAGCGCTGTTGAGTAGCATGCGCTCTTTGAAATAGCGTTCTGCGTCAATGCCTGGGCCGTAATCGCTCACCAAGGTAACCACGCGCTTGAAGCCGTTTTTAGGCGCCCAGTCGCCCATGGCAACCGCGCACTGGGGCAAGGTGAAACTGGTGCGCACAATGAAGGGTGAGGCTTCGGTGATGCTGGAGGTGGCAGCAGCCATCACCACCATCGGCGTTTTGGATTGGGTGGCAATGGGCGCTGTGGCCAAAGCCAAAGGCGTCAAACCAAAGCCGCTGAGCACACCCACTTTGTCATTCACCACCAGCTCTTGGGCAATGCGCTTGGTGGCGTCAGGCACGCCGCCGTCGTCTTTAACGATGAGCTCAATTTTTCGACCTGCCACCTTGTCGCCGTTTTGCGCCATGTACAAACGCGCAGCCGCCTCGATTTGCTTGCCGGTAGACGCTGATTGACCTGTCATCGGCAAAATAAGACCGATTTTGAAAGCCTCTTGGGACCAAACCGCAGATGAACTGACCAACAAAAAGGTGGTTAGCAAACGGGCAATAAAAGATGTTTTCATAAGGAAACTCCGAGGGACAAGAGGAAAGGGATTCTAGGCGTGACTTCAGTAAGGGGCTCAGGCCTTGCGACGAATCAAACGGACACTGGGCATGTGATGCAAATCGGGGCGACGCATGGCTTCATGCAAGTTGCGCTGGGCCATACGCGAGTGTTCGCGCATGATGGCCTCAGCGCGGCTGCCTTCGCGCTGCTCAATAGCAGCCAGTACCTGGCGGTGCTGGTCTTGGGCGATAACCAGCATGTCCCGCGCTTGAGGGCTGTTGGCCTGGCTGATGACAAAACCAGATGGAGAGGCAAACGGCAAGCCAATCACCCGCTCCAATTCGCGTTGCACCACATCGCTGCCAGTCATCTCAGCCAATAAGGCGTGAAACTTTTCGTTGTAGGCGACATAAGCACTGAAAGCCTCGTCATTCAAGCTGTCACTTGCCAATAGTTGGTCAATCTGGTCCAAACAAGCGCGGGCTTCGCTCAGCACCACAGGGGCACAACCGCGCTCAGCGGCCAAACGGGCTGCCAAACCTTCCAAGGTACCGCGCAACTCAATTGCGTCCGACACATCACGCTCGGTAAAGGTGCGCACTGCGTATCCGCCATTGGCGAGCGACTCCAATAATCCTTCTTGCTCGAGCTTCATCAGCGCAGTGCGAATCGGGGTACGTGAAACACCCAGTTTGTCGACCAAAGTTAATTCGGCGATGCGTGACCCCGATGGCAACTCACCCGCCAAAATCATCTCGCGCAAACGCAGCTGTGCCCTAACCGCTTGGGAGTGGTTGGGGTTATCGCCGCTGGGGTTGGATGCTTCAGCCATCCTCAAACCACTTCCACGATGGGTATGGTTTTGGCAACTTGCTCCCGTGCCACCATGGCATCCATAAGTCGGCGTGCTCGTACCGCCCCTGAATCGATATTGAGGTTATGAAAAGACAACTGCGGGTGGTCTTTCAGTGCTTGTTGCTGTGCCTCCAACACCGCCTCGTCTTCTCTGAAGATGCGAGAGACGCCTTCACGCAGTTGGTGGGTTAAGGCTTGCTCATCCAAACAGTAATTACGCGCAAACGCCCAAAAGTAATGGCAATGCCCATCATCTGCCGGTGTGATGGTGTTGAGGACATAACCGTTCACCCCAGCGCTTCTGTTGCCAGGATCATCGCCTTGGGGAACCGCCCCTGCCCCAGCTGGCGCTACACCCACATCGATAGTGACGGTACAAGGAGCTTGAAAACGAATGATTTGCCAGCGGTCTACTGCCCCAGTGTATTTGCGTGCATGTTGAATTTGCGAGGCCCAAAAAGGCGGCGCTTCGATGTTTTCCATCCAGCGCGTGACAGTGACAAATGTTTCATCATGGGTCACCTCGAAAGGCGCTTCGACCACCGCCTCGTTACCAATGCTTGACCCATGCACATAGGTCTCGTGCGTGAGGTCCATTAAGTTGTCAATCACCAGTCGGTAATCGCATTTGACAGTGATCAATTTACCGTCGGCAGCCCATGCTGGATCATGGTTCCAGTGCATATCCGGTACCAAAGATGGATCAGCCAACCCAGGGTCACCCAACCACAGCCAAATGAAACGATGCTTTTCCACCAGCGGAAAACTGCGCACACATGCCGATGGGTTTAACTTTTGCAAACTGGGCATACGCACGCATTGGCCTTGGGGGTTGTAAACCAATCCGTGGTAACCGCAAACCAGATCATCGCCTTCCAAACGGCCCAAAGACAAAGGCAGCAGACGGTGCCAGCAGGCGTCATGCAAAGCCACTGCTTGCCCATCGGTACGACGGTAAAGCACTAATTTTTCTTTGCAAATCGTGCGCGGCAACAAGCTACGCCCCACCTCAACGTCGTAGGCGGCGGCATACCAAGCGTTCAAAGGAAACGATTTATTGTGGTTATCAAAGGTATTCATGGATACAAATTGTATACATAAACCTTCTAATAATTAAAAAATACAGGTTTTTTCAAGGTTTTTGATTGATTTTGTATACCTAATAAAAGGTTAGCATGCTCCCACTATCAATTCGGAGGCCACATGACCGTTCCCCACATCCCCGCCCGTTATGACCATGTGGGCAGTTTTTTGCGCCCCGCTTACCTGCTGGAGGCCCGCGAGCAAAAGGCCAAAGGCCAGATCACGCCCGAGCAACTGCGCTTGGTGGAAGACAAGGCCATCGCAGAAATTGTGAAGTTCCAAGAGGATGTGGGTTTGAAGTCGATCACCGACGGCGAGTTCCGTCGCACCTATTTCCACATCGACTTTCTTGAACAAATGGGCGGCGTGAAAACAGACATCCCCGTCACTATCGAGCGCCCTGATGGCACACAGGAATTGGCCCCACCAGTGATTCGCGTGATCGACAAAGTGCGCCATGTGAAAGACATACAACTGGCAGACTTCAACTACCTGAAGTCGCAAATTGCCACAGGCAGCACGCCCAAAGTGACCATCCCCTCGCCCACCATGCTGCACTTTCGTGGTGGGCGTGCGGGCATCAGCAAAGACGCCTACCCTGAACTCGACCCCGCGTTCTATGACGATGTCGCCAAGGCTTATGGCGATGAGTTACGCAGCCTGTCAACAGCAGGCTGCAACTATGTGCAAATGGACGACACCAACCTCGCCTATTTGTGCGACGACAAAATGCGCGAAGCTGCCCGTGCCCGTGGCGACGACCCCAATGAGTTACCCCACCGCTACGCCGCTTTCATTAACAAAGTGGTGGCGCAAAAGCCCGCCGGCATGACCTTGGCCATGCACCTGTGCCGTGGCAACTTCAAAAGCACCCATGCTGCGGCCGGCAACTATGAACCCGTGGCCGAAGCGCTGCTGTCTGAGATGAACATAGACGCCTACTTTCTGGAGTACGACGATGACCGCAGCGGCGACTTTCGCCCCTTGCGTTTCCTAGCCAAAGACAAATTGGTGGTGCTAGGCTTGGTGACCACCAAGTTTGGGGCCATGGAGAGCAAAGACAGTTTGAAGCGCCGCATCGACGAAGCCGCCAAATACGCGCCGCTTGGGCAGTTGGCGCTGTCGCCCCAGTGCGGTTTTTCCAGCACCGTGCATGGCAACAACATTGCTGTGGAAGACCAACGCAACAAACTGCGCTTGGTGGTGGAAACCGCGCAAGAGGTGTGGGGCGATCTCTGAAGTCCCATATAAAGAATTGGGGTCAGATCCCAATTAGAAAGAGGTTCCCCAAGGGTTGATCAACTCCAAACCCAAGCCTTCAAAGTCGCGGGTGTTTCTGGTGACCATTCGCAAACCATGCACCAAGGCCGTTGCTGCCAATAAGCTGTCAACGGCTGGCAATGGTCTTCCTGCAGAGGCTAGCAATTGGCCCCAACGGTCAGCTACCTGAGCATCAATAGTCAATACACGCCCCAGAAAAAAAGCCGCCAACTCCGTTTGCACCCAATCGGTGAGCATCATCCTTTTGTTTGCGTCGCTCACTCCATCGATGCCTTTGCGTAGTTCGCCCAGCGTCAAGACGCTCAAATAAAGAGAGGCTGAAGGTCTTTGGGCAAACCACGCAGATACGCCCGCGTCCGGGGTTTTGCGCCGCAATTCAGACAGAACATTGGTGTCGAGCAAATAGCTCATAGGGAGACATCGCGTGCCAAGCTGGGGTCGCGCACAAACTGCACATCATCGGCACCAAACAAGGGGGAGCGACGCATCAGGTCTTCTAAACCATGTTCATTGCCAGTAAGACGGCTGTACATGGCCTGAGAAACCACCACCGCTACCGAGTTTCCGTGGTGCGTGATGTACTGGGGCCCCTCGCTCTCGGCACATTTGACGACCTCAGACAAACGGGCCTTGGCTTCTTGCATTTGCCATGCTTTCATTGGGCACCTCTTATTCAAACCAGACTGGTCAGAATATAGCATGGCAGTCGGGCCGACCCGAACAATGACGGGTCAAGTCAAACCCAACAAACGCACTGCATTGCCTTTCAAGATGCCAGGCATCACCTCGGGCTTGAAGCCAGCGACCTCGAAATCCTTCATCCAGCGCTCGGGCGTGATCAGCGGGTAGTCGCTGCCAAATAACACGCGGTCTTTCAGCAGGGTGTTGGCATATTGAATCAAGCTTTTCGGGAAGTACTTGGGGCTCCAACCCGAGAGGTCTATCCACACATTCGGTTTGTGCATGGCCACACTGAGCGCCTCGTCTTGCCAAGGAAAGCTGGGGTGCGCCATGACGATTTGCATGTCCCCCCAGTCGGCGGCGACTTCGTCTAAATGCATGGGGTTGCTGTAGGCCAGTTTCAAACCGCCGCCGCAGCGCATACCCGAGCCAATGCCGCTGTGGCCGGTATGAAAAATAGCGGGCAGTTTGTGTTCGTTGATGACCTCGTAAATCGGCCAAGCCATCTTGTCGTAAGGGTGGTAGCCCTGCACCGTGGGGTGGAACTTGAAGCCACGCACGCCCTCTTCTTTGATCAGGCGCTCAGCCTCGCGTGCGCCCATCTTGCCTTTGTGTGGGTCTATGCTGGCAAAGGCGATCATCATGTCGCTGTTGTCGCGGGCAGCTTTGGCAATTTCCTCATTGGGGATGCGCCGGCGGCCCATGTGCGACTCAGCGTCCACTGTGAACATCACCAAGCCAATCTTGCGCTCGCGGTAATAGGCCACGGTTTCTTCTATGGTGGGGCGGCGCTCCGAGCCAAAGTATTTGTCCGCAGCGCGGTCGTATTCCTCGCCATAGTTGTCAAACGGGTTCCAGCAACTCACCTCGGCGTGGGTGTGTATGTCAATAGCGATGAGGTCGGCAGTGTTCATGGTCGAATAAGATCGTTCGTATCAACTATAACCACCCCAGACAAACCGCATGAATGCAGATCTTCACTTTGAAATGTTGGACGATGTGGCCTTGGTTCGCATCACCCGCGCCAGCAAACGCAATGCCTTGAACGATGCCCTCATTTTGGCGCTGCGACATACCTTTGACACCCTGCCCGCCCACACCAAAGCCGCTGTGCTGTGCGGCAGCGGTGAGCATTTTTGCGCGGGGCTGGATTTAAGCGAACTGCAAACCCGAGATGCGGGCGAAGGCATGCTGCACTCACGTATGTGGCACAGCGCTTTCGAGCGCATACAGTTTGGCGCAGTTCCCGTGGTCGCGGCCTTGCAAGGCGCGGTGGTCGGTGGCGGCTTGGAGTTGGCAGCGTCTTGCCATATCCGCGTGGCCGACGACACCACTTTTTACGCTCTGCCTGAAGGCACACGGGGTATTTTTGTGGGCGGCGGCGGCGCAGTGCGCATCCCCAAACTCATTGGCGTGGCACGCATGACCGACATGATGATGACGGGGCGGGTCTATAACGCTGTAGATGGCGAACGCATAGGCTTGGCGCAGTATGTGGTGCCCGCGGGTACGGCTTTTGATAAAGCGGTGGAATTGGCGCAACGCATCGCCACCAACGCGCCACTCACCAATTACGCCCTGATGCATGCCCTGCCGCGCATCGCTGAGCAAGCCGCCGACCATGGTTTTGTCACCGAGTCCCTGATGTCTTCCATCACCCAAGCTGCCCCCGAAGCCAAAGCGCGGGTAGAGGCATTTTTGCAAGGCCGCGCCGCCAAGGTGGACCCCAAATGAGCGCGCAAGCGCCCAAGTACCGCGCCATGCGCTACGGCATCACGCGGGTTACGCGCAAAGAAACACCTGAGGGTGTGCAATATGTGCAAGCCGAACAAGCCTTGTTGCCTCATCCCCAACGCATGACCGACAAACTGCTGCATTGGGCGCGGGTCGCACCCGAGCGGACTTTTTTGGCGCGACGCCAACGCTTGGTTGATGGCCGCACAGGCGACTGGCAACACCTCAGTTATGGGCGGGCAATGGCGGGTGCACGCTGCATTGGTCAAGCCCTGCTAGAGCGAAAACTCAGCGAGCAGCGTCCAGTGGTTATTTTGAGTGAAAACAGCTTGGAGCACGCCATGGTGGCGCTGGGCTGCATGCTGGTGGGCGTGCCTTACTGCCCCGTGTCGCCGGCTTATTCCACCCTCAGCCAAGACTTTGACAAACTGAGGCACATCGTGAACACCCTCAAGCCCGGCCTGGTGTTTGCCACCGATGCCGATAAATACGCTGCGGCCATTCAAGCCACGGTGAGCGCAGACACAGAGGTGGTTCTGGCGCACGGTGCTTTGGAACACCGCAGCCACACCGCTTTGGCTGCCTTGTTTGACACCCCCGACACCCCTGATGTGGACGCAGCCATGAACGCCATTGGCCCCGACACCATCGTCAAATTTTTGTTCACCTCGGGCTCAACCAACCTACCCAAGGGCGTGATCAACACCCATGGCATGTGGTGCGCCAACCAACAGCAAATGCTGCAGTCCATGCCGGTGCTGGGCGAAACGCCGCCGGTGTTGGTGGACTGGCTGCCATGGAACCACACTTTTGGCGGCAACCACAACATCGGGCTCACCCTGTTCCATGGTGGCTCTCTCTATATCGATGATGGCAAACCCGTCCCTGCGCTGATGGGTGAAACCCTGCGCAACCTGCGCGAGATCGCACCCACGGTGTATTTCAATGTGCCCACGGGTTTGGAAGCGATTGCCAACGCCATGCACACCGATGAGGTGCTGAGGCGCAATTTGCTCAGCCGCTTGCGCATGTTTTTTTATTCTGGTGCGGCCTTGGCGCAACCCATTTGGGACAGCTTGCATGCCGCCCAAGAGCGCGAGGTGGGCGAACGCATCGTCATGGGCACGGGCCTTGGCATGACAGAGTCAGGCCCTTTTGCGATTTTTGTGCCCCGCCCCGAGGTGCAGTCCGGCGACTTGGGTCTGCCGGCAGCGGGTATGCGCTTGAAGCTGGTGCCCATGGGCGACAAATTGGAAGTGCGATACCAAGGCCCCAATATCACGCCGGGCTATTGGCGCGCACCCGAACTCACGGCAGATGCGTTTGATGAAGAAGGTTTTTTCAAAAGCGGTGACGCGGTGACTTGGATAGACCCGAACAATATCCATTTGGGCCTGAAGTTTGATGGGCGTATCGCCGAAGACTTCAAGCTGGCGACCGGCACTTTTGTGAGCGTGGGGCCGCTCAGGGCCAAAATCATTGCAGCGGGCGCGCCTTATGTGCAAGACGCGGTCATCACCGGCTTGAACATGAAAGAGGTGGGCGCCATGCTGTTCACCACGCCTAAAGTGCGCGACTTAGCGGGTCTGCCTGCCCACGCCTCTTTGGCTGAAGTGCTGGCCCACCCCAAGGTCTTGGCGCATTTTCAACAAGTGCTGAATCACTTGGCCGCCAGCGCGACAGGCAGCGCCAACCGCTTGGCACGTTTGCTGCTGCTGGCACAGCCCCCCTCTATCGATAAAGGTGAGGTGACGGACAAAGGTTCCATCAACCAACGTGCAGTGCTGAAACACCGCGATGCTTTGGTGCAAGATTTTCACCATGATGCGCATGACCAGTTACTAAAGCCAAGTGTCTAAAGTAACCAGATCACTCGTATTTAAAACCTACTTATGCTAATCTTGTTCCTATGAATTCCTCCCTACCAACCGCATCCTCTGAGAAACCGATCAGCACTGCCAACGAAGCTTATGAAGCTTGGTTTTGCGAAAGAGTTCAAGATGCTTTGGACAACCCCAAAACCACCCTGACACATCAGCAAGCCATGGCACTGGTTCAATCCCAACTGTCAACGTTGAGGGCTACTGATGCCCCAGGTGCTTTGGAGTGAATGGGCCACCGATGACTTTGTTCGCATCATCGGCTTTATTCAGATCGACAATCCCATTGCAGCGGAACGTCTAAGAAAAACCATTGAGAAATCCGCAATGCAACTGGTTTACATGTCAGAGGTATTTAAACCGGGGCGAGTTCGCGGGACAAGAGAGTTAGTCATTCGGCCCAACTACATCATGGTCTACAAAACCGACTCCCAACAAACTCTCATCCTGCGCATACTTCACGCAAGGCAAACCTATCTATGAAAAGGATCCAAGAAGTGACGTATCAAATGATTTCCCGCCGCCTCGCCCTGCAAGCTCTTGGTGTGCCGCTGGCGGCTTCTGCACTTGCCCCTTTATCTGCGCTGGCGCAAAACAGCCTGCCCATTGACCAAGTGAAAATTGTCTGCGGCTTTCCCGTAGGAGGCTCAGCAGACACCACCAGTCGCCGGATTGGCGACAAGCTCGCTGGCAGCAGCTTCACCCGAAATGGCGCAATAGTGGACAACAAAACCGGCGCAGGCGGGCGCATCGCCATCGAGGCCGTGAAAAACGCCGCCCCCGATGGCAGCAGCTTGCTTCTCAGCGCCTATTCCATGCTGCTGATCTACCCGCATATTTACCGCAGTCTCAGCTACGACCCTTTCAAAGATTTCGTCCCTGTCAGCACGGCCTCGGTGCTGGCACACGGCTTGGCCGTGGGGCCCATGGTGCCCGCCAGCGTGAAAACCGTGAAAGACTTTCTGGCATGGTGCAAAGCCAATCCTGATCGCGCCAATTACGGCTCGCCAGCGGCTGGCTCCACGCCGCATTTCTTGGGTGCCTTGCTAAGCCTTGAGAGCGGTGTAGCCATGCAGCATGTGGCCTACCGCGGGTCTGTGCCTGGGGTGACCGATGTGATTGGCGGTCAAATCGCCGCCATGTTCACGCCGCACGGTGACTTTTTGGCCAACCACCGCGCAGGCAAAATGCGCATCTTGGCCACCTCGGGCAAACAACGCTCAACGTTTGCACCAGACGTTCCCACCTTTGCCGAACAAGGCTTCAGCGGATTAACGGTGGAAGAATGGTTTGGTTTTTTTGCCCCCGCCAAAACACCCGCCCACATCGTCACGTCTGCCAACGCCGCCATCAATGTCGCATTGAAAGACAAAGGCGTGGTCGACAGCTTCGCGCTGCAAGGCATGTCCCCCTTGGGCAGCAGCCCTGAGGACATGGCCAAAGAGATGCGCAGGCTTTATGAGTTTTGGGGTCCCATCGTCAAGCGCATAGGCTTTACAGCCGAGTCTTGATATTTCAGCGCTTGGGCGCTGGCATGGGTGGCAGCAAGGCTTCGATGGCAGCAGCCACTGCCAACAAACGCCTGTCGCTAGACACCGGCCCATCCAACTCCAAGCCCAGTGGCAAACCCGCTTTGGTCAAACCCATGGGGATGCTGATGCCGGGAATACCGGCGTTGCTGCCAGGGTCGGTGTTGCGAATATAGGTGGGAAAGGTTGGTACTTGTGCGCCGTTGAGCTCGACGGTTTCATCTTGGCCAATCGGGCGCGCCGGTAATATGGTGGTGGGAAACACCAATGCATCCAAGCGGTGCGCCAAAAAGTGCTCGGCATAAGCCGCTTGCAAATGCACACGCGCTTTCAAAGCCGCTTCGTAGGCCGCACGTGGCATGGCTTGGTCACCCAGTTGAGAACCCACAATGCCCGCCACATCAGGGCTGGCAATTTTTTCGGCAATCTGAGCCAAGCTCAATTTGTAACGGTTGTGGTTAAGGTAAGCCGGCAAGTCCACGGTCAATTCATACAGCGCCACGGGGAAACCCACTTGCGCGTTAAAACCAGACATACCGGCCACATCGCCTTCCACCAAGGTCACACCCGTACGCGCCAACTGCGACAGCAATACCTCAATGGCATCCAACACTTCGGTGTCCGCGCCTTGGTAAAAGTCGGTGCGAGGCACTCCCAAGCGCAAGCCTTTGAGGTCAAGCGTGTCTAAGCCCAGACCCGCGCCGCACAACACGCTGTCTATCAATGCGGCGTCTTGCACGCTGCGGGTGATGGGGCCAGCGGTGTCACGGGTGTGAGAAATAGGAATGATGCCCGCGCCCGAATAACGCCCCACAGTCGGGCGAAACCCCACCACGCCGCACAAAGCAGCCGGCACCCGCACTGACGCACCGGTGTCTGTGCCCAAGGCCGCTGGCACCATGCGAGCCGCCACTGCAGCCGCAGAACCACCGCTGCTGCCGCCCGCAATCATGTCGTGGTGCCAAGGGTTGTGGGTGGCACCCGTGTAGGCGTTGTTGGTGCTGATACCAAAAGCCAACTCGTGCATATTGGTTTTGCCCGCCAGCAAAGCGCCGGCGTCAAACAAACTTTGTGCCACAGGTGCGTTGTGCAAAGGCTGTGCGTCTTTCAATGCCGGCGTGCCACCCGAAGTGCTTAAGTCAAGCGTGTCGATGTTGTCTTTTAAAGCGATGGGAATACCCGCCAAGGCCTTGTCGGCTTGGCTGCACCAAGCACCGCTGTCGCAAGCGCGGGCAGCGGCCAACAAGGCGTCGTTGTCAAGGCTTACCCATGCATTGACAGCAGTTTGTGATTGTTGAACGGCGATCAAGGCTTGCGCGTATTCGGCAGCGCTCATGGTCTTAGCCGCCAGCGCTGCTCGCGCTTGGGTGAGGGTCATGTCAGCAGGGTTCATGAAAGTTCTCGATAAAAACTGCATATTAAACTCTTAGACATTACATTTGCGCTTAAATAACTAAGGATTACCATGATTACCACCCCCTCAGGCCTGCAATACGAAGACACCCACCATGGCGAGGGCGAAGTCGCCCAAGCCGGTCACCATGTGACGGTGCACTACACCGGTTGGTTGTGGGACAACGGCGTAAAAGGCGCTAAGTTCGATTCCAGCCTAGACCGTAACGATCCGTTTGAGTTCGGCTTGGGCCAAGGCATGGTCATCCAAGGCTGGGATGAGGGCGTGCAAGGCATGAAGATCGGCGGCAAGCGCTGCCTGCTTATTCCCGCCGAGTTAGGCTATGGTGCACGCGGTGCGGGAGGCGTTATTCCGCCCAATGCCACGCTGATGTTTGAGGTGGAGTTGCTTGATACGCAAGCATGATTGATTGAGTTTTTTTCGCACAATTTGCGAATGAAAAAAGCATTTTTGATACAAATTTTTAGGCCTCTGATTTCTCCTTTCAAGGCCTAGCAAATCCCAATTATTTTTTGCCAAAAATAACAAGGCTTAGCGCTTTGTTTTGATATTTCTATTATTTTTCATAAATATAGAATTTTCAAAACAACTATTACATGCGCTTTGTCATCTATTCATCCAACGGATCCCTTCGGCGCTTTGCAGGCCATTTCGCAAGAGCTTGCTTTTTTGTCGCCGCAATCAGTCGCTT
>Ga0114959_10000763_pt1 | contig 30193 bp, 24 predicted proteins | sample C_130625_EF_Meta_FD_87317 | JGI IMG/M metagenome (GOLD analysis project Ga0114959, IMG submission 87317) | Freshwater microbial communities from Lake Croche, Canada to study carbon cycling - C_130625_EF_MetaG | ecosystem: Environmental > Aquatic > Freshwater > Lake | place: Lake Croche, Canada... | reverse complement strand
GTCGCCCGTTCCCGGCGGCATGTCGATGATGAGGTAATCGAGCGGGCCCCAGGCCGTGTCACGGAGCATCTGCGTGATCGCTCCATGGAGCATCGGACCGCGCCACACGACCGCCTCGCCGGGTGGGACGAGATAGCCCATCGACATCGTCGGCATGGCGACCGGTGCCCCCGGCAGATCCAGCCGCGGGGGGATGATCTTCCCCTCTTCGATCTGGGGGCGGCCGGAGAGGCCGAGGAGATGGGGCACGCTCGGGCCGTAGACATCGGCGTCGAGCAGTCCGACCCGGCTCCCGGCGCGGGCCAGACCGATGGCGATGCTCGCGGCGATCGTGCTCTTCCCCACGCCACCTTTTCCAGAGCCGACGGCGATCACGCTTTTCGCCTCGAGGCCGATCTGACCGAGCTTCATCGGCGCCCGCTCGTGGGACGTGATCGTCACCTCGACGTTGGCGACCGTGGGAAACCGGGCCCGCAGCATCTCCTCGATCCGCGCCCGCGTGGCGGCGTGGAGGATCGCGGAATGGCTCGTGAGCCCGACGGCGACGGCGATCCTGCCGGCTTCGACGTCCGTCGACACTACCTGCCCGGCATCGGTCAGCGGCCTTCCCGTCTCCGGATCGGCGATGGCGGCAAGGACAAGGGTGACAGCAGAGCGATCGGGGGTCGTCATGGTTGGATCGAGGCCTGGGGGGCTGCAACGGCTTGCGGGGAGGGGGGAGTGAATCCGCCGATGGCGCTCGGTGCGGCGATCGACGCCCCGGCCCGGGCCGCGGCTGAGAACAGCGGCCGCGGCTGGAGGGTGACCATCGCCATCACGACCAGGGCCGCGAGCATCGCGATGCCGGCACCGAGGCCGCCGTCAGCCTGCACGCCACGCTTGGCGGAGCGGAAGTACATGGCGGCCACGATCCGCAGATAATAAGCAGCGGCGATCGCCGCATTGATCACGAGGATCACGGCGAGCGCCAGGAAGAACACGCGACGGCTTCCCGGGGTTGCCTTCGCCGTCCAATCGACCTCGAGCGCGGCCATCGCCAGCGAGAGTTTGCCCCAGAAGCCGGGCAGCGGCGGGATGCCGGCGAGGCTGAGAAGGAACGTGGCCAGCGAGAAGGCCACGACAGGATTGGTGCCTGACAGGCCGTCGAGGTCGTCGATCGTGGCGACTTCCTCGCGCGGTGGCCGCGGGGCCGAGCCGGCCGACCACTCAGGCCATCGATGCCCCAGATACGCCAGCGCCCCGAACACACCGATCGTCGCGGCGACATAGGCGGCAAGGTAGAAGAGCGTGGCCGAGGCTCCCCCCAGCGTGGCGGTCCACGAGGTGTCGGGGCCCGGGAAGGGGCGGCCACCGATCGTCGAATCAGCAGCGGCAGCGGCGGCGACGCCCACGAGGAGGTAGCCGGCATGGGCAATCGAGGAGCAGGCGAGCAACCGGCGGAGGTTCGTCTGGAGGAGCGCCATGACGTTTCCGACGGTCATCGTCAGCGCTGCCAGCACCGCCGTCAGTTGCCAGAAGAACGTCAGCCAAGCGGCGCCGGCCGGTCCGACCACTCCCTGATTGAGGGCGATCATTCCCAGCGTGCCACCGGTCCCGAGGGCGAGAAGGCGCAGGAGGACGACGATGCCGGCCACTTTCGGAAGGGTGGAAAGGAGGGCCGCGTTGCCGGGGCCGGCCCCTTCATAAACATCCGGTGCGTAGAAGTGCATTGGCACGGCGGCAAGCCGGAACGCGATTCCGCCGATCATCATGCCGACGGCCACCGGGAGGAGCGACTGGGCCGTGGCCGCGATCCGGCCGTCACCAGAACGGAGCCGGCTGCCAATCTCGGCGAGGCTCGTCGATCCGCCGATCCCGTAGAGGCAAGCCAAGCCGTAGAGGAAGAGGGCCGAGGCGACCAGCGAGAGGAAGAAGTACTTCAGACTCGCTTCCTGCCCCTGTGCATCGGTCCGCTTCAGCGCCAGGAGGATGTAGGTCGGGATCGACACCAACTCCAGGCCGGCGAAGAGGAGGACCAGATCATTGGCGGAGGCGACCAGCGACAGGCCGGCGAGGAGAAGGAGGAACGTCCCAGCCTCTTCGCAGGTGCCATTGCCACGCGGCGTGTTTCGGGGAGTGACCGCGGCGCGAAACTGATCCCCCGCCTGCACGAGCGCCAGGCCCGCTCCGGCGAGAAGGACGAAGTGGCGCACGAAGATGGCGAAATCATCGAAGGTGAACGGCCCCGACGACACCACCGACCCGGCTTCGAGCCCCATCCCGGGCCAGCAGGCCGCCGCAGCGATGCCGATGAGGGCCACGAGCCATCCCTGGCGCAGTCCGCAGAAGGCTCCGCCGAGATAGGCCACGAGGGCGGCCACCACGAGCGTGAGTTCCGGACCGGCGAGGAGGAAAGTCGAGAGCGACGTCTGGGTCATGGGATTCGTTCGAGGCCGGCGGTGAGAGGGGGATCGGAAGGGACGATGGCCGCGCCGGGGAGATCCGTGGTGGCGTCAGCCTGAGCCGTCTGGGGCAGGGAAGCGTCATGAGGGGCCCCCATCCGGGCAGCAAAGGCCGCGGCCCCTGGGGCCATGGCCGTGCGGACGGCGACGGCACTGGGCCCGAGGAAGGTCGCCGGGAAGAGGCCGATCCAGAGGACAAACAGGGCCAAGGGCGCGAGCGCCACCCATTCGTACCAGCGGAGGTCGTCGGTCGGCTCGGCAGCCGCGTGGCCGTGGCCATGCCCATCATGACCCGCATCCGCGCCGTGTTCTGCAGCGGCAGGCGCTGAGTGGCCGTGGTCGGCATGGTCGTGCGCGGGAGGCTGCCGCGACGCCCCGAAGAACACCCGCTCCACCGCCCAGAGCATGTACCAGGCGCCGAGGACGACGCCCGCGACAGAAGCCACGGCCATTGTCAGGTATGGAGTCCGCCACTCGGCGGCGACGCCACCCCAGGCCCTCTGGAACGATCCGAGGAGCACCATGAACTCCCCGACGAATCCATTGAGGCCCGGCAGCCCGATGCTCGAGAAGGTGAAGAGGAGAAACATGAACGCCAGCCACGGGGCCCGCGCCGCGATGCCGCCGAGATTCGCGATCGACCGGGTGTGGTAGCGCTCGTAGATCATCCCGACCAACGCGAACAGCCCCGCTGCCGAGAGACCGTGGTTGATCAATTGGAGCGTTGCCCCTTCGACGGCCACCGGTTCGAGGGCCGCGACGCCCATCACGCAGTAGCCCATGTGACTCACCGACGAATAAGCGATGAGTCGCTTGAGATCGGTCTGCGCAAGCGCCACCAGCGCCCCGTAGAGGATTCCCACAACGCCCAAGCCGAGGATCCACGGGGCGGCCGCGGCGGTTGCCTCCGGGAGCATCGGCAGAGAGAAGCGGAGGAAGCCGTAGATGCCGATCTTGAGGAGGACACCGGCGAGATCAACGCTTCCCCCCGTCGGTGCCTCGACGTGGGCCAGCGGGAGCCAGGTGTGGAAGGGAACGATCGGCACCTTGACGGCAAACCCGGCAAACAGGGCCAGGAACACCCACCACTGCAGCCATCCCCCCTGGGCATCCATCGGGAGTGGATGGGCCGCCATGCCGGCGGTGAGTGTGGCGATGTCGAAGGAGAGCGTGCCGGTGTGCGACGCGTTCCAGAGGACGATCGTGAGCAGGCCCAGGAATGCAAGCACGCTGCCGGCAAGGGTGTAGATGAAGAACTTCACCGCGGCCCGACGGCGGTCGTCGTGACCCCAGATGCCGATCAGGAAAAAGAGCGGCACGAGGGTGAACTCGAAGAACACATAGAACAGGATCACGTCCCGGGCAGCGAACACACCGAGCATCGCCGACTCGAGGACGAGCAAGAGAATGTAAAAGCCGACCGGCTTCTCCTTGATCGCTTCCCAGCTGACCATCACGGCGGTCACCGAGAGGAGGGCGGAGAGGCCGAACAGCCAGATCGACAGTCCGTCGAGGCCGAGCGAGAAGCGGATGTCGAATGGTCCGTCGACGAGCCACGGCCCCTCGCTGACGGCGAAGGCGTGCCCGGCCGTCACCTCTGGAAGAGCCCTGAGGATGAGGAGGACGGCGCCGGCGAGCGTGATCAGCGTCGTGACCGCGGCGCTCTGACGGACCGCCGAGACGCCCCGCGACCCGAGCAGCCAGGCCGCCAGGGCACCGACGAGCGGCGTGAGGATGACCAGCAGGAGGTGGTTGGCCGGGGAGAACGGGTTCATGGCGGGGGATGTCGCGTGGGGCCGATGGTTTCAGGGAAAGAGGGGCGACCGGGCCTGGTCAGGGGCGGAGTTGCCAGGCGAGAGCAAGAACGATCGCCAGCACCCCGACGACCCCCGCCAGGGCATAGCGCTGGACGAGGCCCGACTGCATTCGGCGGATCGCGGAGCCCCAAGCGAGCGGCACCTGTCCGATCGCATCGACGGTTCCGTCGACGATCGTGCGATCGAAGAAGGCCGTGACCATCGCCAGCGCCTCGAGAGGCTTGACGACGAGCGCGGCGTAGATCTGATCGAAGTAGAACTTGTTGGCGAACAGCGTCCCCAATGGGCCGAGGTAGCGCTCCATCTGCGGCGAGTCGCTGCGCCGGCCGAGGTGGCCGATGGCAGCCACGGCGATGCCGATGGCCGCGGCGAGGGTTCCCTGGATGGCGATATCCCAATGGAAGACGTGGGGAACGGCCGTCCGGGCCACGGCCGGCGCGGTGAGCGACGGGGTGGCGGCGAGGAAGCTCGACAGGGCGTTGGTGACGAAGAGCACGAGCCCTGAGAACGCCGACAGAACCGCCAGCACCAGCAGCGGCGACGTCATCGCGGTGGGCGATTCATGGGCGTGGTGCCCCGCTTCCTTCGGCACGCGGACCGGGCCGGTGAAGGTCATGAACACCGCGCGGAACGTATAGAAGGCCGTCAGTCCGGCGGTGAGCAGCGACATCCAGAACAGCAGCCGCCAGGTCGACGGATGGTCGAGGGCGTCGAGCCCCACCTTCTCGGTCGTCGATCCATGCTCGCCGGGAGCACCCCGGCGGGCCGAACGGGTGGTCATCGACGCCGGGCGGAAGGGACTGGGGGCAGCGACGCCCGACTGGCCGAAAGAATCCCTCGGTCGCTCACCGGCCGAGCCCGCTTCGGCGTGGTCCGAGCCATGGGCTTCCGGGTGCGCCTTGGCGTGAAGCGTGGCGAGGATCTCGTCCTTGCTGAAGAAGCCGGCGAACGGGGGGACGCCGGCGAGGGCACAGGCCCCGACCAGGAACGTCGCCGCCGTGATCGGCATCACGTGCCGGAGTCCACCGAAGCGCCGCATGTCGATCACGCCCCCCATGGCGTGCATCACCGAACCGGCGCCGAGGAAGAGGAGGGCTTTGAAGAAGGCATGCGTGACGAGGTGGAAAATCGCCGCGGTAAACCCGAGCATCGTGCCGGTGCCGAGGGCGACGAACATGTAGCCGAGTTGGCTGATTGTGGAATAGGCGAGCACCCGCTTGAGATCGTTTTGCACCGTGGCGATGAGCGCAGCGACGAGCGCCGTCGTCGCCCCGACGATCGACACCATCGCGAGCGCCCCGGGGCAACCGACGAACAGTGGCGCCGAGCGGGTGATCAGGTAGATGCCGGCGGTGACCATCGTCGCGGCGTGGATCAGGGCGCTGGCAGGGGTCGGCCCCTCCATTGCGTCGGGCAACCAGACATGGAGCGGCATCTGAGCGCTCTTGCCACAGGCGGCCAGGAGCATCAGGAGGCAGATCGCCGTGCCGACGGCACCACCGACATACCCGGCTTCGTCGGCGAGCCGGATTTGGCCGAGGATCCCCTCGACGATCGTGCCGTCGGCGAGGTGCGTGTCGTGGAAGTCGAGCGTGCCGTAGGTCATCCAGAGCAGGAAGGTGGCGATCGCCAGACCGAAGTCGCCGACGCGGTTGACGAGGAACGCCTTCTTGGCGGCCCGCGCGGCCTCGGGCTTCGTGTACCAAAAGCCGATGAGGAGATAACTGCAGGCCCCCACCGCTTCCCAGAAGACGTAGACGAGGAGGAAGTTGCTCGCGGCCACGAGCATCGACATCGAGAACACGAACATCGCCACCAGCGCGAAGAACCGGGGATAGCCCGGGTCGTCGTGCATGTAACCGATCGAATAGATGGCGACGAGCAGGCCGACGCCGGTGATGATCGTGAGGAGCGTGGCGGTGAGCGGATCGAGACGCAGCGCGATCGGGATCGAGAAGGCGCCTCCATGGTCGGCCGTCCCCGGAGCAACTGGAGCGCCGAGCCCGCTGTTCTCCGTCACGGAAAGATCGCCCGAACGGGCGTCGCCGACGGTGGCCCATTGCCAGAGCGTGGTGATCATCTCGACCGGTTCGGCCGGACGCAGCGGGTCACCGTGACCGCCGCCGACTTGAGCGGCGGTGCCGAGCAGGAGGAGCAGCGCGACGACCGCGGCAGCGCCGATCCCCGCCACGGCCGGGAGGTGCGCCCGGGACCCGAGCCGGCGGCCGAGGAGAACGGTGCCGATGGCCCCCAGCAGCGGCAGCAGGGGGACGAGCACCAGGAGGTTGGCGGCTGAGGACTGCATGGGAGTCGGTTCGGGGGCGTGTGGGAGTCGGGCGTCGATGCCGGGGGCGGGGGCGGGGGGCCGGCAGGGGAGTTGCCAGCGCGACGGTCAGACGTGGTCGCGCTCGAGGGATCGGGAATCGTCCCCCTCGGGAAGAACACCGGCGGGAGAGAGGTGGGGCCACGTCGGCACCACGCGGTCGTCGGCGGGGAGCTCATGGTCGATCACCCTGGGGAGGTTCTCTTCCCGGAGCGCCTGCCAGGCGGAAGCGTCGAGACGACCGGTGCGGGCGAATGCCTGGAGCACGAACACCAGCGCCACTGCGGCTTCGCAGGCGGCGACGGTGAGGACGAAGACAACCAAGACCTGCCCCCCCCAGTCGCCGTGGTAGCGGCTCCAGGCAACGAGCGTCACCGACACTCCCTGGAGCATCAACTCCGCAGAGAGGAACATGACGATCAGGTTGCGGCGGGTGAGGATCCCCACCAGTCCGAGACAGAACAGAACGGCCCCCACGAGGAGGGCGTTGGTGAGCATCGTGGCGGGGATCATCGGCCCTCCCTCCGGTGGTCGGTTTCGGTCGCCTCGCCGCGCGACACGACGGCGATCGCGCCGACGAGGGCCACAAGGAGGAGCACGCCGGCGACCTCGACGGCGAACAGGTGCCGCCCGAACAACTCGGCGCCGAGGTGGGCGACCTCATTGGCGTCGCCCGTATCCCCTCCGGCCGTTGCCGGGGCGATCAGGGTCGTGTGTCCATCATCCTTGGCTGCGGCTCCGTCGGCCGGCGCGGCGGCGGCCACGGCTTGGGCCCGCGAGGGCATCCGGCAGCAGGAGGGTGGTTCGGCGGCGGAAAGGCGGCCGATCGACAGCGTGAGCAGGCCAAGGAGTACGGCGCCGGCAGCCGCCGCCAGCATCGGTTCGTTCGACACCCGGTCGTACGGGGCCATTCCCGATGGCTGGGCGAGCATGAGCACGAACAGGAACATCACGAGGATCGCGCCGGCGTAGACGACGATCGTCGCCACGCCGAGAAACTGCGCCCCGAGCACCAGGAGCACGCCCGACACCCCTGCCAGCGTCATCGCGAACCAGATCGCCGAGTAGACCGGCGAACGGGTCACGATCGTCGCCAAGCCGGAGAGGACGGCGATGCCGGCCACGGTGAGGAACACGGCGTCCTCGCCGACGCACCCCAGCGAGCGACCCGTGGCGGCGAAGCCGACGAGCGCCACAGCGCCGAGGAGGAAGCCGAGCCGCCGCGAGGTGACGGTGTCGGAAGCCTTGGGAAGGAGGAGCCACAAGCTTGCAGCGAGCGCAGCGACACTCCCCGCGAGGAGCAGGCCCGACGGGGCGGTGGTGGCCGTGGAGGCGGGATCCATCAGTGATGGCCCCCCGTCGCGGTGGCCGGGCTGCCCGGAGCGGTGCCGAACGTGGCCATCCCCCCAGCGGCGAGCGTCTTCGACTTCATCGGCTCGGCATCCTTGGTCATGTCGTAGACGCTGAGCAACTTCTCCTTGTCGAAGATCATTTCCTCGCGGCTTTTTCCCGTCAGGTCGAGGAGGCTGGTGAGCTCGATCGCATCGACGGGGCAGGCTTCCTCGCACATCCCGCAGAAGATGCAGCGGAGTTCGTCGATCGAGAAGCTTTCCGGATACTTCTCCCGGTCGGGCCACGGGCTCTCGGTGGCGACGATGTCGATGCAGTGCGCCGGGCAGGCGGTAGCGCAAAGGAAGCAGGCAACGCACTTCACCCGGCCGGCGTCGTCACGGTTGAGACGGTGAACGCCGCGGTAGATGAGCGGGTTGCCGACGGTCGGGCGAACCTCGGGGTAGTTCACGGTCACCTTGCGGCTCACCATGTGCCGCGCGGTGGTCGAGAGCCCCTGAAGAAAGAGGGGAAGGTAGAGGCGCTCGGTGAGTCCGAGCGGCTTCTCTTCGAGCCAGGTGATGGCGGGGTCGGTCGGTTTCATCGGCTGCCTGCCAGTGTCGGGGAAACGTCTTGGGGGGCCCGTTCGAGCCGCTCGTGTTCGGCGAGCTCCCGCTCGATGTCGAGGGGATCGTGCGTCAGGATCGGGGTATTGTCGGTGCCCGACGGGGTGAAGACGCCGGCCACGAGCCAGCCGGCGAGGCAGGCGATCCAGGGCAGCGCGATCGCCACGGCGCCTGCGAAACCTGGGCCGAGGGCGGCGACGAGTTGCGGGCGGAACTCCTCCACCGCTGCCACCGTCACGAGGTTCACCAGGCCCAGCGGCAACATCACCTTCCAGGCGAGGTTCATGAGCTGGTCAAAGCGGAACCGCGGCCAGCTCCAGCGGACGAGCATGAAGAACACGATCACTCCGAGGATCTTGCCCGAGAGGATGCCGAATCGGAGCAGGGCCTGGATCCAGCCGATCTCCTGCGACGATCCCGTCACGCCCCACAGATGCCAGCCACCGAGGAACAGAATCACGATCAGGAACGCAGCCGTGATCATGTGGAGGAACTCGGCGACGAGGAACAGGAGGAGCTTGATCCCCGAATATTCCGTGTGGTAGCCGCCGACGAGTTCTTGCTCCGCCTCGGGAAGGTCGAACGGCAGCCGCGCCGCCTCGGCGAAGCTCGCCACCATGAAGACGATGAAGCCGAGGGGCTGGGCGAACGCGTACCACACGCCCGACTCTGCCTGCGCGTTCATGATCGTGTCGAGCCGCAGGCTCCCAGCGGCGAGGACGACCCCGAGCAGGCCGAGGCCGAGGGGGATCTCATAGGCAACAAGCTGGGCACTCGAACGCAGGCCGCCGAGGAAGCCGTATTTATTGTTGCTCGCCCAGCCACCGAGGAGGACGCCGTAGACCGCGATGCTCGAGAGCGCGAACACCCACAGCACGCCGACGTCGAGGCCGGGGGCCACGAGGAACGGCACCGGATCGGGGAGGCCGGGGATGCCCAGCGGCGGGAGCACGCTCCCGAACGGGATCGCCGCGAAGATCGCCAGAGAGGCAGCGAGAATCACCAGCGGTGCCGCGTTGTAGAGGACGCGGTCGACGCCGCTCGGCGTGAAGTCCTCCTTGAGGATGATCTTGAGGCCGTCGGCGAGCGGTTGCCCGAGGCCAAAGAGACGGATCTTCGTGAGCGGAATCCCGACCCGGTTCGGCCCGCGGCGATCCTGCACCCAGGCGGCAATCCACCGCTCCAACAGGACGAGATAGGCCGCTGCGGTCATCAGCCCGCCGACGAGCAGGCCGATCTTCACAAGCGCCGCAAGGGTTGCCGCTGAGGGAAGAAGGTTCATGGGCTGGGATTCGTGGCGGTCGGGGCGGGCGTGGATTTCGGAACGGAATGACGAAGATCGAGGGGACGGATCATTCAGGACGAAGCGAGCTGATCGATGCGGAGGTCGACCCCGACGGCGGGGATTTCGCCGCCGAGCGCGGCCAGGGCGGCCGACGACTCGGCGATCTGCCGACGGACGGCGGCGGGGTCGTAGAGCCCACGGCGGCCGAGCATGTTCCAGTAGAGGCGGCCTTCCGGCCAGACCCCGGCCGGTGCGCGGACGGCGGCAGCAAAGACTTGAGCGCGGTGGGCCGCGTTGACCCAGGTGCCGGCCCGCTCGGCGAACCCGGCGGCCGGAAGCCTCCAGGTAGCGAGCTTCGAAAGCGGGGAATCGAACAGATCCTGGACGACCAAGCAGCGGAGCCGGCCGAATGGCGCGGCGGTCGTGTCGTCGATCCAGGCGTGAGGATAGCCGGCGGTGATCCACGCGGCGTCGAACTCGCCGGCGCCGACAGCCGCGACGAGATCGCCCCAGCCGCGCTCCTCCGATTCAAAGAGGGCCACGACGGCCTCAACGCCCCGGCGATTCGGGCACTTTTCAGCCCTGATCGTGAAGCCTCCCGGGAACGACTCGTCGCTGCCGGAGACGGGGACATGCCCCACGAACAGCGCTGCCTGCTGGTCGATCGAGCGGGCGGTGGCACAGAGCATCCACGCCTCCTCGAGCGTCAGCATCGGCGACACGGCGACGGCGAGCCGGCCGGCCCCGGAGAGCTCCTGGCGGAGTCGCGTCGTCACGTCCGACCACTCCACCGTCTCGCGGTCATCGTGACTCGACACGAGCCTGCCGGCCGAAAGGAGCCGGGCGGGGTCGTGGAGGTGGTGCCAGCCGTACCGGCCGTCGTCGCACATCCACCACTTGTTGACGTGGGGATTCTCACGCGGCTTGAGGCGGTAGACCGTGTCCTGGTTGTGTTCGGTGACGATCGAGCATCCTGCCGAGCAGCCGCCGCAGACGTTTGACTCGCGCTTCAGGAACCAGACCCGCTGCTGGTAGAGGAAGTCCTTGTCGCCGAGGGCGCCGACCGGGCAGAGATCGACGACGTTGCCGGAGAGCTTGTTGTCGAGGGGGAAGCCGGGGAAGACCGAGATCTCCTCCTTCGAACCGCGGTTGATCACCATCAGCTCGCTCGTGCCCGACACTTCGCGGGTGAAGCGGACGCAGCGGGTGCACATGATGCAGCGGTCGACGAACAGCGTGACGGTCGGGCCGACATCGTGCCGGCGGCTGTGGAACGGATGGATATCGGTGCGCCGCTCCGCTTGGCCATGTTCGAAGTGGTAATCTTGGAGGAGGCATTCGCCCGCCTTGTCGCAGATCGAGCAATCGATCGGATGATCGATGAGCAGCGCCTCCTCGACACGGGCGCGGCTGTCCTTGACCAACGCCGTGTCGGTGACGATGACGGTGCCGTCCTTGGCCGGCGTCTGGCAGCCGGGGACGAGCTTCGGCATCATCGTGATCTTGCCGGTGGCCGCATCGCGGGTGCCGGTCTCGATGAGGCACATCCGGCAACTGGCCACCACCGACAGGCCGGGGTGCCAACAGTAGTGCGGGATCTCCACGCCGGCGCGACGCGCAACCTCGATGCAGTTGAGCCGCTCGTGAGCGCCGATCTCGATGTCTTTACCGTCGACGATGACTGTGGGCATGTGGCGTCAGGAGGGGGAAAAGTGCCTGTCACCACGTTCATGGGGCGATTCGGCACGGAGGATTGGCTGTTTGAAAATGGTGGCCGGCACCTTTTCGGTCGGGATCAGTGGGCTCCGACGATCGGAAGAGCGGGAACGGGATCGGTGACCATCCAGCCGGAGGGATTCGTCCGCTTGATGTAGTCCTCGAACTCGCCGCGGAACTTCTTGATGGCATTCTTGATCGGCCAGGCTGCCCCGTCGGCGAGACCGCAGATCGTCGACCCGGGCATCATGCCCATGGTGTTGCCGATCTCGGCGAGGAGTTCGAGATCCTTGATACGGCCCTTGCCGGCGCGGATCCGCTCGAGCATCCGCAGCGACCAGGAGGTTCCCTCGCGGCACGGCGTGCACTGCCCGCAGGATTCGTGGGCAAAGAAGCGACAGGAGTTGTGGAGGAAGTCGACGATGCTGACCGTCTCGTCGATGACGACGACAGCGGCCGTGCCGAGCCCGAGGCAGCCGACCTTGCCGGGGCCGGCGAAGTCGAGCGGGGTGTCGAGCTCCGCCTCCGTCAGCAGGCCCATCGAGATCCCGCCGGGGATCACGGCCTTCGCCTTTCGCCCCTTCCACACCCCGCCCCCCTGGCCGTCGATGAGTTGGCGGGCCGTGATGCCGAGAGGAGCTTCGTAGCACCCGGGGCGTTCGACGTGGCCGGAGAGGCAATAGAGCTTCGGCCCATAGCTCCCCGGATCACGCGGGTTGTTCGGGTCGGAGGGAACGCCGATCGAACGGAACCACTCGACCCCGCGACGGGCGATCTGGGCGACACAGGCCATCGTCTCGATGTTGTTGACGACCGTCGGCTTGCGGAAGAGCCCCTCGATCGCCGGGAACGGCGGCTTGATCCGCGGCCATGCCCGCTTCCCCTCAAGGCTCTCGATCAGCCCCGTCTCCTCACCGCAGATGTAGGCGGCGGCACCGCGATGGAGGTAGAGGTCAAGCGAGAAGCCGCTCCCTTGGATGTTCTTGCCAAGGAGCCCTGCGGCGTAGGCCTCGTCGATCGCCCCTTGGAGGCGGTCCCAGGACTGCGGATATTCGTAGCGCAGATAGAGGTAGGCGGTGGTGGCCCGCGTCGCGTAGGCCGAGAGGATGATCCCCTCAATCACCTGGTGCGGGTCGTCCTCCATGAGGATCCGGTTGTTGAACGTTCCGGGTTCGCTCTCGTCGGCATTGATGCACAGATAGATCGGGCCGGGATGATCTTTGGGGAGGAACGTCCACTTGAGCCCGGTGGGGAATCCGGCGCCGCCCCGACCGCGGAGGCCGGAAGCCTTGACCAGCTCGATGACGTCCGTCGGCTGCTTCTCCTTGAGCATCCGCTCCAGCGGCGCGTAGCCGCCGCGGCTGCGATAGCTCGCGAGCGTGTGGCTTCCGGCAACGCCGACGGCTTCGAGAAGAACCGGTTGGAAGGTGGTCATGGGTTCGTTGGGGAGGGCAGCGGCGGAGGAGGTGAACGGCCGGTGAACGGCTCAGGAAGACTTGCCGGTCCGGGCCCCGGCATCGCGGACGAAGGCCTCGGCCGATTCTTTGGTGAGGTTCTTGTGGAGCGTCTTGCCGGCGAGCATGCAGGGGGCGAAGTCACAGGCGCCGAGGCACTCGGCCGGCTCGACGGTGAGAGCGCCATCGGCGGTCGTGCCATAGGGATCGATCCCGGCGGCATGGCAGATGTGGTCGAGGATCTCCTCGCCCCCCCGCAACGCGCACGAAATCGAACGGCAGACCCAGGCGCGGGTCTCGCCGGATGGCTTGTCTTGGGGGAAGAATTGATAGAAGGAGAGCGTGTCTTGGACCTCGGCCGGGGCGAGGCCGAGGAGTTGGGCCACCTCGATGACGGCCTCGTACGGCACGTACCGCAGTTCGTCGTTGACGATGTGCAGGGCCGGCAGCGTCAGCGCGCGACGGTTCGGATAACGGGGCGCGAGCGCCTCGATGCTCGCAACCATCTCGGGTGTCAGGATCCGCTGGGTGGTGATCATGGGGCGGGAGGGAATGGGGGCTGGTCGGGCGGGGGGCAGGGGGGGCGGTTGGCAGGGACGGTTCAGCGGTCGAGTTCAGCGGTCGAGTTCAGCGGCGATGACGTTGAGGCTGCCGAGGACGGCGACGACGTCAGAAAGCGTGTGCCCCCGAATCAGCTGGGGGAAGAGCGAGAAGTGGAGCACGGAAGGGGGGCGGCAGCGGGCCCGGTAGGCGGTGTCGTCCCCGTCGCCGACGACATAAAAGCCGAGTTCGCCGTTGGGGGCTTCGATGGCGGCGTACGACTCCTCGTACGGCACCTCAAAGGAGCGGTTGCTCATCGAGAGTTCGAAGTGGGAGATCGTCCCCTCAATCGTCGAATAGACCTGCTCCTTCGTCGGTCGCGCGACACGCTGGTCGACGCCGACGTTCACCTCGCCGGCGGGGATGTTCTCGATCGCCTGATTGAGGATCTTCAGGCTTTCGCGCATTTCCTGCATGCGAACGAGGTAGCGGGCGTAGCAGTCGCCGGCGGCGGCGCAGCAGATCTGGAAGTCGTAGTCGGCGTAGGCGAGGTAGGGCTCGTCCTTCCGCAGGTCACGGGTGACGCCGCTCGCCCGGGCCACGGGGCCGGTGGCGCCGCCGTTGATCGCCTGCTCCTTCGTGAGCACGCCGACCCCCTTCGTGCGGTCGACGAAAATCCGGTTGCGGGTCAGCAGCCGTTCCATGTCGTCGAGCGTCTTGGGGAAGGTGCGGAGGAAGGTGCGGATCTTCTCGATCACCAGCGGCGTGAAATCATGGGAAACCCCGCCGACCCGGGTGTAGCTGTTGGTGAACCGGGCCCCGCAGAGCGTCTCGAAGATGTCGTAGATCACCTCGCGCTGGTAGAAGCCGTAGAGGAAGAACGTGAACGCACCCGTGTCGAGCCCCACCGCACCGTTGCAGAGGAGGTGGTCGCTGATCCGGGCAAGCTCGGCGATGATCGTGCGGATCACCTTGCAACGTGGCGTCAGATCGATTCCCAGGAGCGTCTCCACGGCGTGGTGCCAGGCGACGTTGTTGGCCATCGGCGAGATGTAGTTCATCCGATCGGTGACCGTCACGTACTGGTTGAACGTGAGGTGCTCGCCGATCTTCTCAAACCCCGAATGGAGGTAGCCCATCTCCGGCATCGCATCGACGACCCGTTCCCCCTCGAGCTTGAGGACAAGCCGCAGGGTCGTGTGCGTCGCGGGGTGCTGGGGGCCGAAGTTGAGCGTCCAGAGGTAGTCCTCCTCGCGGGTGGCCGCCGGACGGACGCGGGTGTCGTGATCGGGGGCGATCGACATGGTGGCCTGGGGGCTTTTGAGGAACGGGTAGGAGGCGTGGAAGGGGAGCGTGAAAAAGCCGAAGGAAGCGGACAACGAATCAGCCTTCCTCGCGGGTGAGGACGGGGAAGTTGTGACGTTCGCCGCGCCCCTGGAGCGGGTAGTCCTTGCGGAGCGGATGGGCGGTGAACTGTTCCGGCATCACGAGGCGGCGGAGATCGGGGTGGCCGACAAACCGGATCCCGAACATGTCCCACACCTCCCGCTCGAGCCATTCCGCCGAGCGCCACACGCCGACGACGCTCCGCACGGCGGGCTCGGGGTCATCGACGAACACCCGTACGGTGAGCCGGCGGGCGGTGGCGGTCGAGGCCAGGAGGTACACCAAACCGTAGCGCCGCGTGGCGCCGCGGTACTCGAGGTAGTCGACGCAGGTGACATCGACGAGGAGATCGAAGCCGGCCGCGGCGAGGTAGGCGAGGACCTCGAGTGAGGCCGGTTCACCCACCACGACGCGGGTCTGGCCACGGTACGCCGAGGTCTCGAGCCCCGGAAATCGGGCCACGAGCGTCTCGAGAATATCAGCGGTGGTGGGCTGGTCGGTCGTCATGGTGTCGTGGGCGGCGGCCGGTTTTGGGCAGTTGGTTCGGGCAGTTGGGTCGGGCAGTTGGGTCGGGATGGAGCCGGGCGGGTCGCGTGGCCAAACGTGTGCGTCAGGAACGGGGGAAACGCAGCTCCCGCTGCATGACAGGATTGCGAGCGGCATCGAGGGAGAGCGGACCGACCGCCTCGACGAGGGCCCGCTTGCGGAGTTGACGCTCGCGCGTTTCGAACTCCCGGCCTGTGATCGTCCCCTCGCGTTGGATCTTGTCCTGGAGGTCGATGATTGCCTGAATGAGCTGTTCCGGCCGGGGGGGGCAGCCGGGGACATACATGTCGACCGGAATGAAGCGGTCGATCCCTTGGACCACCGAATAGGTGTCAAACACACCGCCGGTGCTCGCGCAGGCCCCCATCGAGATGCACCACTTTGGCTCGTGCATCTGCAGCCAAATCCGCTGGAGGACTGGAAGCATCTTCATGACCACCCGTCCGGCCACGATCATGAGATCGCATTGCCGCGGGCTGAAGCGGAATACCTCGGCACCGAAGCGGGCGAGGTCGTGCTTGGCGGCGCCGGTCGCCATCAGTTCGATGCCGCAGCAGGCCGTCGCGAACGGCATCGGCCAAAGGCTGTTTTTGCGGCACCAGTTCGCGAGTTCGTCGAGCCGGCTGACGACGACATTTTCGGGCAATTCTAACGCCACCGAAATACCCCCTTGCGCCAGTCATAGGCGAATCCGACCACCACCAGAGCGATGAACGCCATCGCTCCCGCGAATACCAGACCGCGGCCTGACACCAGCCCCTGGGAGACCGCCGCGTCGACGCCTGCCGCAGACCGGCTGGCGACCGCCCAGGGATAGAGGAAAAGCAGTTCGACGTCAAAAACCAGGAAGGTGATCGCCACGAGGTGGAAGCGGACGTCGAACCGGCGGCGCGTGTCATGCACCGGGTCCATGCCGCTCTCGTAGGGCATTTCCTTGACCCGATTGGTCCGCTTGTTGGGGCCGATGAGGCTCGAACCCACGACCAGTCCGACCGACACCGCCGCGGCGATGGCAACGAACAGGAGGACGGGCAGGATCGCATCCATGGGTGAGGCCTGAACCGTGGGGAGAGGCGAGGGCAGTGCCCGATCTGGCGTGGAAGAGGGCCGACCGGAACGAGGATCCTACCGGGCAACTTCGTGAAATCCTTCACAAAGTCGGCTTTGAAAAAAGCCGGAGCGCTGCTCCGGCCATTTTTTCCCGGTTGGACGGGTCGAACCGATGGGGAAGGTTATACCGTCCCGACCGACCGGCGACGAGGTGGGGTTCTTGGCCGTCCGGCAGGGTCAGAAGTTTCCGAGGCTCATCCCGACGTAGGCCCCCCAGGGGCCGATCCCGATCGACATCCCGCTTCCGACCCGGGCATTGGCGAACGGAGGGCTGCCGCCGCTCCCCCCTGAATTGCTCCGGTAGGGGGAGTAGGAGGTGCTCGAGTTCATCTTCGAGGTGGCCGCAAGAGAGGCGTCTGCGGTGGCCTTGCGGTTGGCCGCGGCGACATCGGCGAGGACCTGGCGTCCCGAATCGAAGGCCGCCTGCCGGTCCTTGAGATTCTGGCGGGTGCGTTCGATCTTTTGGATTTCCTGGGAGAGCTGGGCAGCGGTCATGTCGACGACGTTGGGGACATCCTTGAGAACGTCGGCCCGTTTCCTGTCGGTCATCGCCGAGAGGTACTGCCCCATCCAGGCCCTGGCTTCCTGGGCTTCGGGGGCGTCGATGATCTTGAACTTCGCCTCGAGGTCGTCGAGGAGGTATTCCAACTCCTGCGGCGACATCTTCATCACCTTCGTATTGAAACCGGCTTTGATCCGCTGCACCTCGCGCGGCGGATAGATCTTCTGGACGGAGAGCCATTCCCCCAGCTCGAAGATCGCTCGGCGCCACCGGGGGCTCTGGAGGATTTCCGCCTTCGCGGCCATCGATTCCTGGGCATCGTCCTGCTCGGTCGTCGACGCGGCCGGCGGATCGGCGGCCAGGCCGACGAGCGGGCGGACTCCAACGCTGATGACTCCCGCCACGACGGCACAGGCCAAGAGGCAGGGAAGGAGCGTCTGGAAAAGCTTGGTTGGCATGGGGGTGGCGAAGGGGCTCATTGGGAGGGTTCCCCGGGCTTACGGGTCATCGTCATGGTCACCGCGGCACGGTTGGTGGCCCCGGCATGGGTCGGCAACGACTGGAAGGTGCATTCATCCTTGCCGTCGTAGAGATAGTGGTTGATGGTCGAGGTCTGGCTCCCGTCGGGGTGGACGGTCGTCGTCCGCGACACCCACACCCCCTCCTCGAGCGACCAATCCGCCTCGGAATGGCTGCCATCGGTGCTGAACGACCACGAATGGAGTTGTCGGGAAAGAGGATCCCAGCCGATCCGCTGCGAGACCTGCATGGCCTCTTTCCCGTCCGGCGACGTGATCGTCGTTTCACGGAGGAGGTAGGTTCCGGTGGGATTCCAGCGGACACTCATTTCCATTCGCGGGCGGGCGCCATCGTCCCCATCGGGGCTTTGCCCATCGACGGTCACGGTCCAGTCGCCAACGAGCCAATCAAGGTCAGTGAGCCTTGCCGACGTCTCCGGAAGATCGGTTCGCCATTCGCGCAGGCTTGCCACCTTCCAGCCGTCGGCCTGCTTCACCCATGTAGCGGCGAACCGACCGTGATGTGCAGTGGAGGCTCCGGGAGGGGTGACAACGACGGTGCCGTCCTCGAGGGCCACGGAGTCAGAGAGGAGACGAATCGAGACCTCTTCGATCACAAACGACGGGCGAGCCTTCCCCTCCGCGGCGGGCTCCAAGCCGGCAACGCTCTCACGGCCGCTGAACACCTGCCCCATGTCGTCGATGATGTCGCCATCTTCGGTCCAAAGGGCTGCGACGGCTTTTCCGTCACCGCGGGCAAGCGCCTCTTGATAGATCCGCGAGGCGGTCCGGACGGCCTCGATGCCGGTTCCCTTCGCCGCGGGGGCCCGCTCCGCCGGCGCCTGGGCGGCAGCCGGGGGAATGCCGACGGCGAAGGTGGCTGCCACGAGGGCGCTGAGCAGGCGGCAGGACCGGGACGAGACTCGAAGGATGCTCATGACGCAGGAACTCGCGACCGGGGGCGGGGAAGGGGATGAGACCTGAAAAAAGTCTCCGGGGGCGTCATCCCCCGGAGGTCAATCCTAGCATGGCCTGCCGGTCCGCTCGACGATCGGGTTGTGCCGACGGTAACGCATGGCGGGGGCTCTTCAGAGTTTGCTAAGCTTCGTCTATGGCAGATTCTCTGGCGACGCTTGCCGACCTCGTCCGTCGCCCCAGTGTCAACCCGATGGGGCGCGACGTCTCGGGGCCTGAGTACCTCGAGGGTCGGATCACCGACTATCTCGTGCAGCGCTTCAGCGCCGCTGGACTCCCGTGGGCTCGTCAGCCGGTCGCCCCCGGCCGTGACAACGTCTTGGCCCGCCTCGAGGCGACAGTCCCAGGGGCCCCGACCGTGCTCTGGGATGCCCACCAAGACACCGTGCCGGTGGAGGGCATGACGATCGACCCCTTCCTCCCGCTGGTCCGTGACGGCCGTCTCCAGGGGCGGGGGGCGTGTGACGTGAAGGGGGGGATGGCGGCAATGATCGTCGGGCTCGAGCGGCTCATCGGCTCCGCGCAGCCCCGCCCGGTCACGATCCTGTTCACGGCGACGGTCAACGAGGAGTTCGGCTTCTCCGGGGCCCGGGCGATCGCCTCGCTGTGGAGTGGCGCTGGCGTGGTGAGCCCTGGCGACGGCCCGGCCCGCGATCTCGTCGGGGCTGCCCGGCCGGTGGCGGGAATCGTCGCCGAGCCGACCAGCCTCGATGTCGTCGGCATGCACAAGGGCGCGGTGCGGTGGCGGATCCGAGTCGGGGGGCGGGCCTGTCACAGCTCCTTCCCGGAGCGCGGCGACAACGCCATCTATCCGGCCGCCCGAGCGGCACTGGCGATCGAGTCGCTCGCCCGCGAGCTTCTCACCCGTTCTCCCGACCATCCCTGCGGTCCGCCGACGCTCAGCCTGGGGACGATCCGCGGGGGTTTCGGGGTCAATCTCGTTCCCGACATGGTGATCCTCGAACTCGACCGGCGGCTCGTGCCGGGGGAACACCCGCGCGCGGCCCGCGACGAGGTCATCCGGCGCGTGGCCGAGGCCTGTCCCGGCGCGGCAATCGAGCACGAGGAGCCGTTCGTCGAGCACCACGGCCTGCCATCAGGGGGCGCCGAGACGATGCTGGCCGGCCGGCGCCTGGCCGACAGGCTCGAGGTAGCGGTCCGCGGCCAAGGGCGCAAGAGCGTCGTTCGCGCTGCCCGCTACGGCACCAACGCGAGCGTCTACGCGGCCGCCGGCGTGCCGACGGTCGTGTTCGGCCCCGGCTCGATCGATCAAGCCCACACGTGCGATGAGTGGATCGACGTTGCCGAAGTCGAGATCGCCGCCGCGGCGCTTGTCGCCGCGATGGCGTGAAGGCAGAAAGCCCGGCGAGCGGAGCGGCCGTTGGCCGCGACGCGGCCTCCGCCTCACCCAGATGGCGAGGCGGAGGCGCGATGGCCGGCGTGAACGTGTCCGTGGAGGCTTGCTCCACGCGACCACTCAAAACACGTCGAGGTTGTGGTGGTGGCCGAAGGGGTTGTAGCGCCGCGACTTCGGATACTCGTTGTGCCACGAACGGTTGTAGACCGGCACCCGCATCTCCTGCGGATAGCGGTAGTAGAGATCGTTAGCGCTGCGGTAGTAGCCGTCGGAGTAGAAGTTTTGCGGATACCACACGTAAGGGTAGTGGTAAAAGCGGTTCCAGTCGGTCGCGGCGGCCGATTGGCCCCACGTTCCGCCGAAGGCTTTCGGCCCGGCGTACGGCTGACCACCCCAGCCCTGCTGGGCGGAAGCCTCGCCGGCGGTGGCAAAGAACGTCGCGGCCAGCACGGCCGCGGCGAGCAGATGGCGTTTCATGCGAAGGAGTCCCCCCTGCGATCGGTCGGGAGGTTCCCCCTGAACCCCCCTGCCACCCGCCCATGCATGCGCCCTCCAAGCCGGAAGCCTTCTCTGAAGGCGAGCCGACGTGGCGCGTGTGCCAACGATGGAAACGATGCGGCAAGGGGAATATCGACCGGCGGCGCGACCGTTCTTCACGGAAAAACCGGCAGGGTCGGCCCGGCACTGCGGGGCCATCGGGGGTCATCGGTGGCCGCGGCGTCGGTCAGCCGCGGGCCGGTGGCCCGCCCGGCAAACGCCCCTCGGCCAGTTCCCGATCCCACTGCTCCATGAGTGGCCAGGCCGGAGCGCAGGTGCCGAAGTCGGCCAGGGCGAGATAGCCGCGCACCCGCTCGAGGGTGCGGGCGAGGAGGGCGTCGTCCTTGCGGAAGATCGGGCCGTGGCTGGGGAGGAGCCAGGCAACGTCGCTGGCAGCGATCCGTTCGAGCGAACTGATGAAGGCCGGGATGTCGCTGCCGTGGTGGGCATCGATCGCCCCGACCGAGCCGTCGCGGTAGATGTTGTCGCCGGAAAGAAGGAGGTCGTCGAGGCGGAAGGCGAGTTGGCTGTCGGTGTGACCGGGGGTGTGCCAGACCTCGAGCCGGCGCGAGCCGACCTCGAGCGTGTCGCCGTCGCCGATCATCCGATCGACCTTCACCGCCGGCATCTCGAGATGGACGTTCTGCGCCGCGATCTCGGCAAACGTCTTGATCCGGTCGCCGCTCTCGAGCGACTCCACGGCCAGGGGATGGGCGATGATCGGGGCCTTGAGGATCGCCTTTGCCTTGGCCAGCCCCTGGATGTGATCGACGTCGGCGTGCGTGGCGACCAGCCCTCGGCAGGCCGAGAGGGGGAAGTCGAGTTGGCGGATCATCTCCACGATCTCGTCGACGGTCTCGGAGTAACCGACGTCGATGAGCACCCAGTCGCGGTCGTCATAAACGAGATAGACGTTGCAACCGATCCGCCAGCCCGCCTGGTGGTTCATCTCGATGACACCGGGGAAAACCGGGCGGCGCTGGAGCATCGGAAGTCCGGACTTGCGGGGAGATGTTTGCGGCCCGAACGGTCACAGCACACACTGGTGGGCCTGGGCAGTGGTACGCGTGTCCGGAGTGTAGCGCGTGCCGCGACGGGCAGCAACGAGCCCCGCCGCAGACGCCCCCGCAGAGCGTCGCTCCCGCACCCGAAGAGGCCCCGCCTTGGCCGTCGTTCCCCACGATTCCCCCGAAGCCCCTCGGCTCCCGACCACGTCGCGCTACGTGGCCTGGGCGGGGAGCGTCGGCGAACTGTGCGATGTCGTCGACCGCCTCGGGGGGCTCGCCGCTGAGTTGGGGGCGCCGTCGCCGGACGGAGCCGAGTGGCATGGGCAACTGTTCGGCAAGCTCCGGCCGCAGGTGACGCGCGAGCCGGTGATGGTGGCAGCGGTCTGCGGCGGCACGAACACCGGCAAGAGCCTCGTCTCGAATGTCCTCGTCGGCGCCGAGATCAGCCGGTCGCTGCCGGAGGCGGCGCGGACGCGCTGCCCGGTGGCCAGCCTGCCGCGCGGGCTCGCCAGGTCGGTCGATCTGGCGGCGCTGTTCCCCGGCTTCACCCCCCGCGCCTGGTCGAGCGACACCGACGCCCTCGGCGGCAGCGCCGCGGGGGACGATCTCCTCGTGTGGCGCGAGGATCCCGTCGGCCGCCAGCCGGCCCGGTTGATCCTCATCGACACCCCCGACGTCGACGGCACGCTCCGCGAGAACTGGCACCGGGCCGAGGCGGTGCGCAACGCCTGCGACGTGATCGTCGCCGTCCTCACCCAGCAGAAATACAACGACGCTGCCGTCCGCGATTTCTTCGCCGCCGCCGCCGCTGCCGGGAAGTCGCTCGTCGTCGTCTTCAACATGGTGAACTGGCCCGCGCAGCGCGAGCGGATCGCCGGCTGGTATGCGACGTTCGTCGCCGAGACCGGCGCGGCGCCGCTTGCGGTGTATGCGGTGCCACACGACTTCGCCCGGGCCGAGAGTGGCACGATCGAGTTCTTCCACCTCCCGGAGCTGACCGGCGGCACGGCCGATCCGGCGGCGGCGCCGGTCGATCTCGCTGCGGTGCTCGCCGGCGTCGACTTCGACCGCATCAAGCTCCAGGCGATGGAGGGGGCGTTCCGCGTTGTCCTCGATCCCTCCGCCGGGATGGCGACCTGGCTCGACGCGATCGAGTCCTCCTCGCGGGAGTGGCATGACGCGCGGGGCGTGCTCGCGGAAGAGGCGCAGGTGCGCGTCGAGCTCCCCTCCGCGCCGCGGGAGCTTGTCTGGAACGAGATCTGGGAGTGGCTCGAGCCGCGTCGGTCGCGGATCGACATCAATCTCTCGCGCCTCTACCGCGTTGCCGGAAGCGGGGCTGCGTGGGTGGGGCGGCGGATCGGGATCGGGCGGACGGCGGAAGAGAAGCGTGATGACTTCACGGCCGTCGAGCTTTCGGCGCTCAAGCAGGCGCTCTCGACCTTCATCGATCGCCTCGATGGCGCCTGCCGACGCAGCCCGCGATTGCGGGCCCTCCTCGGCGACACGCTCGTCCGCGGCGACCGGGCGGCGTGGTATGCCGATCTCGAGCGACGGCACGCCGCGCTGCCGATGGTCTCGGACGACTACCGGATCTTCGTTCGCGGTGAGCTCGATCGCTTCTCCCGCGAAAATCCCAAGTTTCTCCAGGTGCTCCTCACCGGCCTGAGCCTCGGATCCGTCGCCCGCCCCTGCATCACGGTGGGGCTGATGATGGCCGGGGCGGCCGCGGTGCCAGCCGCCGCCGCCGCGGGTCACGGGCTGACGACACTTGTCCACACCGCAGGCGACTATGTCGTCTGGGCCGTCGCACCGCTGGCCGGCGAAGGGGTGCTCGGGCTGACGATGGCCGGGCTCAAGCCGCTCCTCGAACGGCTCTTCGCCGGGTGGTCAGCCGAACGGAGCCGGGTGCTCACCGAGACGCTCCACGACGTCGTTCTCGGTGATCGCCTCGAGGTGATCGAGCGGCTCGCCACAGCCGGTGGCCGGCCGGAGGTGGCGCGGGCCAGACGGTTGCTCTATGACTGTGGGCGGGAGTTCTCCAGATGACCGACATGCCCTCGCCTCACCCGAATGACGCTCCGACCGTCGTCCCCCCGCCGCCGGCCCCCGGGTTTGACGACGCCGGATTCGACGACCTCATCACGGGGCTCGCGCGATGGAGCGGTGCGCTCCCCGACTGGCCCCCGGCCCGCCGCGTGCGGGCGGAGTGGGAGGAGGTTGCTCCTCGGCTCGACCGGGCCCGCCGCGAGCTCTCGCGCGTCCTTGTCGTTGGCGTCATCGGCGGCACCGGCACGGGCAAGAGCACGCTTGTCAATGCGCTGGCCGGACGGGACGTGAGCCCCGCCGGCGACGTCGCCCGGCCGACGACGGTGGCGCCGGTGGTGGTGGTGGCCCGCGACGTCGACTGCTCGTGGCTGGCGCTCGACGAGGTCGGCGCGAGAGTCGTGACGAGCGACTCCGCCGCCGTTGCCAATATCGTCTTGGTCGACTGCCCCGATCCCGACACCCAGGGCCCCTGGACTCCGCCGCCGGTCGGTGGGACGCAGCTGTCTGCCAGTGGGACGCCACGTCCCAGCGAACAGAACCACAACCGCGATCTCCTCGAGCGGATCCTGCCGGCCTGCGACGTCCTCCTCCTCGTTGCCACCGCGCAGAAATACCGCTCGTGGAGCGTGGCCAGCGAGGTGGCGGCCTTCGCGCCGGGGAGGCCGCTCCTCTTCGTGCAGACCCACGCCTCGCGCGATGCCGACATCCGCGACGACTGGCGGCGCGAGCTCGAACGCCAGGGGATCGAGGCGCCGGCCATTCATCGCCTCGACGGGCTCGAAGCCGCCCGCCGAGCCGCGGCAGGGCTCGAGCCCGAGCCGGGATTCGCGGGCCTCGTCAAGGCGATCGACGAGGAGCTCGTCGGCCGGGCGGCACGGCGCGTACGCCGCACCGGCGCCCTCGATCTGGCCGGATGGTTTCTCAGCCAGGCGCTCGGGCAACTGGCGCCCCTGCGGCAGCCGGTCGCGGAGCTTGCTTCCGGCGTCGCGGCCCAGACTGGACGCCTCGAGGGGCTCATGGAAAAGGCGGTCGCTGGCAAGCTTCGCGCCAGCCGTCCGGCCTGGCAGCGCGTCATGCAAGAGGAGCTCGTGGAGCGCTGGCAGGGGGGGCCATTTGCGATGTTCCTCCACGCCCTGGCCGGGCTCGGCAGCCTGTGGCCGAAGCTCCGTGGCGGGGGCCTCGTGGGCCGGATCCTCTCCGGCCAGGGGGTGCCGACCGTGGCGACCGGCGACGGCGCGTGGCAGTCGATCGAGGAGATCGGGCTTGCGGAGGCCGATGTCGAGCAGTCGCGGAGCATCCTCGTCGGGCTCGCCGCGCGGGCCACGATCGGCGAGCCGATGGTCGGCCGGGCACGGCTCGACGAGCGCGCCGTGCAGACGTCGGTCGGCACGCTCATGGAACGGACCGGCCACTGGCTCGTCGGCGGCGTCGATCGGCTCGTGGCCGAACGGCGCGACCGGGTCGATTCGCCGCTGATGCACGGCGTCTGCGAAGTCCTCTTCGGCGGCCTGATCGTGGCGGTGCTCGGCCGGGCGGCGTGGAACTTCTTTTACGGCCACCTCTGGCAGGGGCATCCGCTCGGTGGGCTCGGGTTCCTCGAGGAGGCGCTGGTGTGGATCATCCTCTGGGGGCTGTTCCTCCGCTGGATCGTCTTCGCCCGCCTGCGCGCCGGGCTCGACCGCGACATCGCTGGCCTCGTCACCCGCCTCCCTGGAGCGCGGCTGGTCGATCCGTTCCTCCACGATTTCGCCACCGCCGCGACGACCTCGGCGGCCTTTCTCGAGACCGGAGACGACCTCGCCCGCCGCCATGCCGCCCTCGAGGCCCGGGTGGTGGAGGGGCGATCGACGCTCGGGCGACTGAAAGGTCACGCACGATGACGTCGGCCCGTCAGGGAGGGCGCAGGTGCAGGCCATGGTGGCTGATGGCGGCCGTTGGGCTGCTGGCCGCGGTTCCCTTTGACGGTCTCGCGGCCGAGCTCGACGAGGTGCGCGCCCGCGGGGAGCTTGTCTGGGCGGCCGATCAGGAGGGGGGCGGGCCGCATGTCTATGTCGATCCGGAGCACCCGACGCGCCTCACCGGCTTCGAGGTGGAGCTTGCCGCGATGCTCGCCGCAGAGCTCGGCGTGAAAGCGCGCTTCCAGCAGGGGCAGTGGGACCGTCTCCCGCTCCTTCTCGGCCGGGCCGCCGACTGCGTCATCAATGGCTTCGAATTGACCCCCGAACGGGAACGCGACTGGCACTGTTCGCGCCCCTACTTCGCCTACGCGCTGCAACTCGTCGCCCGCCGCGATTCCCCGGTCGATTCGCTCGAGTCCCTGGCAACGGTCGGGCCGGCGGGGGCTTGGCGGGTCGGCGTGCTGACCGGATCGGCCGCGGAGACCGAGATGCGGCGACGCACCGATCTCCAGGTGGAGGTGGTCGGCTTCGACGGCACGGTCGACTGCCTCGAGCAGGTGCGGGGCCGCGTGCTCGATGCCGTCGTCATGGACGATTGCATCGCCACGTTCAATGCCGATCGCTTCGGCGAGCTGCGCGGTGTCGGCCGGCCGTTCGCCGGCGGCAGCTACACGATCCTCACCGCCCCCGACACGCCGCGGCTCTCGGCGGCCATCGACGATGCCCTCGGGAGGCTGATCACCGACGGCCGGCTCAAGGCGCTCTACGACCGCTGGGATCTGGCCGGGCGGCAGCAGATGCTCCTCCTCCGCGACGCGGCCGAGGTGCCGCCGGCGCGGCGCGGCAGCCTCGCCGATCTGATCCGCGGGGCGCTGCCGCTCCTCCTCCGCTCGGCCGGGATGACGATCCTCCTCTCGGTGGCGTCGTTCCCCCTGGCGATCCTCATCGGCTTGGCGGTGGCGGTGGGCCGGCTCCACGGCCCGGCCTGGCTGCGGCCGTTCCTGGCCGGATACGTCGAGCTCCTCCGCGGCACGCCGCTGATGCTCCAGCTCTATGCCCTCTTCTTTCTCCTTCCCAAGGTAGGGCTCGCGCTGCCTGCGCTCGTGGCCGCGATCCTCGGGCTCGCGATGAATTACTCGGCCTACGAGTCGGAGATCTACCGGGCCGGGCTCAAGGCGGTGCCGGCGGGGCAGTTCGAGGCGGCCCTCGCTCTGGGGATGACGAAGTGGCAGAGCCTGCGGCATGTGCTCGTGCCGCAGGCGGTGCGGATCGTGATGCCGCCGGTGACGAGCGACTTCATCGCGCTGTTCAAGGACACGAGCGTCTGCTCGGCGATCACCGTCATCGAGTTGACGAAGCGGTACAGTGTCCTGGCGCTCTCGACGGGGCGGATTGCCGAATTGGCGATCGTGACGGCGCTTTTGTATCTGGCGATGAGCTGGCCGCTGTCGCTCCTCTCGCGCTGGTTCGAACGCCGGCTCGAGCGGCGTTCCGAGCGGGACCCGGGCTGACCCTTCCGCGGAGCGTGACCGGATGATCGAAGTCGATTCCCTCGCCGCGATCCGTTCGGGGAACCGGATCCTCGATGCGGTCACTCTCACGGTGGCCGAGGGAACGGTGACGACGCTCGTGGGGCCCTCCGGCGGCGGCAAGAGCACGCTTCTCCGCTGCCTCAACGGCCTCGAGACCTTCGCCGAGGGACGGGTGACGATTGCCGGCCACCGGCTCTCCGCCGGCGAGCATTCGCCGCGGGCCCTCGAACGCGTCCGCCGCGACGTCGGGATGGTGTTCCAGGGCTTCAATCTCTTCCCCCATCTCTCCGCGATCGACAATGTCACCCTCGCCCCACGGATCGTCCGTGGCGTGCCGCCGCCCGAGGCCCGCCGCCGGGGGCTCGACCTGCTCGAGCGCGTCGGGCTCGCGCGGTTTGCCGAGGCCCGGCCGGCGACGCTCTCTGGCGGGCAGCAGCAGCGCGTGGCGATCGCCAGGAGCTTGGCGATGGAGCCGCGGGTGATGCTCTTCGACGAGCCGACCAGCGCCCTCGATCCGCAGATGTCGGCCGAGGTGCTCGACGTCATCGTCGAGCTGGCCCGCGGCGGCCAGACGATGGTCGTGGTGACCCACGATCACGGCTTCGCCCGGCGGGCGGCCACGCAGGTGGTGGAGCTCGTCGCGGGGAGAGTCCACCGGGCAGGCCCGGCGGCGGAGATCCTCGCTGGGGCCGGGGGCTGATCGGCGAAGACACCGCGGAGCGTTACCGTCGGGGCGGTGCGATCGGCGGCTGTCCGGCGGCAGGTGCGGGCTTGGGGGCCGGCAACGAGACATCCTCCCAGGTGCCACTTCTGAAGAGACTGTAGCCCGGTTTCGTGGGGCCGTCGTGGCGGGGGATACGCGGAGGGAGATGGAGGCTCGTGAAGAAGTCTTGATGGGGGCGCTCCCACTTCGTCACGGCCTGTTGGACGGTCTCTTCCTCGCCGAGGAAGAGAAGCGTCGGCGGGTAATTCTGCGTCCCCCGACTCCAGAGCAGCTCATTGCCGCGGCGGATCTCGAGATCGGCCTTGAACGGCTGCATCGTCGCCGTCGTAACGCCGTTACCGTTGCGGGCATCACGGAATTTGAGTTCCTGCGCCGGCAGTCGCTCGAGCCGGGCCAGGAGCTGGACTGGAGCCTGGGCCTGGACGCCCCAGCCTGCCTGCTGGCAGGCCTGGGCGATCCCATTGCGGATCGCCGCTTCGTCGATCGGAACCGCCGGTCCGAGGCGGTTGTCGACCGCGATCGACACCGCCATCCCCGGTGCCATCACGAGCGCTGCTTCACCACCGGCGAGGATCGCCCCGACGACGTAGCCGACCGGGCGGTGGGGAACCTCGACGGCGGTCACCGAACAGGTCGAGTGGTTGCCGCTGAACCACAGCCGGCTGGCGGCGACCAGCGAGTTTTTTTCCTGAGGCAGCGCGTACTTCCAGACCGCCATGCCGAGTTCGGTGTCGATGGCATTGCCGTTGGAGGAGAGGATCGTCCGTGGGCCGATCCAGTGAGGCGGTCCGCTGCCGAGGTGTTCGGTCGTCACGGCATCCGCGGTGATGGTATCGGTCTGGCAGTCCCAGATGCAGAATCGGTTGCTCGTGCAGATCGCCAGGTGTCGGCCGGTGGGATCGAAGGCGGCGGTGGGGGCCCAGCCGGGCTGCGACAACCTCCGTTGAACCTTCCCGGTGGCCGTCTCGATCACGGCGATGCCTCCTTCACACGACAGGGCGAATGAGGCACCGTTGGGACTGACGGCAGGGGTGTTTCCCGACTTCATCCCCTCGACTCGATAGAGGAGTCTGGCCGCGGGAAGATCCCAGAGAAAAAGGTTTAAGTCGACGATTGCCAGCAGGTGCGACGCGGAGACCATGCATGCCCATTCGACGTGGGGCTGGAAGCCAGGATTCCCCGCGCCGGGCAGCGTCCGGCGGAAGAGGATCTTCCCCTCACCCGTGGCCAACCCTTCGGCGACGACGATCTCTCCTCCGCGCCCGAGGCCGTCCATCCCCTCGGTGAATACCGATCGCCCACTGTCGGGATCGTGGTCGAGGAGTTCGAGCTTCTTGCCCACTTCCCACACCGGATCGGCGCGGCGCTGCTTCCAGTCGACGAGGTAGATCCGTCCCTTGGCGTCGTTCGGCTGGGTGATCACGTGCCGGCCGACCGAGACGAGGACCTTGCTGCAGGCGGCGTCAGCCGGCTTCGGCGCGGAGACAGCGTCGTAGGCATCGGTGTCGCAGACGGGCACCGAGCCAAGCTCGGCGACGGCGACGAAATTGAGGGGATCGGGCTCGAAATCACCGGTCACCGGATCAATGCCAGGATTGATGGAGCGGCCGGTGTCGGGGAGGGGCTTGTTGGCGCCGGCCGATTTCGAGGGATCGCCACGACGGAGTCCGCGACGTTCGCGCTCGGGCACCACAACCACCGGTTTGGGCGCGGTCGTCTTGTCGACGTACTCCTGGTCCGCCTGGCTGAGCTTGGCAAGCGGAACGGAGATCTCCTTGCCGTCAGTCTTCCTCAGCCGCACCGCTCCGTCGGTCCGCTCAACGAGTTTGGCCCGGACCTGAAACGATCCGCTGGCGTCCTTCCACAAACGCAGTTCGTGGTCGGGGGTGTCGTCGGCGACCCCGGGAGCGGCGAGAACCGCCAGAACGACGGCCCAGAGGATTGCCACGAGGCGGAGCGGAGCGGCGCTGTGGGGACGCATGGGGGACTCCCGAGGGGAGTAGCCCGACCATCGACCCACTCCGGCATGGCACCGCGCCACGACTGCGTGCCCGGCAACGACCCCCTCTGAGGAGCGTAGCAGTCGATTCCCGCGGCAGCAAGGAACACGGAGCGGGGGGCCGCTCGCGAGAGAAACAAAAAAACTCCGCCCGGGACTTTTGGTCCCGGGCGGAGCTCACTGGCCGAAGTCGGGCAACGGGTAGTCCGTTTCGACCTATCGCACTCTCTTCATTCGACTGACAAGACTCTTTCTGCCTGACTCATCCTGCTGGTCTTGCGATCAACCGATGGGTCGTGAGGCTGTTGGGGCTCGATCAGTTAGCACTGCAGGCCGGGTCGCTGCAGCCGTTGCCGCAGCCGTTGCCAGCACCACACCCAGGCTCGGCACCGCAGCCCGGCTCGACAGCATCGCCGCAGCAGCTGCTGCTCGTGCAGCTCTTGTGGCAGCCCTTCTTGCTGTGGAGAGCCTTGAACAACCCACCGAGGATCGAACCCTTGCAGTGCTTCTTGCGGGGAGCAGCGG
>Ga0114959_10000761_pt1 | contig 30251 bp, 25 predicted proteins | sample C_130625_EF_Meta_FD_87317 | JGI IMG/M metagenome (GOLD analysis project Ga0114959, IMG submission 87317) | Freshwater microbial communities from Lake Croche, Canada to study carbon cycling - C_130625_EF_MetaG | ecosystem: Environmental > Aquatic > Freshwater > Lake | place: Lake Croche, Canada... | reverse complement strand
GCATCGCGCCCCCCAGCAATCCGCCCTCAGGCAATCTTCCCCCGGGCAATCCGCCCTCAGGCATTCCGCGCGGCTGGCTCCCTGAACCACGCTTCACCGCGCCCATCAGATAAGGCAGCGCCGCGAGCATCATCAGATGCTCGCGCTGCCCGAAATCATACCCCGGCAGCACCAGCAGCAGCGCCGGCAGCCCATCGAGCAGCGCTCGCAGCACCGGCCCCTCGGCCGGCCGCTCCCGTGCCAGTGCGAACAGGCGCCAGCTCAGGCCGCCGAGCAGCGCCACGCAGAAATGGATTGCTGTCGCCGCCCCAAGCCCCAGCGACATCAACCAGGCCGGCAGCAGATTGAGGATGAAGATCAAAGGCGGATTGACGTCGATCAGATCGACATAAAGCCGCTCACCCGCCAACCAGCGCTGGCTCCATTGCAGCACCGCCGCCACGTCGTGATTGAGCGGCGGCGCCAATACCGCGAGCGCGAAGCCCAGAACGGGCAGCCAGAAAAGAAGCCGCTCTGCGCGCATCTCAGGCCGCGGCGCAGAACATCCCGATCACGCAGGCAAATGCCGCCACCCAGGCCACCGAGCGCAGGCTCGCGCGGTCGGTGAGATAGCACACGGTGTATGCGATCCGGCACAGCACCCACACGCCAGCCAGGATGTTCAGCGTGCCCTGCGCCGCATGTGCCGTCTGCGCCACCAGCACGCCGGCGGCGAACACCGGCAAGGCCTCGAAATGATTGCGATGACACCAATCGGCCCGCTTGCGCCAGCCGGTCAGCGTGTCCGCCCAGATTCGCGGCGCGTTGTTGTCCAGGCCCGGCGCGCCCCATTTCGCCATCCCGGTCGTTACCACCGGCAGCAGGATCGCCACCAGAATCATCCACATCGCAAACGTCATGCGCGCTCTCCTGTCTTGTCTGCGGCCAGCGGCAGCCACACCGAGAAGGTCGAGCCCTGACCCTCCTCGCTCTCGATCACCAGCTGGCCACGATGACGATTCACGATATGCTTCACAATGGCGAGCCCGAGCCCGGTTCCGCCCGGCGACCCTGCGGCATTTCGGCTGCGCCCCTTGTCCACCCGGTAGAACCGCTCAGTGAGCCTTGGCAGATGCTCGCGTGCAATGCCCCTGCCGTTGTCAGACACCACCAGCAACTGCCCGGGCCTGGACGGCCAGCGCCCGCCCGGCACGGCGGCCGCGACGCTCACCCGGATGAACCCCTCATCACGCCCGTATTTCAGCGCATTGTCGATCAGATTGGTCAGCACCTGCTCCAACTGGTCCGGATCGGCCGGGATCATCGGGAGATCAGCGGTCAGTGCCAGATCCAGCCGGATGTTGCGCATCATCACCCGCGGCTCGAAACCGGCGGCGATGCGCTCCACCACCCCGCCCAGATCGACCCGTTCGGACGGCGCCTGATGCTCGGTCAGTTCGATGCGCGACAGGCTGAGCAGATCATCGATCAGTCGGCTCATCCGCTCCGCCTGCTCGGCCATGATGGCCAGAAAGCGGGTCTGGGCCGGCACATCATCCTTCGCCGGGCCACGCAGCGTGTCAATGAAGCCGATCAGGCTGGCCAGCGGAGTGCGCAGCTCATGGCTGGCATTGGCGACGAAATCCGCGCGCATCCGCTCCACCGCCCGATCCCGCGACCGGTCAGACAGCACAACGATCGCCTGACCGCCATCGGCCAGCGGCGGGTCCATGAAGATCACGGTCGCTGCCACCTCGCGTGGCACCGGCACCGGCAGGGCGAACTGCGCCGCCTGGGTGGCTCTGCTGGCAAAGGCGCGATCGATGGCGCCGCGCAGATCGGGGTGGCGCAGCACGGCCGGCATATCCGCGCCGAACGCCTGACGGGCGGCGGCGTTGGCGCGGCGCACCGCGCGATCCGCCCCCAGCACCAGCAGCGGGTCGGGCGGACGATCGACGATCACCTCGTTGGTCTTCAGCAGCTGGCCGACCATCGCCGCGCGGGAGGCCAGGGTGCGGGACAGGCGCTCGATGTTGCGGGTGATGCGCTCCACCGCCGGCAGACGTGGGGCGGCGGCGACCACGGCCAGGGCGGCGGCGTTTTCAAGGGCCGCCTGACGCAGTGTTTCGCCCAACAGTTCGATGTCGCGCACCCAGATCACCGACAGCACCAGGCTCGACACGCAGGTCGCTCCGATGGCGAGTGCTGCCGGCCAGACGCCGATCAGCCCCATGAGGCAGAGCAGCACCAGCGATCCCACCGGCACACAGGCGATCGCCGCCAGTGAGGCGATGATCTGCCCGGTGCGCATGTCGCGCTCGCGTCCTGCCCGGCCGCTCAGCTTCCGGGTCCGCCAAGCTGATCGGGCGCCGGCTCGATCATCCGCGGCCCGCCCCGCTGGATCTCGAACACCGCGAGACCGCGCCGCACGGAACCATCCGGCTGTAGCGCCAAAATTCCGTTGACGCCGGCGAACCCTCCGGACCGGGTGAGAGATGCCGCCGAGAACCCGCCATCTTGCGCCACCACGCGGGCGATCGAGGCGGCGTCGTTGGCGATGTCGGCGAGCCCGGGCGCCGGAGTGCCGAATTTCACGCTGTATTGCTGATCAAACGCCGCGCGCGCGGCCGGATCGGGTGCTGCATACCAGGCGCCGAACAGATCGACGCCGCCGCGCGCCGCCGGGTTGGCCCAGAGCGCCGGGCCCATGATCCGGACCGCTGGCGCATCGATGTCGTAATAAGGCAGCAACGAGGCCAGAGCGGCCAGACGCTCGCCGGTGTCGCCGAGCAGCAACGCGTCAAACGGCGGCGGCGGGATCGGCCGGCGGCTGAGCTCGGCCGCCTCCTTGCGTCCTTCCGGAGTCTGGCGCGCCCGTGCCGCGCGGATCTGTGACTCCAGCGGACCACGGCGCGCGGCAAACCCGGAGATGTCGCGGACCGCCGGGCTGAGCTGCTGCACGCTGCCATCGGCCTGACGGATATCGGGGCTGGCAAGTCTACTGGCGGAGGCGGTTTGCGCCAGGGCGGCGCCGAGCGCCGCGCCGTAGTCGCTCGGCGGTAGCAGGGCCGCGAAGCGGTGATGACCCTGCGCGACAGCTGCGGCCACCAGCCTGCGCACCTGCTGCGCCGGGGTCATGCCCAGCACCCAGACCAGCGGCCGCTGCTGCGCCACATCGCTGGTGAAGGCCAGCAGCCCGACATTGGCCGCCGATGCCGGGCCTGCGGCCCCGGCTGTCTCGGCGGCGGTGAGCGGCCCCAGGATCAGCCCGGCGCCGGCGGCGATGGCAGAGGATGCGGCGGCGGCTGCTCCGGCGGCGCTGCCCTGCGTGTCCTGCACATCCAGCACCGGCGAGCCGGGGGCCTCCAGAGCGAGCTGTGCCGCACGCACCAGCGCCTGGCCCAGCGCGGCGTTGGGGCCGCTCAACGGTGCCAGGATCGCCACGCGCAATCCGCTCGGTGCCACGGTGCTGGCCAGCGGCAGATCGGGCGCCACCGGCGCCACCTGCTGCCCCGGCAGGCGGAAGCCGGGCAGCTCCGGCCCCTCATTCTGTTCCAAAGGTGCCAGTGGTGCCAATTGTGGTGCCAATTGTGGTGCGAGTTGTGGCGCGGGTTGCGCGGTTGTTTGCGGGCGGCTGCCGGTGATGATGGAGGGCGAGCGCTGTGCCCCAAGCGCTGAGGTTTGTGGTCCGCCTGAGATGCCGCCCGAAACACCCCCTGGGGTGCCGGCGCAGCCCGACGCTGCTAGAACGGCGACCAGGAGCCCCCATGTCAGAATCCACCGACGCATATCCAACCGACCCAGACGATCCCAGCCCATCCGAAGCTCCTGTTGTTGGAGACCTTCAACGTTCCGGCGCGCATATGTCGCCGCCGCCGGAGGGTCTTGTGATGGTTTCCACGCCGATCGGCAACCTCGGAGACATGACACCACGTGCAGTCGCGGCCCTGCGCGCCGCGGATCTGGTGCTGTGCGAGGACAGCAGGGTCAGCGCCCGCATGCTGGAGCGTTTCGGCCTGCGGGTGCGGCTGGCACCGCTGCATGACCACAATGAGGAAGGGCGGATTCCCGAGATTCTGGCGCTGCTGCGCGAGGGTAGGCGGGTGGTGCTGATCTCGGATGCCGGCATGCCGCTGGTGTCTGATCCCGGCTATCGCCTGGTGCGCGCGGCGCTCGCGGACAACCTGCCGGTCAACGCGCTGCCGGGCGCCAACGCCGCCACCTTGGCGCTGGTGCTCTCCGGCCTGCCGCCACAGCCCTTCCTGTTCATGGGCTTCCCGCCGCCGCGCGAGGCCGCCCGCCGTGCCGCCTTCGCCGGTCTGCGCGCGGCAGAGCGCGCCGGGCTTGCCGCCACGCTGATCTTTTATGAGGCACCGCACCGCCTGGCCGAGACCCTGGCCGATATGGCGACCCTGTTCGGCGCGCGGCCGGCTGCCGTGGCGCGCGAGCTGACCAAGCGCTTCGAGGAAGTGCGCCGAGCCACGTTGCCCGAGCTCGCCGCCCATTACGCGACGGCTCCGGCGCGCGGCGAGATCACACTGGTGATCGGGCCACCGCCGACTGAGGCGGAGGAGGCGCCTGACCTGGACACGCTGCTGCGCCACGAGCTGGCCTCATCCTCGATGAAGCAGGCGGTGGCGAACGTGACGGCGTCCACCGGTCTGGGTCGCAAGCAGGTCTATGCCCGTGCTCTGGCCCTGCGCGGCGCGCCGGAGTCCGAAGATACGTAAGTCATCTTAACTATTTCTTCTTGATTGCTGGTTCATGATGCACCGGGGCTAAAATTGGTCGCCTCTCAAACGAGCGGTGGCCTCTCAAACGAGCGGTGCATGTCGATGACCAATGCCGTGCCTGACGGATGCCATGTCTGACGGACAAAACGTCCCTATAAGGCGCGATGCCTGATGGCGCGCATCCGCAGCCTGCGCACCCAGCTCTTGCTGCTGGTTCTGTGCACTGCCTTGCCCCTGGTGGCCATCCTCGGCTGGACGCTGAGCCAGACCTATCAGGCGCAGCGTCAGGGGGGCGAACTGGGGCTGGTCAATCATGTCCGGCTGGTGGCCGTCGCGATCGACCGGCATGTTTCGGAACTGGAGGCGCTCCTGCGCGGGATCGCCAGTTCGTCCTCGCTGGAGGCCGGCGATCTGAAGCGCTTTCAGGAGCATCTCCAGCTTGCCCTGACGCAACGGCCAGGAATCGCCATCACCGTGGTGGACGGTGCCGGCAGCATCGTCTTGCAGCCCGGACGCCAGGGCATCGCCGAGCCGATCAGCCCGCCGGCGCGCGCGGCGGCGATCTCGGCCTGGCGTTCCGGCACCAGACAGGTGTTCAGCCCCAACGGCACCGATCCCGCCCATCGTGCTGCGATCGGCATCGCCGTCCCGGTCAACCTGCTCTCCACCCCGGAGCAGTCGCGCTTTGTGCTGCTTATGCAAGAGGAAGCCGCCGCGTGGCAGGAATTGCTTCCGACGATGGACATGCCTGCCCCCTGGATCGTTGCCTTCATCGACGGCAACGGCATCGTCGTGGCCCGCAACAAGCGGGCTGATGCGTTTGTCGGCACCCCGATCCCCCCGCAGGTTCAGGCCGGCCTCGCGGCCAACGACGCGGGTTTTGTGCATAGCCGCGATGTCGAGGGTGTGAAGTCGACGATTGCCTATGCCCATGCCCCGCTTTCCGGGTTCTCCGCCGCTATCGCGATCCCGGCCGAGACCTTCGACATCCCGCTGATGGCGGCGCTGCGCCGGTCGGCTTTGTTTGTGGTCCTGCTGGTGGCGCCGGCCTTGATGATGGCCATCTGGCTGTCGCGCCGGATCGCCACTTCGTTGCAGAGCACAGCCAGGGCTTTGGCGGAAGGCGTGCCAACCAAGGCAGGGTTCCGGGAGATCGACGAGCTGAACGCAGCCTTGCGCGCCGCCTGGCGGCAGAGGGACGCCGCCGACCTTGAGGTCAGGACCTACGCCAACCGCTTGCGTGGCGTGCTGGACGCTGTGCCGATCAACATCCTGCTGCGCAACCGGCTGGGACGGGTCAGCTTCGCCAACGTCATGGCCAGGCACAATTTTGGCGATCAACTGCCGGAAAGCTCGGCTTCGCCAATTGATTGGGTCCATCCGGAGGACAGAAGCCGCTTCGCCACCTGGCGCACCGAATGGCTGGCCGGCGCCGATCATCCGACGGTGGAGCTGCGCTGGCGCATGCCCGATGGGGCGTATCGCTGGCATCTGATCCAGGGCAGCAGGATTCATGACGACCCTTCCGGCCTGGAAGAGTTCTGCTCCCTGGGGATCGACATCCACGCCTCCCATGAGGTGCGGATGGAGCGTGAGCGCGCGGCCGCCACGCTGGAGGCCGAGGTCGCGCTGCGCACCAGCGAACTCTCCGAGGCTGCGGCCGCTTTGGCCGCCCAGCTCGACCAGCGCGAGCTGATGGAGGCGGCGCGGCTGCAATCGCAGAAGATGGAGGCTTTGGGTCAGCTCACCGGCGGCGCCGCGCATGACTTCAACAACGTGTTGGCCGCGGTCGAGAACAGCCTGGGCGTGATATCGACGCTGTCCTCGGACATAATCGTGCTCCAGGCGGTGGAGATCGGTCAGTCCGCCGTTGACCGCGCGCATTCCATCATCCGCCATCTGCTGGCTTTCGCCCGCAAGCAGGATCTGTCGCCGGACACCGTCGACATCGCCTGCATGGTCGTTTCATTCGAGGTGCTGTGCCGTCAGACCATCGGCGAGGCGATCTCTCTGGAATGCGATGTTCCGCCGGATGTCGGCTCGGTCCTGGCCGATGGCAAGGCGCTGCAGGTGGCGCTGCTCAACCTCGCCGCCAATGCGCGCGACGCCATGCCGGAGGGGGGGCGCTTGACCTTGCGCATCCGCGCGGCAGCACCTGACGGCCGCTGGGACGGCGGTCAGCCTTTCGACCTGCCCCCCGGGGATTACATCGTCATCGGCCTGGAGGACACCGGGCTTGGCATGTCGCCCGAGGTGCTCGCCCGGGCGACCGAGCCGTTCTTCACCACCAAGCGAGATGGCATGGGCACGGGGCTTGGCCTGGCCATGGTCTACGGCTTCGCCCGCCAATCCGGCGGAACACTGCGAATCACCAGCAAAGAGGGCAAGGGAACAATGGTGGAGATCGTCCTGCCAAGCGGTGCCGCCCAGCCGGCCGCTGCCGAAGTGCTGCGCGAGGATCGGCCCGTCCAGGCCTCGGCCCGGCGTCGGGTGCTGGTCGTTGATGACAACGCCTCGGTGCGCCGCTCAACCGCGATGCTGCTCAGCGTCATCGGCTATGATGTGATGCAGGCGAGCTCCGCCGATGAGGCCTACATGATGGCGTGCGAGGACGGTCAGATCGATCTGGTGTTGAGCGACATGGTGATGCCTGGTGGCGGTGGGCGGCAGCTCGCCAATCGCCTTCACGCCGCGTTGCCCAAGCTGCCGATCGTGCTGATGACCGGCTTTGCTGACGAGACGGACGCCAACACCGATTGGGTGATCCTCAACAAGCCCTTCTCGCGCCAGCGGCTCTGCGAGGTGGTGGAGGCCGCCCTGGTGTCCTGACAGTCACGCAGGGCGCGGCACGGACTGTCACCGACCCCGGCTTGCATCCTGGCGCGGCTCGCGCAGAGTGCACGCAAACAGGAGGACACCATGATCTACGAACTGCGTATCTACACCACCGTGCCGGGCCGCATGCCCAATCTGCAGGCACGTTTCCGTGACGTCACGCTGAAGCTTTGGGACAAGCACGGCATACGCCAGGCTGGTTTCTTCACCACCCTGATCGGACCCAACAGCAATGATCTCACCTATCTGCTGGCCTGGGAGAGCCTGGCTGAGCGCGAGGCAAAATGGAACGCCTTCCAGAGCGACCCGGAATGGCTCACCGCCCGCGCCCTCTCGGAGAAGGACGGCCCGATCAACGCGCAGATCAGCTCGTCCTTCCTCCTGCCCACCGATTTTTCCGCGGTGAAGTGATGCAAACCCGCATTCAGCCGCCGGGACCATAGACCGGCAGCAGATGCGCGGGCGCGATGCGGCCGGCCGGGTCGATACCGATACCGGCCGCCAGCGCCGCCGCGACCGTCTCGGGGCGGAACACCGGCAGCGACCGGCCGTCCCCCGCGGTGATCACCAGCACCTCGAGCGCCGTTTCGCCCGCGTTGACGATGGCGCGCCAGACCCCGCCCGGCACGGAGATCATGTCGCGCGTGCCAAGTGCCTCCACGACATCGCCCTGCGCATTGAGCTCGACCCTTGCCTCACCCCGCCACACCATCAGCACCTGTTTGTCAGGCATCTGATGGGTCGAGACCGACTGGCCCGGCGCCAGGCGCAGCCATTCCATGGCAAAGCCGTGATCGCCCGCAATGGGCGGTACCACGCCGCGTGCGGCTGACATGCCGAACCCGATCACCGGCGCCATCTCGCTCTCATGCCCCGGCAGAACGCTGTCCAGCAACGCCAGCCGTTCGAACCCTCGACGATCCGCCATGACGGCGCGCGCTGCCATCTCGGGCACAGACCATTTCTGCATGGCACCGATATCCGCAGCCGAGATCGGTTGCATCAGCGCGTCTTCTGCCGGTCTGATGCCGCCGGCCGCGGTATCGACGAGGACGTTGTCGCGCGTCAGAAACAACCCGTGCTCGGCCGCGCCGGCCAGGATCGACGGGTGCCAGATGATCCCGCCGGTGTTGTCCCCCCCAAGGCAGGTGAACAGGAATCCGTCATCCGGCCCGGTGTTGGTGAAACCACGGAAGATCCACGTGGGAATGGATATGATATCGCCGGCCCGGACGGTCAGCGTGCCATCCTTGCCGTCGGGCCCCCAGCGCACCTCGTATTCACCGTCAAAGCACATGAACACCTCGGCGGTGAAATGCATGTGCAGATTATTGACAATCCCGTGCGGCATGGCGGCGGCACCGATGTTGAACCCGTGCGGTTCACGCAGATTGACCACTTGATCAGTGCTGGTCGTCACTCCCGGACCGATCATCGAATAATTCTGCTTGAGGTGAGACCCCGGGGTCTTGCAGTCGACAAAGGCAAGATTGCACGCGACGAAATCGCCCTGGCGAATCGTGCGCCCTGTGGCCTCGGCGGCGGTGATGTCGGGCATGGAATTCCCTCCGTTGTGCATACGCATTCAGCCTATCGCGGCGAGGCATAGGCTGACCAGAGGCCAAGACCCGGTTGGCGGACTCAATCGGTGCTGCAGTGCAAAACGTGCATCTATCTTAACGTCTTGCTTACCTTCTTATGCCAACGTCAACCCAGCGATGGCAGGTTCATTCGCGCCCGGCGAGGATGTTTTGGGACATATACATTGCGATTAGGGAAGCCCATGGCAGGTGAGCGCACGAACAAGATGGCCGGTCGGTTGAGGCTCCAGATATCGATCCGCCAAACACTGTATTTCGGTTTCGGTATTCTCGTATTGCTGGGCATCGGGCTTGCCGGTTTCGCGGTCGACCGGCTCGGCGTGATCGGCCGGAATCTTGGCCGCTCCGTGGAACTGAGTGCTGCCAATGATCACCTGCTTGGGGTCGCGCGGCTCGCTGAGACGATGCGCGCTGCCACCCAGCAACTCGCGGCGACCTGGGATGACGCGGCGAGCAAACCGTTCCAGACCTCACGTGATCAGGCATTGGTGTTGCTCGAGCAGGCGGCCACGGGGGCGATCTCAGAGCGGCAGCGCGCGACGATGGCCGATGCCGCAGCCGATATCCGCGCCTTTGGCGGCGCATTTGATCAACTGGCCAAGCTCACCAGCACCGCGCTCGACCGGCGCATGAGGTTGCAGGATGTCGGGGTGGAGGTCTCGAAGGCGACGACAGCGCTGGTTGATGCCGCCTGGTCCACACGTGATGATCAGGTCGTCAGTGACGCGCACAAGATTGAGTCCGCCGTTATGATGACCCGCGTCACCAACTGGCGTTTTCTTGCCACGCGCGACCCGAAGCAGCGCGAGGCCTTCAAGGAGAGCCTGGCGACGGCGGACAGCGCGCTGTCCAATTTCGAGTTTTCAGACCTTCCGCCCAGCATCATGGCGCTGATCAACCCGTTGCGCTCCAGGCTCGAGGCCTATGCGTCCGAGTTTGAGAACACAGCGACGGCCCTGGCGAAGATCGAGATACTGTTGAACGACGAGATCCGGCCGAGGCTGTCCCAGCTCGCCGAGCGGCTCAATGGTTTGAGTGGGGCGCTGTCGGACGATGCCGGGGCGGCGACCAGAACGGCGGTTGCCACCATATCGGACGTTCGGGGCGCCCAGATCGCCAGCACTGCGGTGGCTGCGATCATCGGTGTGCTGCTATCCTGGCTGATCGGACGCGCGATCATCGGCCCGATATCCGCCATGACGGCCGCCATGCGTCGGCTCGCGGGGGGGGACACCCATGCCAATATTCCCTCCTTGTCGCGCGCTGACGAGATCGGCGTCATGGCGCGCTCCGTTCAGGTGTTTCGTGATGGCATGATTGAGGCGGAGGAACTGCGCACCGCCCAGGAGAGTATAAAGCGACAGGCGGAGACGCTGCGCCGGCAGGCCATGCTCGACCTCGCCACCAGCTTCGAGCAAGGCGTCGGCGGGATTGTGCTTGGAGTCGCGTCTGCTGCGATCAGACTTGAGGCGACGGCGGATGCGATGTCCGAGACGGCGGCTGCCACCAGCCGTCAGGCCACCATCGCCGCGGCCGCCTCGGCGCAGGCCACGCAGAGCGTGCAGACCGTTGCGGTGGCCGCCGAGGAATTGGGCGCCTCGATCCGGGACATCAATCATCAGATCGCCATCGTCGGCGAGAACATCAATGCGGGCGTGCAGGAGACCACGCGCTCCAACCAGCAGGTGAAGGATCTGGCGAGTACTGCCGAGCGGATTGGTGATGTCGTGCATTTGATCAGTGAGATTGCCAGCCAGACAAATCTCCTGGCCCTTAACGCCACCATCGAGGCGGCCCGGGCGGGTGACGCTGGCAAAGGCTTTGCCGTGGTTGCTTCCGAGGTCAAGGCGCTCGCCAACCAGACCGCGCGGGCCACGGATGACATCACGGCCCAGATCCAGGCGATGCAGCAAGCGACCCAGGCTACCGCAAGCTCGATCGGGAAGGTCACCGACACAATCGCCAAAATGAATCAGACCGCCGCCGCCATTGCCTCCGCCGTTGAGCAACAGGGAGCAGCAACTCTCAAAATCGCCCAAAGCGTCATGGAGGCCACGCAAGGGACGAAAGACGTATCTGCGGGTATGAGCAAGGTGAGCGAGGCGGCGCAGGACACCAAATCCGCCGCGACTGACGTGCTTGGGTCAGTGAACGAGTTGTCTCGTGACAGTGAAGCATTGAAAACGCAGGTTCACACGTTCCTGCACGAGGTCCGCGCGGCGTGACGGGAAACTGGAAGACAATGCACGGCGAAGCGCCGGCACTGTCTTCCTCAGTCCAGTCTCAGTCCAGTCTCAGTGCGGCAATGCGTTAAGTGCCGACCAGGTTTCTTCCTGCAGCGGGATGCCGTGCTCCAGCCGTTCAGCCCGCGTTCTGGCCTCACGCTCGCCCGGCACGAGAACCTCCCCGCCAGGCACTGCCGGCCGTGAGGATTTGACATAGGCAGCATAGTCTGCCGCCTGCTGCGCAAAGCCCTGCGCGCCGAAATGCCCAGGGTCGAGATAGATCGAGAACATGCCGTTGCTGATCCGTCCGCGCTTGCCGCCGCGCAGCGGACCGGCCGTGCCGCCACCAGTGAGTACACCAGCGAGGATCTCGCACATGAAGGCGATGCCCGAGCCTTTGTGTTCGCCGAAGGTGCACAGTGCGCCGGTGCCGTTGGCTGGATCGCGGGGCCCGCCTGGGGTCAGCGGTCCATAGAGCGTCACCGGGTCGGTCGAGTATCCGCCCTCAGGCCCGACCAGCGAGCGCTCCGGCAGCGCTTTGCCGCCGTTGGACGCCACGAGCACCTTGCCTTCCGCCACCAGCGAGGTGGCGAAATCGAGCAGCAGCATCTCCTGCCCCTCTTGCGCCGGCACGCCGATGCACATCGGGTTGGTGGAGAAGCGCCGGTCCACGCCGCCGAACGGTGCGACGATCTCGCCTTGCGACACGTTAACGAAATGGATGGACACGAGCCCCGCCTTCGCCGCGCGTTCCGCCCAGTCACCGATCCGGCCGATATGGCCCGAATCGCGCAGCGCCACCAGGCTGAGCCCGGCAGCCTTTGCCTTGGCGATGCCGATATCCACGGCGATCGGCCCGATGGTCTGGCCGAAGCCGAACTTGCCGTCGATCACCGCGTGGGTTGCCGACTCGGCAATGATCTCCGGCGTCTGCCCGGCCAACACCTTGCCCTCGTGCAGCCATTGCACATAGCGCGGCGTGCGGATCACGCCGTGGCTGTCATGCCCCGTGAGATTGGCCGAGATCAGGTGATGCGCGATCCGCGCGGCTTCCACGGCGTCACAGCCCGCCCTGGTGAAGATGTCGGTGACGAGACGATCCAGTTCGTCCACCGCCACCGTATGCGTTTTATATTCGGCCATTCAAACGACCTTGTTTGTTTCGTTGTCGATAAGGTGCATCTGGTTCATGTCCGCAGCCAGACGCAGCATCTGGCCGGGAACCGCAACCGTCGCCGGATCGACGCGGGCGCACACCGGGGCGCCGGCATCGAAGAAATGCACCATGGTCTCCATGCCCATCGGCTCGGTGACGTCAACGAGCGCATCAAACATCTGAACGCCCGGCTTCTCCACATCGCGCGTTTCGGTGAGATGCTCCGGCCGCAGACCCAGGGTCACTTCGCGACCCACCAGCGGCTTGTAGCGCTCCACCCGCGCCGGCGGCACGGCGAGTTTCACCCCCGAGGACAGCTGCACCGCAAGCCCGCCATCGTTCACCACGCGCACCGGCAGGAAGTTCATCGCCGGCGAGCCGATGAAGCCGGCGACGAAACGGGTGGCCGGGTGGTGATACAGCTCCTGCGGCGGGCCGACCTGCTCGATGCGGCCCTGGTTCATCACCACCACGCGGTCGGCCAGGGTCATCGCCTCGACCTGGTCATGGGTGACGTAGACGGTGGTGGTGCGCACCGTCTGGTGCACCTTCTTGATTTCAGTGCGCATCTGCACGCGCAGCTTGGCATCGAGGTTGGAGAGTGGCTCGTCGAAGAGGAACACCCGCGGATGGCGCACAATGGCGCGGCCCATCGCCACGCGCTGGCGTTGACCGCCGGAAAGCGCCTTGGGCTTGCGATCGAGCAGCGGGGCGATGTCGAGGATGCGGGCCGCTTCATCAACGCGGGTCTTGATGTCCGCCTTGCTGTATTTCCGGAGCTTCAAGCCGAAGGCCATGTTGTCGAACACGGTCATATGCGGGTAGAGCGCGTAGTTCTGGAACACCATCGCAATGTCGCGCTCGCGCGGCGGCATGTCGTTCACCACATCGCCGCCGATCCAGATCTCGCCGGAGGTGATTTCCTCAAGGCCCGCGATCATGCGCAGGGTGGTTGATTTGCCGCAGCCGGAGGGGCCGACGAGGACGACGAACTCCTCGTCCTTGATCTCAAGATCGATGCCGTGAACGGCCTGATACGTTTCGTAGGCCTTGACGACCTTTCGGATCGAGACGTTGGCCATGCTGTCCTCCCATTTTCACCGATGATGCCGCGTGTTGAGCGGCTTATCAACGTGGTGGTGGAAAAAGACCAGGGCGTTTGGATGAAAGTAAGAGTTGGGCATAGCCCAGTGCTTGCTTTCACCCCATCTCGCCAAAAATCTCCTTCGCCACCCGCACAGCCGCATTCGCTGCCGGAATCCCGGCATAGGCCGCAACCTGGATCAGCACCTCTGCCACGTCCTCAGGCGTCGCCCCGGTGTTGCGGCTCGCGCGGACATGCAGTTTCAGCTCCTCATGATGCCCAAGTGCCGCCATCAGCGCGATGGTCAGCAGGCTGCGCGTCCGCCGGTCGAGCCCCGGGCGTGTCCACACCCCGCCCCAGGCGGTGCGGGTGATGAAATGCTGGAAGGCTTCATCAAACGACGTGGTGTTGGCCACCGCCCGATCGACATGCGCCTCCCCCAGCACCTGGCGCCGCACCGCCATGCCGGCTTCATGGTCATTAAGTGTTTCGGGCTCCAAAAACCCACGCATCGCCGCCGTCACCGCATCTGGCTGCTCAACCGTTGGAATATGCGCCGCCCCTGGCAGCACCACGAGGCGGGACCCGGCAATCGCCTCATGCATCGCGTAGGCGCTGGTCACCGGCGTGGCCACATCCTGGTCGCCGACGATGATCAGGGTCGGCATCGTCAATGTCGCGGTATCAGCCGTCAGGTCCGCCGCCGCGAGGGCTTCGGCGGCACCGGCATAGCCCTCGGCCGGGGTTCGCAGCAGCATCGCCCGCAATCCCATCGCGGCGGGCGAGGTGAGGAAGCCCGGCGTCACCCAGCGTGCCATCACCGCATCGGCCAGCACCGCCATGCCGTCCTGCCGCACCGCGGCGGCGCGGGCGTGCCAGCCTTCGGGCGGTGGCAGGACCATCGCCGTATCGCACAGGATCAGCGAACGCACCCGCGCCGGCGCCTGGAAGGCGATGGACTGCGCCACGACACCGCCGATCGACAAGCCGCCGACATGGGCGCTCTGAATGCCCAGCGCGTCGAGCACCGCCAGCATGTCCTGTGCATATTGCGCAATCGAACCGGGCCCGGGCACCAGCGTGGTCAGGCCGTGGCCGCGCAGATCGGCACGAATCACACGGAAGGAGCGGGAGAGCGCGGCGGCCTGCTCGTCCCAGACATGCAGACTGGTGCCGAGGGAATGCACCAGCAACAGAGGCGCGGCGCCTTTGGGGCCGTCGATCTGGACGTGGATGTCTAGGTTGTTCGCGTGGAGGAACATGAGATGGGTCCTGAGAAAGCAAGGAAGGAAGCAGTTCTTTCTTGAAAGAAAGAACCAAAGAACTTTCAGGCCTTGGTGTGGAGCAAACCATTGGCCTTTTGGGCGACGGTGGTGGCGCTGTCGCCTTGTTTGTAGAGTGAGGAGCCCAGGCCGAAGCCGGCCGCTCCGGCTTCCAGCCAGTCTGCCATGTTGCCGGCGTTGATGCCGCCGACGGGCAGGACCATGGCGCCTTTGGGCAGCACGGCGCGGATCGCCTTCAGCACCGTCGGGCTCGAGGCTTCGGCGGGGAAGAGCTTCAGCGCATCAGCCCCCGCCGCGAGCAGCGCGAAGGCCTCGGTTGGCGTGGCGAAGCCGGGGCAGGCCAGCATGCCCAACGCTTTGGCCGCGCGCACCACATCCACGGCCGCGTGGGGCGTCACGATCAGCGTGCCGCCGGCGGCGTGGACCAGCGACACCTCATCCGGCGTCATCACCGTGCCGGCACCGATCAGCATGCGACCCGCAAATCGCTCCGCCAGGATACGGATCGAGGTGAACGGGTCGGGCGAGTTCAACGGCACCTCGACGATGGCGAACCCGGCATCGGCCAGCACATCGCCGATGGCCGCCACCTCATCCGGCCGCACCCCGCGCAGGATCGCCACCAGCGGGCAGCGTTGCAGCCAGTCCTTCATGCCCATCCGGCCATCCTCCCTATCGCCTGCAGCCCCAGCGCCGCGGCGTCCGCAGGCCCGATCACCGCCTGGCCACCAAGGGCCGTTATGGCGGTTGCGTAATGACTGCACAGCGCCGGTGCGCCGAGCAAGGTCACAAGCTCGCCAGGCTGCATCGCAGACCGCACCTCATGCCCGATCAACAGGCCGGAGAGATAGGACGCAGCGCCGCTGCCGGCCAGCCGTCCGAACAACCCAAGAGCGCGAACTCCGAACAGATGATGCAGCAGATGCCCCTGATCGCCCGACCGAGCCACCCCTTCGGCGAAGGCCTGCGCATCATGCGGTGCCTCCTCCATCATCCGCCCCAGGATGGTCCCGCCGCGCAAGGCCGCGAACGCCTCACCGCTGAGATAGGTCTCAAACCCCATCACCATTCCGTTGCGCACCCGCGCCCATTTGGCGTGGCTGCCCGGCAGACACACGAGGCCCGCGGCCGCGGCACCGACGATCTGCGTCTCCTCGCCGCGCATCACCTCGGGCGTGCCGCCGGTATCAAGGCAGGTGAGACCTGGCACGATCCAGATCTCGGCCTCGCCGGGCACGCGCACCAGGGCGGCGGCCAGGCCCTCGGCGTCGGTGGGGCAGGGGAGATAGGCCGCCTCCACCCAGCCCTGTCGGCTGCCGATCATGCCGCTCATCAGCACCGGCCCGGTCCAGTGGCGGATCGCATCGCGCAGCACATTGGGGAAGTCCTGCGTGTGCATGATCCCCTGCGCGGTCTCCACCCGTTCCGCCACCGTCCCATCTGGGGCAAACCGGAAGGCACGGAAGCTGCTTGTGCCCCAATCGATGCCGATCATGGCTCCCACGCGTAATCAACCCAGGACACATGGGCGGCCACGACGCGCCAGCCGGCTTCGGTGCGCACCCAGCTCTGCATCTGCCGGCCGGTCTTCTCGCCCCGGCGGAACAGCCGGCTGGCGGTGGCGAAATCGGTGCCGAAGCTGGTGATCACCGTCCGCCCGATCTCTCGCGCCAGCCCGGCCGGGGAGCGCGCGGTGCGAAAAGCCCTGATCTCCTCGATACCATGCAGATTTTCGCCCAAGCCGTAGCGGATGGTGTGCGGACTGTCCCAGAACAATGCGTCCAGCACTGCCAGATCATTGGTCACCAAGGCCTGCTCGTAACGCTCGAACGCGGCGCTGACCTCTGCCAGCACCTCGGGGCGGTTGATCTCCATCAGACGAACTCCGGCGCGACACGGGCCATGCACAGCCCGGCCCGCTCCAGCTCGGCCGCGGCGCGGAACAGCGTGGCCTCGGCCCAGGGAGCGGCGATGAGCTGCACGCCGAGGGGCATCACGCCGTCCACCCCCTGCAACGGGGCGGCGATCACCGGCAGGCCGATGCAGCTGATCGGCTGGGTGTAGACGCCGAAGGACGGGCGCAGCGGCACGCTCTGACCATCGGCTTCCAGCATCGCCTGACCGATCGGCGTGGCGACGGAGGGCGTGGCCGGCGCCACCAGGATGTCCCAATGGCGGAACAGCGCCAGCACGTCTTGCCGATACTGGCTGCGCACCCGTTGCGCATGGATGACCCATTGCGCCGGCAGCATGGCGCCGGCCAGCAGACGGTCGCGGGTCAGTGGCTCGAACCGGTTGGGCTGGGTGCGCAGATCGTCCAGATGCTGGTTCGCGCCCTCCGAGGCGGTGATGAGGAAGGCGGCGGCGCGCCCGGCGGCCGCGTCCTTGATCTCGACGGTGCCACGCGCGCCCAGCGCCTCGGCGACGTGATCGGTGGCGTTCTGCACATAGGCATGGCCGTGCCGGGCGAAATGCCCGCCAAGCCGCGCGATGCGCAGGCCGCCGATCCCCTGATCCAGCAGCCCGGACACCCGATCGAGCCCGCGCCAGCTCTGTGCCGGATCTGCCTGGTCTTCGCCTTGCATCGCCTCATAGGCCAACGCCAGGTCGGCCACCGAGCGGGCGAACGGCCCGACATGATCCAGGCTCGGCACGAACATCACGCCGCCGGCGCGCGACAGGCGGCCATAGGTCGGCTTGATGCCCCAGATGCCGTTGAGGCTGGCCGGCACGCGGATAGAGCCATTGGTGTCGGTGCCGAGACTGAGCGGCACCAGCCCGGCCGCCACAGCAGCCCCTGATCCGCCCGACGAGCCGCCGGCCACGCGCGAGGGGTCATGCGGGTTGCGGCAAGGCCCGTAATGCGTGTTCTCGGTGGTGAAGCCGTAGGCGTATTCGTCCATGTTGAGGCAGCCGACGCAGATCGCGCCCGCCCGCTCCATGGCGGCGACGGCGAATCCGTCTTGCGTTGCTGGTGCGCGGCGCTGTTCGATGATCGACCCGGCCAGGGTCACCACGCCCGCGACATCGAACAGGTTTTTCGCGGCGAACGGCACGCCGGCCAGCGGACCAGGATCGGCGCCCTGGGCGATCATGGCGTCGATCTCGCCGGCTCGGGCCAGTGCTCGGGCCTCGGTGACTGTGGTGAAGGCGTTCACCGCGCCGTTCTGGGCCGCGATGCGTGCCAGAGCCGCTGTCACCGCTGCGGTTGCGGTGAGGTCACGCGATCTGATGCGCCCGGCGATCTCGCGCGCCGTCAGCAGATGCAGGTTCATGCGACGAACACCGGTGCCGGTTCCGCATCCGGCGGCACCGCCTGGGTGAGGGCCGGCATGCCCACGCGCATCACCAGCGCGAAGGCTTCGGCCAGTTCCGCCAGCCGTTCCGGTGTGAAGCGCATGCCCAACGCCGGTGCCGTGGCGGTGACGAAGGCGAGCGGGTCGAAATCCTCGGCGATCATGGCGGCTCCTCAGGCAAAGGCGCTGGCGTCAAACCCGTGGGCCAGGCGACCGGTGGGGCGGATCATGTCGTAGGGGCCGCGCGCCAGATAGCGCCCGGTGCCAGGCTCGGCCTGCACCTTGCCGTCCTGCATCACCACCTCGCCGCGCCGGATGGTTGTAACCGGCCAGCCGGTGACCTCGAGCCCTTCATAGGGCGTGTAGTCAATGGCGTGCTGCATCAAGGACTGGGTGAGTGTGGTGCGGCGCTGCGGATCCCACAGCACCAGATCGGCGTCATAGCCAGGCGCGATGGCGCCTTTGCCCGCCAGACCGAACAATTTCGCCGGGTTGCCGGCGATCAGCCGGGCGAAATGCGGCAGGTCGATGCGTCCCTTGGCCACGCCCTCGCTGAAGATGATCGGCAGCCGCGCCATCAGGCCGGGAACGCCGTTGGGGATGTCGCGGAAATTGGCGTCCGCCCCGTTCACCTTCTTGCCGCGGGTGCCGTCAAAGCACCAGCCGGAATGATCAGAGCTGATCACATCGAGCGTGCCGCGCCTGATATCCTCCCACAGCGCCACCTGATCGGCGGCATCGCGCGGGCTTGGCGAGCACATGAACTTGGCGCCCTCAAAGCCCGGCCGATCCATGTCGGCGGCGGTGAGGGTGAAATATTGCGGGCAGGTCTCGCCCCACACCTTGAGGCCACGATGCCGGGCGCGGGCGATCTCCTCGGCCACCTCGCTGCATGAGACATGGAAAATTTGGATCGGCTGATCAACGAGTTCGGCGAGCGCGATGGCGCGGTGGGTGGCCTCGCGCTCGATCATGCGCGGGCGGGACCAGGCGTGGTATTTCGGGGCAATATGGCCTGCGGCGAGCAGCGCCTCGGTCATCCAGCCGATGGCCTCGTAATTCTCGCAATGCACCGTCACCAGGGCGCCGGCGCGGCGGGCGGCGGCCAGAACGCGCAGATAGGCGCGGTCATCCAGAGCCAGCGCGTCGTAGGTGAGGAACACCTTCAGGCTGCGCACCCCTTCGGCGACCACTTTGGGGATCTCATCCCAGATCACCGCGTCTGACGCATCGGTGATGATCTGATGAAACCCGTGATCGACCATGGCATGGCCCGCGCGGCGGCGATATTCGGCCAACGGTTCAAGAATGCCGCCGCCTTTGAACTGGGTCGAGAACGTCACAACCGAGGTTGTGCCGCCCGCCAGGCAGGCGACGGAGCCGGTCACCCAGCCTTCCTCATCCGCGCCGCCGCCCTTCTGGAGCTGTTCGATGTGGCAATGCGTGTCCACACCGCCGGGCAGCACGAGCAGACCTGCGGCATCGATCTCGCGCGTGCCGCGCAGACCGGTGCCGATGGCCGCGATTCTGCCGCCGGTCACGCCGACATCGCAGTGCAGCACCTCAGAGGACGTCACCACCGTGCCGCCGCGCACCACCAGATCGAACCCGTCCATGCCAACCCCGCGTTGTTGCTGTGCCAGAGTGGCAGGCGAGTGCTGCGATGCGCAAGCCGGTGCGGTCGGCTGCGGTCTGCTGCGGCTGGCGATGCGTATTTTAATCGTTTGTTAGGCATGCGGTGAGATTGTGGCAGTGTCATCACGCGAACGGGCCCATCATGCATTTCCTGCGATCAGCCTCGATTTCCCTGCGGCTTCTGGCCATCGTGGTGCTGTTCGGCGCCGGCCTGATGGCGCTGGTCGGATTGCAGCTCCGCAATCGCTATGATGATGCCATCAATATGCGCAGTGCCGAGATGCAGGCGCTGGTGGAAACCGGGCTGGGCGTGGCAGCGCAGCTTCACAAGGCCGAGAAGGATGGCAGCCTCACCCATGACCAGGCCCTGATCCGGTTCCACGACACGATCAGCGCGATGCGGTTTGGTGATGCCGGCTACCTTTTCGCCTATCGGATGGATGGCACGGTGCTCGTCCTGCCGCCCACGCCGCAGGTGGAGGGCACGAACCGTATGGACACAAAGGACCCGACCGGACGTTTCACCATTCGCGAACTGATTGCGGCAGCCCGCAATGGCGGTGGGACGACGATGGTGCTCTACCCCCGTCCCGGCACGACCACCCCCGTGCCCAAGCTGAATTATGCGGCCAGCTTCGCGCCCTGGGACATTTTCATTGCCAGCGGCGTCTTTATCGATGATGTCGATGCGGTTTTTGCATCGGTGGTGTGGGAGAATGTTGAACTGGGGGCGAGCGTCACGCTTGTGCTCGGGTTGGTGGCACTGCTGGTCGGGCGTAGCTTTGCGCGGCCTTTGGCGCGGCTGGAGCACGCCATGGTCGCCCTGGCGGACGGAGATCTGTCCGTCGAGGTCTTCGACCGGGAGCGGCTGGACGAGGCGGGTCGGATGGCGCGAGCGTTGGAGGTGTTCAAGCTTCAGGCGGCTGAGCGGATCAAGTTGGCCGAGCGCAATCAGCAGGAGGAGGTCCGGGCGCGACAGGCGCAGCACGAAACGGCCAGCGACGTGGCGAATCGTCTGCAAACCCGCATCGGTCGGCTGTCTGAGGCGCTGGCGATGTCGGCCGGTCAGTTGGTGACGGCGGCGAGCGAGACGGTCGGGCGCAACGAAACCGCTGGCGCACGAACCGAGGAGGCGAACCGCAAGGTGGCTGAAACCGCCGAGACGGTCGCCACCATCGCCGCAGCCACCGAGCAGCTCACCAGCTCGATCAACGAGATCAGTGGCCAGGTGTCGAAATCCGCAGTGATCACATCCCAGGCGGTGACCGATGCCAGACGCAGCGACGAGATCGTCAAACTGCTGGCCGAGGCGGCTGGTCGCATCGGCACCGTGGTCGGGCTGATCTCATCCATCGCCGAACAGACCAACCTGCTGGCGCTCAACGCCTCGATTGAGGCGGCACGGGCGGGCGATGCCGGGCGGGGCTTTGCGGTGGTGGCCAACGAGGTCAAAAGCCTTGCCAATCAGACATCAAAGGCTACCGGCGAGATCGGCTCCCAGATCACCGAGATGCAGCGCGCCACGGAGGCCGCGGTGACCGCGATCAGCGGCATCAGCCGCACCATCGAGCAGATCAGCCAGATCACCAGCGGCATCGCCACCGCCGTGGAGGAGCAGGGGGCCGCGACACGGCAGATCGCCGACTCAGTGCATCATGTGTCGGAACAGGCGCGTGACGTGTCGCAGAACATCAGCCTGGCCCGTCGGGCGGTCGAGCAGAACAACAGTACCGCAGCTGGCATGGCGCAGGCGGCGGGCGAGATGTCTGAACATACGATGACGCTGAGCGCCGAGGTCTCAACGATGGTTGAGGAGATTCGTGCGGCTTGAGCGTGCTGTCACCGCGCCGGGCAGCGCACCAGCGGCTCCGGGAAATCCGCGCAGCCCGGAAAGGTGATCTCGTTGTCGCTGCGCCGATGGACATGCAGCACATCACTGGTCTCGCAGCCGAAGCCTGATTGTGGGCGGGGGGTGTCCGCCCCCAGCAGCCCGGCGCCGAGCACGGCCAGCGGGTTCACGCCCGGGGCGAAGCGCAGATCGAGGTCCTGCGGGCCGGCGCGCAAGGTCTCGATCACCCGTTGGTGGTAGGTTTGATCCACCAGGGTGGCGCGCAGCACGATGTCCTGGGTGAAGATCACCACCGGCTGGGCGAGGCACATCTGCGCCGTAAGCGGCCCCGGCACCGGGAACAGCCCGCCGGTCCAGGCGCCGAACAGCCAGGCATGTGGCGGCAACTGTGCGGCTGCCGGTTGGGATGACAGACCGGTGAATGTCAGCAGAACCAGGAAAACGAAGCGGCGCATGCGACCCTCGGATGGTGTATGGCGCAGTCCTACCATCTCAGGCTGACGCATAAAGCCTGACAGACCGAGGACATGCTGATGCTTCGTCGAATCTATGCGCGTGTTCTGGGCCTTGCAGGCTCACCCCATGCCGGCTGGTGGCTGGCCGCGATCTCGTTCGCCGAGAGCAGCTTCTTCCCGATTCCGCCGGATGCGCTGCTGGTGCCGATGGCCTTGGCGAGGCCGGAGCGTGCCATGCGGCTGGCCGCCATCTGCACGGTTGCAAGCGTGGCCGGCGGTCTGCTCGGGTATTTGATTGGCTACGCGCTGTTTGATCTCCTCGCGCGGCCGCTGCTGGCATTTTATCATTACAGTGACGCGTTTGACGCGTTCCGGGCGCGCTTCGCCGCCAATGGCGTTTATCTGATCCTTTTGAAGGGCCTGCTGCCGATCCCCTTCAAGATCGTGACCATTGCCTCGGGTGTGGCGGAAGTGAATCTGGCCGCGTTCACGGCCGCATGCCTGGTGACGCGGGGGGCAAGGTTCTTTCTGGTGGCGGCGCTGATCCGCCGCTTTGGCGACCCGGTGCGCAGCTTCATCGAGCAACGTCTGGTGCTGGTGACAAGCATTGCGGCGCTGTTCGTCGTTCTGGGCTTTGTCGCTCTGCGCTACGTCTAGACCAACCTCGCCCTGCCTGGATCACCTGCGCGGTTCCAGTCAGGGTGGCGTTGGTCTGGGGCGGAGCAACGACCAAAAATTTCTTGAACCGGCTGGGGTCACAAATTTTGTTGCTCGTAGACTGGGTGGCATCTTGCTTTCATGGTCTGCTGGCCGGATAACCGTGGGTGGAGGATAGAGCGTCACTTGTTGCGAAATAAGTGAGGCTTGCGGTTTGAACGTCTTGCACGGCCCGGTGGGTCGATAGGAAAACCAATGAGCACCAACACCGCTTCAGCCGGCGGATATCAACAAATATCAAAGGCCGAGGAACGTAAGGTCATATTCGCGTCGTCGACTGGAACTATCTTCGAGTGGTATGATTTTTATCTGTATGGCTGGACCGCATCTCAGATCGGGGCCAATTTCTACTCGGCGTTTGACGCGAACACGCAGTTTATTTTTGCGTTGCTGACCTTCTCCGCAGGCTTCCTGGTGCGCCCGTTCGGTGCATTGGTGTTCGGCCGGCTCGGTGATCTTGTCGGCCGCAAATATACCTTCCTCGTCACCATCTCGATCATGGGCTTGTCCACCTTTGTGGTCGGATTGCTGCCGGGCTATGCCACTCTGGGCTGGCTGGCGCCGACGATCCTGATCGGACTGCGGCTGTTGCAGGGGCTTGCGCTGGGTGGGGAGTATGGCGGTGCGGCCACCTATGTGGCCGAGCATTCGCCAAACTCGAAACGCGGGCTTTATACCTCCTGGATCCAGACCACGGCGACGATCGGTCTGTTCGTCTCGCTGCTGGTTGTGGCCATCGTGCGCAACACCGTGGGGACGGCTGACTTCCTCGCCTATGGCTGGCGCATTCCGTATCTTCTCTCGATCGTGTTGCTTGGCGTGTCGCTGTGGATCCGTCTCCAGCTCAGCGAGAGCCCGGCCTATCAGAAGATGAAGGACGAGGGCACGCACTCCAAGGCGCCGCTGTCGGAGGCGTTCGGTGAGTGGAAAAACGCCAAGATCGCGCTGATCGCATTGTTCGGCATGACGGCCGGCCAGGCGGTGGTGTGGTATTCGGGTCAGTTCTATGCCCGTATTTTCATGGTCAACACCCTGAAGATGGATCCGAACCAGGCTGACACCGCGCTGATCATCGCTTTGCTGGTGGCGACCGGTGGCTTCGTGTTCTGTGGCTGGCTGTCAGACAAGATCGGGCGCAAGCCGATCATCATGCTGGGCTGTGCGCTGGCGGTGGTGACGTATTTCCCCGTCTTCAAGATGATCACCCATGCCGGCAACCCCGCGCTGGAGAAGGCGTTGGCCTCCGCGCCGGTGACCGTGATCGCCGACCCGGCCGATTGCGGCGTGCTGTTCGACCCGGTCGGCGGCAAGCAGTTCCGCTCGTCGTGCGACATGGCGCGTCAGACCCTGATTGGTCTGTCGGTGAACTATGAGCAGTCCTCGGCCCCCGCGGGCACGCCGGCTGTCGTCAAGATCGGCGACAAATCCGTGCCTGCGTTTGCGGGTGCTGCGCTGGATGACAAGGCCTTCGCTGCGCAGAAGGCCGTGTTCGTCAAGGCAGTGACGGATGGCGTGCGCGGGGCTGGCTACCCGGCCTCGGCTGATCCCACCAAGACCGACATGCCGCTGCTGATCGCCTGCCTGATCTATCTGGCGATCCTGGTGACCATGGTTTACGGCCCGATCGCCGCGGCCCTGGTGGAGCTGTTCCCGACCCGCATTCGTTACACCGCGATGTCGCTGCCGTATCACATCGGCAATGGTTGGTTCGGTGGTCTCTTGCCGCCGATCGTGGTGGCGATTGTGGCGGCGTCCGGCAATATTCTGGCGGGTCTTTGGTATCCCATCATCATCGCCGGCATGACGTTTGTCATCGGGATGCTGTTTGTGCCCGAGACGCGCAAGCGGGACATCTACAACGACTAGGCCAGCGTTTCGCCGACAAGAAAGGCGTCCGGAGCGATCCGGGCGCCTTTTTTCATTGTTAAATATAGTTTTATCCGCTGCCGCAGCTCCGCCGCAATCCCGCCGAAGCGCAGCCATCGCCGCAGGGCCTTATCTCCTCACCGGCAACGATGCCGGCCCCAAGGAGACCTCCCGATGTCCATCACCTCGAAGATCCTGCTCACCGCCCTCGTGTTTGGTGGCGCCGCCCCGGCTTTCGCCCAGGGTTCGGTGGCGTCGCAGCCCGCAGACCAGAAGATCGCGCCGAAATCATCCATCGTGCACAAGGCAGCCGCCACGACGACTGACACCGCCAAGACCGATGTGAAGAAGCCGGTCGCCGCCAAGACCGATGCCGCCAAGCCGGACGCAACCAAGGCAGACGCAACCAAGGCGGATGCAACCAAGGCGGATGCCACCAAGACCGATGCCACCAAGACCGACGCCGCAAAGCCGGTTGCGGCCACGACCACCCCCGTCCCCGCCGCGAACTCCTCCACCCAGACCGTAAAGCCGGTGACCAAGCTCAACTGAGCCGAGGTCCGGGCATCGTGAGCCCCCTTCCTTCGGGAAGGGGGCTTTTTTGCGTGCCCAGACCCGCCATGGCGGGGGTTTACGGGCTGGTCTGCGGCATGGCATCGAATAACCCGAGATTGCGGGGCAATTGTCCCTTTCCACGCGGCCAGGGCGTGCCATATGCCCGATCCGATCTGCACCCACGACAGACAGACCTGAGGACATGCCATGGACAGCCTGATGCACCACGAACTCGGCTTCGGCGCGCGCTTTGACACGCTTGCCACGCGCGATGGGCTGGTGGCGCTGGACCGGCAGTTCCTGGCGCGGCTCGCCGAGGCGGATGCGGCGCTGCATGCCAGTCTGTTGACCGCCCGCGCCGATCCTGACGCGCTCGGCGCCAAGGCGGAGGGCGAGCTCATTGTGCAGCTCGGCCCGCATCTGGAATCATTTACCGCCGAATTGTTCGGCATCCAGGCCGAGGTCGAGGCGATTGCCGCCCGCACCGCCGCACTGGATCCGGTGCATCACTGCAAGCGCCTCTTTGTCCAGCGTCAGGCGATTAAGGCCTATCCTGATCCGCAGGGCTTTGATGGGGCCGATCTGCGCGCCCAGCTTGCAGCACTGATGGGGGAGGCCGTCACCGAGCCAGGATTCGCCCGGCATGTCGCCACCTGGGAGGCCGAGGAGCGCGAGCCGGCGCTTGATCTCGCGCGGCGCTATGCGGCCTGGGCGACGCTGACCGAAGCCGGGCGCCACCATCACAAGGGCGGCACTTTGTTCCGCGTGCCGAAGAAGCTGGATTTCACCAATCTGGTGCCGATGGAGACCATCGAGCGGGATGGCGTGATGATGAAGCGCCTGCCGGAGCATGACTGGCGAAGCCGCGACGGCTTCGCGCTGACCGATCCCGGCATGAGCGAGCAGCAGACCCTGGACCAGATGAATTACTGCATCTGGTGCCACACCCAGTCCAAGGACAGTTGCTCGAAGGGTCTGCGCGACCGCAAGACCGGTGCCTTCCAGAAGAGCCATTTCGGCGTGACGCTCGCCGGCTGCCCGCTGGAGGAGAAGATCAGCGAGATGCACACACTGCGCGCCCAGGGGCAGGTGTTGGCGGCGTTCGCGACGATTGCGGTGGACAATCCGATGATGGCCGCGACCGGCCATCGCATCTGCAACGACTGCATGAAGGCCTGCGTCTTTCAGAAGCAGGAGCCGGTGGACATCCCCCAGGCCGAAACCTCGGTGCTGCGTGATGTGCTGGGTCTGCCCTGGGGATTTGAGATCTATGCGCTGCTGACGCGGTGGAACCCGCTTGATCTGCGCCGTCCGCTGCCGCGGCCTGACAGTGGACGCAAGGTGCTGGTCGTCGGCATGGGCCCGGCCGGCTTCACCCTCTCCCATCATCTGATGAATGACGGCCACAGCGTGGTGGCCGTGGACGGGCTCAAGATCGAGCCGCTCGGGTTTGACCCGCGTACACCGATCCGCGATACGGCGACCCTGTTCGAGAATCTCGATGACCGGGTGATGGCCGGGTTTGGCGGCGTGGCCGAATACGGCATCACGGTGCGGTGGAACAAGAACTACCTCAAGCTCGTTCGCCTGCTGCTGGAGCGACGCGCCGCCTTTGCGCTGTGCGGCGGCGTGCGCTTCGGCGGCGGGGCAACCTTGTCGATGGATGATGCCTGGGCGCTGGGGTTTGATCATATCGCTTTGTGCATGGGCGCGGGGCGGCCGACGGTGATCGACATGCCGGGCGGTCTGGCGCGCGGGGTGCGTCAGGCCAGCGACTTCCTGATGGGGTTGCAGCTCACCGGGGCGGCGAAGATGAGCTCGATTGCCAATTTGCAGCTTCGTCTGCCGGTGGTGGTGATCGGCGGCGGTCTGACGGCGGTGGACACCGCGACCGAGAGCCTCGCGTATTACGTGCGTCAGGTGGAGAAGTTTGCGCAGCGTCATGCCGTGCTGCTCGCCGAGCGCGGTGAGGCGGTGGTGACCGCGCGCTGGACCGAGGAGGATCGTGAGGTCGCCGCCGAATTCCTGGCCCATGCCGCCACGATCAAGGCGGAGCGCCAGGCGGCGGCTGCCGCGGGTCGGGCGCCGCATCTGGCGCAGTTGCTCGATGGCTGGGGCGGCGCGGTTGTGGCCTATCGGCGGTCTTTGGGCGAGGCGCCGTCCTACACGCTCAACCATGAGGAAGTGGAGAAGGCGATGGAGGAGGGGGTGCGCTTCGCCGAGGGGCTCTCCCCCGTCGAAGTGCTCACCGACCGCCACGGCCATGCGCGGGCGCTGCGCTGCACCCGCAAGGATGGCACTGAGGTGGTGCTGCCGGCGCGCGCGGTGATCGTGGCCGCCGGCACCGCACCCAACACCGTGCTGGCGCGCGAGGATGACCGTATCGAACTGGATGGCCGCTATTTCCAGGCGATTGACGCAAGCGGTTCCAAGGTTTCACCCGAGCGCGCCATCAGCAAGCCCAACCAGGCGCAGGTGCTGATGCATCGCACGGAGGAAGGCCGCTTCGTTAGCTTCTTCGGCGATCTGCATCCCTCGTTCTTCGGCAATGTGGTGAAGGCGATGGGCTCGGCCAAGCGTGGCTATCCCGTCATCTCCGCCCAGCTCGCCGCCATCTCGCCGACCAACATCTCAGGTGCCGAGGTGATCACCGCTGCGAAGCGTGAGCTGGGGGCGGTGGTGCATGCGGTGAACCGTCTGACGCCAACCATCGTCGAGGTGGTGCTGCACGCGCCGGCAGCGTCGCGGAGCTTCCGGCCGGGGCAGTTCTACCGCCTGCAAAACTTCGAGACCCAGGCGCAGATGCTGCACGAGCCGACCGGTGACACGCTGCTCGCCATGGAAGGTCTGGCCATGACGGGCGCCTGGACCGATCCGGCGCGTGGCCTCGTGTCAGTGATCGCGCTTGAGATGGGCGGCAGCTCGGATCTCTGCGCCACCTTGGTGCCGGGCGAGAGCGTGGTGCTGATGGGGCCGACGGGCACGCCGACCGAGATTCATGCCGATACCACCGTCGCTTTGGTCGGCGGCGGGCTCGGCAACGCCGTGTTGTTGAGCATCGGCGCCGCCACCCGCGCCGCCGGTTCGAAGGTGATCTATTTCGCCGGCTACAAGGCGCTGCGCGACCGTTACAAGGTCGAGGAGATCGAGCGCGCCGCCGATGTTATTGTCTGGTGCTGTGACGAGGCGCCGGGCTTCACGCCGACGCGCTCGCAGGATCGGACGTTTGTCGGCAACATCGTCCAGGCGATGGCGGCCTATGGCTCCGGCGCTTTGGGCGAGCAGGGCGTCCCGCTCGCCGCGGCCGAGCACATGATCGTCATCGGCTCGGATCGGATGATGCAGGCCGTAGGGGCGGCGCGGCATGGCGTGTTGCAGCCGTATCTGAAGGCGGGTCATTCCGCTATTGGCTCCATCAACTCGCCGATGCAATGCATGATGAAGGAGGTCTGCGCCCAATGCCTCCAGCCGCAGACCGACCCCGTCACCGGGGTGCGCAGCGTGGTGTTCAGTTGCTTCAACCAGGATCAGGCACTGGACCGCGTGGATTTCCCGGCGTTGAATGAACGCCTGCGGCAGAACCAGCTTGCTGAGAAGCTGACCGCGCAATGGATTGACCGCGCTTTGCACCTGCTCGGTGCCAGAAAGGTTGCCGCATGACGAATCCTGTCGGACCGCTGGTTGATGCCACGCCGCGCCCGCTGCCGGCGCGGGTGAAGCTGCGTGGTGTGCATGTGGAGCTGGAGCCGCTGCATGTGCGCCACGCCCCCGAGTTGTGGGATGCGGCACAAGGGGCTGACGGCTCATGGAATTATATGGGCTACGGTCCCTTCGACTCGCTTGAGGCGATGACGAAGCACGTCGCCAGCTTCGCCACCCAGCACGACCCGATGGCCTGGGCGGTGCGGCCGGTTGCCACCGGCGTCGTCTCCGGCTGGCTGACGCTGATGGAAATCCAACCCGCCCACGCCGCCATCGAGATCGGCCATATCTGGTTCGGTCCGCGCATGCAGCGCACCCGCGCCGCCACCGAAGCCATGTTCCTGCTGATGAAGCTCGCCATGGACGATCTCGGCTATCGCCGTCTTGTGTGGAAGTGCAACGACCTCAACGCCCCCTCCAAGCGCGCCGCCACCCGCCTCGGCTTCACGTATGAAGGATTGCTGCGCGCGCATTACGTCATGAAGGGGCGCCGCCGCGACTCGGCGTTCTTCTCCATCCTCGATGACGAATGGCCCGACCGCCGCGCCCGCATCGTCGCTTGGCTCGACCCGTCCAACTTCGCGCCGGACGGCACGGCCCTCACCTCGCTCTCCGCTCAGGCGGCCTCACGCTCGTAACGGATCACGTGCTCCCGCGCGCGGGACCATACCGCGATCATATCGGCCGCCGAGATGCGATCGCTCAGCATGACAAGCCGGGTCAGGGGATCATTGATCAGCGTCTCGATCGTCAAGCTGCAGGACTGGCCTGGGCACATCGCGTGGTCACACATGGCTGCATCTCCGTCATTGACGTGGAGTCTGTTTGACATGGTGTGATTGACCAGAAGGTTCCGGCAAAATTACAGCCTGGACGGTCACAATCGTGCCGTATTTGCCGAGGTCGAATGATGGATCGGGGTAGGGTGGGGTGCCCTACGCACCCCACCCCCACGGGATGGGATATGTTTTAAAAACGAACGACCGGGCCACCGAATCCATGGCCCGAATACAGCCTCCCCGCGTGCAGCGGTGGCGCAAACACGGCGTCCCCACCCATTTCAAATCGATTGCTGGGCCGTCCTCCCAAAACACATGCATACAGTCAGGACCTTACCGGATGGCGACGTCGCCTGTTCCTCGCGATGGACGTTGATTAGGCGTTGGTTTTCGCCAACGATTCCGCGCGGCGACGCCCGCTCTGAGTGATCGTGTCCCGTGACGTGGTGTAGGAGCGGTGCTCCTGAGCAGCGTGAGCTGGTCGGTCAGCTTGCCAGGGCT
>Ga0114959_10000756_pt1 | contig 30291 bp, 27 predicted proteins | sample C_130625_EF_Meta_FD_87317 | JGI IMG/M metagenome (GOLD analysis project Ga0114959, IMG submission 87317) | Freshwater microbial communities from Lake Croche, Canada to study carbon cycling - C_130625_EF_MetaG | ecosystem: Environmental > Aquatic > Freshwater > Lake | place: Lake Croche, Canada... | reverse complement strand
CCTGCTGCTCGCCCTAGGGCTGGCCAGCATCCCGCTGCTGGGGCGCCATCTCTGGCAGGTGTTCGACGGGCACCCCCAGCCCTGGCTGGATGGCTGGCTTGATCCCTTGGAAAGCTCCCTGATGCGTTGGGTGGGGGATCGGGGCCGACCGGCCGAGCAGGCCTGGGATTACCTGCGCCCCCTGCTGCTCAGCAATCTGTTGTTTGGGGCCGTCGCTTTCCTGCTGCTGTTTTTTCAGCCCCCTTTGCTTAATGCCCAGGGCCTCTCGGCCATGGGCTGGGCCACGGCCCTGCACACCACCATCTCTTTCCTCACCAACACCGACCAGCAGCACTACACCCCTGAGCAGAGCCTGGGCGATCTGGCCCAACTGGGGGCCCTGCAATTTCTGATGTTCACCTCCGCCGCCACAGGTTTGGCGGTGGGCTTCGCCTTTATCCGCGGCATCTGCGGCCGGCCCCTGGGCAATTTCCACAGTGATCTGATCCGCTCGCTCACCCGGGTGCTACTGCCCCTGAGCCTGGGGTTTGGCTTAATCCTGCTGATCAATGGGGTGCCCATGACCCTGGGCGGCCCGGTGAGTGTTACCACCCTCGAGGGCGCCACCCAGATCCTGGGGCGAGGGCCCGTGGCCGGTTTTGAGGCGATCAAGCAACTGGGGGAAAACGGGGGCGGTTTCTTTGGCGCCAACTCCGCCCACCCCTTTGAAAACCCCAATCCGATCACAAACCTGCTGGCCATGGGGGCCATGGTCGCCATCCCCGCCGCCACCATTGACGCCTTCGGTCGCTTCCTAGGCAACCGCCGCCAGGGCACCCTGCTGTTGCTCCTGGTCACAGGGCTGTTTGTGGGGCTCGCCCTGGTGGCGATTTCGGCGGAGCAGGCCGGGAACCCCCTGCTGACCCCCTGGCTCAGCGGCCCCAATTTGGAGGGTAAGGAGCTGCGCTTTGGCGCAGCCCCAACGGCTCTGTTCGCCACCGTCACCACCGTCACCATGACCGGGGCGGTGAACGGCGCCATGGATTCGTTGATGCCCCTGGGGGGCCTGGTGCCGCTGTTCAACCTGTTCCTCCAGGTGGTGTTCGGCGGCCAGGGCACGGGCATCGCCTACCTGCTGGTATTTCTGATCCTCACCGTGTTTCTCACCGGGCTGATGGTGGGGCGCACCCCGGAGCTGTTTGGCCGCAAGGTGGAGAAGCAGGAAGTGGTATTCAGCAGCCTGATCCTGTTGATTCATCCGCTGTTTGTGCTGGTGCCCGCCGCCATCACCATTGGCTTCCCGGCCCTCCAGGGGATCAGCAACCCCGGCTTCCATGGTGTTAGCCAGGTGGTTTACGAATACGCCTCGGCCGCCGCCAACAACGGCAGTGGCTTTGAGGGTCTGGCGGACGGCACGGTGTGGTGGAACCTCAGCACCAGCGTCAGCCTGCTGGGGGGCCGTTACCTGCCGATCATCGCCCTGCTGCTGTTGGCGGCTGGCTTCGCCCGCAAGCAACCCATAACCCCCAGCCCCGGCACCCTGGCCACCGACACGGGCCTGTTCACCGTGGTGACCGCCGTGGTGATCCTGATCCTGGGCGCACTCACCTTCTTCCCGGTGCTGGCCCTGGGGCCGATCGCCGAAGCCTTCTCCCTCCCCCGTTGAGCGTCTCGCGCAACCCATGACCACCCTTAAGCGAGCCTTCTTTCCCCGCATGCCCCGGGGCCCCCGCGACCAACGGCGCTACACCGAACGACCCAAGGGCCTAGGGCTGCTGGGCCGGGCGATCATCGAAGCCTTTCGCAAGCTGGACCCCCGCCTCACCGTGCGCAATCCGGTGATGTTTGTGGTGTGGTGCGGCACGGTCGTCACCCTGGCCGCCACGGTGGAGCCCCAGTTGTTTGGGCTCAGCTCAGACGACCCGGGGCGGGGGTTCAATGGCGCACTGGCGGCAATCCTGGTGTTCACGCTGCTGTTTGCCAACCTGGCCGAAGCCCTGGCCGAGGGCCGCGGCAAGGCCCAGGCCGATGCCCTGCGCCGCACCCAGGCCCGCACCCAGGCCCGGCGCCTGTTGCCCGATGGCAGCGAAGCGCTGGTGGATTCCAGCAGCCTGCGCAAGGGGGACCAGGTGCAGGTGAGTAGCGGTGAGCTGATCCCCGCCGATGGGGACGTGGTGGCGGGGGTGGCGGCAGTGGATGAGTCGGCGATCACCGGCGAATCGGCTCCGGTGCTCAAGGAAGCCGGCTCCGATGGGGCCAGCTCCGTCACCGGGGGCACCCGGGTGGTTTCCGATCAACTCACCATTCAGATCACCGCCGACCCCGGCCAGGGCTTTATTGATCGAATGATTGCCTTGGTGGAGGGGGCTCAACGCAGCCGCACCCCCAACGAGATTGCCCTCACAGTGTTGTTGGCGGTGCTCACCCAGGTGTTCTTGATCGCCGTGGCCACCCTGCCGCCGGTGGCTGCCTACATCGGTGGTCCCACGCCGGTGGTGATTCTGGTGGCCCTGCTGGTGGCCCTGATTCCCACCACGATCGGAGGTCTGCTCAGCGCCATTGGCATCGCTGGCATGGACCGGGTGGCTCAGTTCAATGTGATCGCCACCTCCGGCCGGGCCGTGGAGGCCTGCGGAGATATCAACACCCTGGTGCTCGACAAAACCGGCACGATCACCTTGGGTAACCGCCTGGCCGAGGAGTTCCTGCCGGTGGGCGGCCACAGCGAAGCCGAGTTGGCCTCTGTTGCCCTGGGCGCCAGCGGTTTCGACAACACCCCCGAAGGCAAGTCGATCGTGCGCCTGGCTGAGAAGCTCGGGGCCAGCGCTGGCTTCGACCCTGCCGCCGCCAGCGGCCTCGACTTCTCCGCCCGCACCCGCATGAGCGGCACCGATCTGGCCGACGGCACCGAGCTACGCAAGGGGGCGGTGGATGCCATCAAGGGATTTGTGCGCTCCCGCGGCGGCCAGGTGCCCGATGGCCTTGACCAGGCCTTCGAGCAGGTGTCCCGGCTGGGGGGCACGCCCCTGGCGGTGAGTCGGGGGGCCGAGATCTACGGCGTGATCTACCTCAAAGACATCATTAAGCCCGGCATGCGAGAACGCTTCGACCAGCTGCGGCGCATGGGCATTCGCAGCGTCATGCTCACCGGCGACAACCCGATCACCGCCGGGGTGATTGCCCGCGAAGCCGGGGTTGACGACTTCATTGCCGAGGCCACCCCGGAGGACAAGATCGCCGTGATCCAGGCGGAACAGCGCCTGGGCAAGCTGGTGGCCATGACCGGGGACGGCACCAACGACGCCCCGGCCCTGGCCCAGGCCAACGTGGGGGTGGCCATGAACACCGGCACCCAGGCCGCCAAGGAGGCGGCCAACATGGTGGACCTCGACAGCGATCCCACCAAGCTGATCGACATCGTCACCATTGGTAAACAGCTACTGATCACCCGTGGGGCGCTCACCACCTTCTCGATCGCCAATGACGTGGCGAAATACTTTGCGATCCTGCCCGCCCTGTTTGGCGGGGTCGGTCTCGGGGCGCTGAATCTCATGCACCTGACCAGCCCCCATTCGGCGATCCTCTCGGCGATGGTGTTTAACGCCTTGATCATTCCCGCCCGGGTGCCCCTGGCCCTGCGGGGGGTGGCCTTCCGCCCGGACGCCGCTGAACAGTTGCTGAAGCGCAACCTGGTGGTTTACGGCCTCGGTGGGCTGGTGGTGCCGTTTGTGGGCATCAAGGCGATCGACCTGGCCATCACCTCCCTCCACCTGATCTGAGCCCCCTGAGATGTTCTTAACCAAACCCCTCTTCTGGCTTCCGCTCCTGCTGGTGGCGGGTGCGATGGCAGCCTCCTCACCCCTGCGCCTGTTCAATCCACCCCTGCAAACGGGCGCCCTGTCGCTGCTGCTGAGCGGCACGGTGGCGCTTTCGATCTATCTGTTCGCAGTGATGATCCAACCGGAGAAGTTCTGATGACCCTGATTCGCGATGGCCTCCGGGCCCTGCGGCTCACCGCCGTGCTCTGGCTGATCACCGTGGTGCTTTACACCCTGCCGATTTTGGCCATCGGCCAGGGGCTGTTGCCGTTCCAAGCCAATGGCTCCCTGTTGCGGGTTGATGGAACCGTGGTGGGATCGGCGCTGGTAGGCCAGCCCTTTGCCAGTGATCGCTATTTCTGGAGTCGTCCCAGTGCGGTCGACTACAGCACCGGTACACAGCCGAGCTCAGGGCCCAGCAACCTTGGTCCCACCAACCCCGAGTTGGTTAAACGCATTGGCGCCACGGCCGCGGCGTTGCAGAAAGGGGGCCTGGGCAACCCTGCCCCAGACCTGATCTACAGCTCCGGCTCGGGGCTGGATCCCCATATCTCCCCCACGGCGGCGGCCCAGCAGCTCGAGCGGGTGGCTGCCAACCGCCACCTCAGGGCCCAGCAGCTGCGGCAACTGATCCAGCGCCACACCGAAGGCCGCAGCCTGGGGCTGCTGGGGGAGGCACGGGTGAACGTACTTGAGCTAAACCTAGACCTGGATCGCCTTTCCCCATGATCCCCCCGCCGTGATTCGTTCAGCCAAGGGACGGGGCCGCCACAAGCTCTTCATCGGCATGGCCCCGGGGGTCGGCAAGACCTATCGGATGCTCCAAGAGGGCCAGGAACTCCGTCGCGCCGGCACCGATGTGGTGATCGGTGTGCTCGAGACCCATGGCCGCGCCGATACCGCCGCCCAGGCCGAGGGCCTCGAACGGGTTCCCCTGCGGCGGCTCCTGCACCAGGGGGTTTGGCTGGAGGAGCTGGATGGGGCCGCGATCATGGTGCGCCGCCCGCAGCTGGTGCTGGTGGATGAGCTGGCCCACACCAATGCCCCCGGCTGCGAGCGGCTTAAGCGCTGGCAAGACGTGGAGCACCTGTTGTTGGCGGGGCTGGACGTGTATTCCACCGTCAATATCCAGCACCTGGAGAGCCTCAATGATTTGGTGGCCCAGCTCACCGGCGTGATGGTGCGGGAGCGCCTGCCGGATCGGGTGCTGGAGCGGGCCGATGAGGTGGTGCTGGTGGATGTCACGCCCGAAACCCTGCAGGAGCGCCTGCGAGACGGCAAGGTCTACGCCAGCGATAAGGTGGGCCAGGCACTCGCCCACTTTTTTCAGCGCCGCAACCTGGTGGCCCTGCGGGAGCTGGCCCTGCGCGAGGTGGCCGACCGGGTTGATGACGACACCCCCGCCGACAGTTCCCTGCGCGAACGGGTGCTTGTTTGCCTTTCCACTTACCCAGAATCAAAGCGACTGCTGCGCCGGGCTGCCCGTCTGGCGGGCTACATGGATGCGCCGCTGTTGGTGCTGATTGTGCTCAACCCCCATAGCTTTCTGACCCACCAAGAGGGAATCCTGCTAGAGGAATGCCTCCGACTCTGCAACGACTTTGGCGGCGAGTTTCTGCGCATCGATAGCGACGACGTGCTTGGCTCGATCGCCGGGGTGGCAATCGAGCGCCGCATTACCCAAATCGTCATGGGCCAGGCCCCCCGCCCCCGCGGCCGCTCCCTTTTTGGCCGCTCCTTGGCGGAGAAGTTGCAGCAGCGTTTACGGGGCAGTCGTATAGATCTTCACCTGATTGCCGATGATCCGCCCACCACTGCTGCACTTTTTAGTCGTAACCCAGCAGGTCAAAAATCTCGCGATCCTTGAGGGATTCGGCCTCCAGTGGTTCCACATTACTGATCATTCGCTGGGCTAGGGCTAGATATTCGTTTTGGACTGCTTCCACCTCAGGGGTTGCCTCCATTTCAAAGATCGTGCATTTCTTCAGGCGGGAGCGACGGATCGCATCCAGGTCGGGGAAATGGGCCATGGTGCGCATGCCCACCCGTTCATTGAATCTGTCGATCTGGTCAGTGTCTTTACTGCGGTTTGCCACCACACCGCCCAGGCGCACTTTGTAGTTTTTGGCCTTGGCCTGGATGGCGGCAATGATCCGATTCATGGCAAAGATCGAATCAAAATCATTGGCGGTCACAATTAGGCAGTAGTCGGCATGCTGTAAGGGCGCCGCAAAGCCGCCACAAACCACATCACCTAGCACATCAAAGATCACCACGTCGGTGTCTTCCAGTAGGTGATGTTCCTTTAGCAGCTTCACTGTTTGACCGGTCACATAGCCGCCACAACCGGTGCCGGCCGGTGGGCCACCGGATTCCACGCACATCACCCCATTAAAACCAGGGAAAACAAAATCCTCAGCCCGTAATTCTTCCGTGTGGAAGTTTACGGTTTCGAGAATGTCTATAACCGTGGGCACCATTTGCTTGGTGAGGGTGAAGGTGCTGTCGTGCTTTGGGTCGCAGCCAATCTGCAACACCCGTTTACCCAGTTTTGAGAAGGCCGCTGAGAGGTTGGAGGAGGTGGTGGATTTACCGATGCCCCCCTTGCCGTATACGGCAATCACCAAGGCCCCTTCGCTTATGGCCATGGCATCGTCTTGGTGAACCTGAAGGCTGCCTTCTCCATCTTCCCGGGGATTGCTGATTTTTTGGAGGCTGATGGTCATGGTTGCTGGGGGGGTGAAAGGGTGAAAATCAGAATTTGAGCTGGTGGTGCTTGGCTTGGTGCTGGATTACTGGATTGTCAAAATCCTTAGTGGCGGATTACCGGGAGAAGTGGGCCTTGGCCTCGTAGAGAATTTCGTCTGTGATTTCGCTAAGCCCTTTTTCTTGGGCAAAGGCTTCGGTGTTGCGTTTTACCTTGCCCCGCACAAAGAAGGGGATCCGAGCCAATTCCGCTTCACCGGAGGCGGTCCAGCGGCTGCCTTCAATGTTTGAGGCGGCAGCAGGGCTGTTGGTGACGGCTGTGCTGGCAATTGTGTTGCTGGCAGAGTTGCTTGAGATGCTGGCTGGGGCGCCGGCCCCCTTATGGCTCATGTGCCCTTCTACAAATTCAAAGTCGTGGCGGAACATGTCGATCAAGTGTTCCTCCAGACCCATCATCAAAGGATGTACCCAGCTATCGAAGATGGCATTGGCCCCCTCCCAGCCCATCTGGGGGGCATGGCGGGCTGGCACATCTTGCACATGCAGCGGCGCCGAGATCACAGCGCAGGGAATGCCCAGTCTTTTGGCACTGTGGCGTTCCATCTGGGTGCCTAATACCAACTCCGGGGCGGCGGCCGCCATCGCCTGCTCCACCTCCAGGTAGTTGTCTGTAATCAGCGCTTCAAGGCCCAGCTCCTGGGCGGCGGCCCGCACGGCCCGGGCCTGTTCGCGGCTGTAACTGCCCAGGCCTACCACCTCAAAGCCCAGTTCTTGGCTGGCGATCCGGGCGGCGGCGATCGCATGGGTGCCATCGGCAAAGATAAAAACCCTTTTACCTGTGAGATAGGTGGAATCCACCGACAGGGAATACCAAGGCATGCGGGAGCGTTCCGGCGGCAATGGCGGCGGCTCCAACCCCAACAAGTCGCAGAGTTCCCGGCGGAATTCCCCAATGGCACCGATGCCGATCGGCACCGTGCGCACCGTGGCCATGCCGAATTGCCTTTCCAGCCAGGCGCAGGTTGATTCAGCGAGTTCCGGGTAAAGGCAGAGGTTGGCGTCTGCCTCTGGGATTCTTTGCAGATCAGCGGGGGTTGCCCCTAGGGGAGCCACCACATGGCTGTCAATGTTCAATTCCTCCAGCAGGCGTTTCACCTCCAGCACGTCATCGCGGCAACGGAAGCCCAGCAGGCTGGGGCCCAGCAAATTCACCCGCGGCCTACGGCCCTCGGCCTGCCAGCGCTGGGGGTTTGGTTTGGCGCTACCGGGGCTGGGCACCTGGCTTTTAAGCAGGCTGCGACAGAGTTGATAAAAGGTTTCGGCAGCGCCCCAGTTTTCCTTTTTGGAATAGGCCGGCAGTTCTAGGTTCACGATCGGCAAGTTGAAACCCATGCCCTGGGCCAGGGTGCCGGGTTGGTCTTGGATTAGTTCGGCGGTGCAGCTTTCGCCCACCAGCAGGGCCTGGGGCTTGAAGCGTTCCACGGCATCAGTGATGGAACGCTTCACCAAATCGGCGGTGTCACCACCGAGATCCCTGGCTTGAAAGGTGGTGTAGGTGACCGGTGGGCGCCGGTTGCGCCGCTCAATCATCGTGAACAGCAGGTCGGCATAGGTGTCCCCTTGGGGGGCATGGAGCACGTAGTGCACCCCTTCCATGGAGGCGGCGATTCGCATGGCACCCACATGGGGGGGGCCTTCATAGGTCCAGAGGGTTAGTTCCATAGGTAGGGGCGGCTGGGGCTTTGGGGTGGGGGAGGCTGGTTTCTATGGGTATCTACAAATTTCCAGGCTGACCCGGGTCAAATTTGAGGAGCTGCCGCCGGCGCAGGGGCCGCGCAAATAATTCAGCCAAGTCACCGGCCTGGTCACAGCCATGGATAGGGCTAAAAACAAGCTCGATCGACCACTTGGTGGCGATCCCCTCCGCCTCAAGGGGATTTGCCAGGCCCATGCCGCACACCACCAGGTCAGGTTTGGCGGCCCGTACCCGTTCCAGTTGCTTTTCCAGGTGTTGACCTTCGCTTAGTTGAATGCCCTCTGGCAGCAATGCCAGTTCCTCCGCTTGGAGTTGGCGGTCGAGGTAAGGGGTGCCGATTTCAACTATTTCCATGCCGCATTCGCGCTGCAGGAAGCGGCCCAGGGCCAATTCCATCTGGGAATCAGGCAGCAAAAACAATCTTTTGCCCTCCAGCACCCGCCGATGGGGGGCCACGGCGCTCCGTCCCCGTTCCGCCAAGGGTTCCAGCACAGAACGGGTATGGGCGGGATCAATGCCAAAGGCCTCGGCTGCCCGTTCAAACCAACGGCAGCTGCCCTCCACCCCCAGGGGATAGGGGCTTGAGAGCAGTTGGGCGCCCCGCGCTTTTAGGGCCCGGGCGGTGTTGCCCAGAAACGGCTGGCAGAGCAGCACCTGGGTGGCTGGGCCCACACTGGGCAGTTCCGTGGAACGCCGCGGCGGCAGGCTGCTCACGGGGCCAATGCCCAGGCGCTCGAAAAGGTTTAAAAATCGATCTTCCACGCCATCGGCGAGGGTGCCCACCAATAACAATTGCTTCTCAGCGCTGCTGGGCAGCAGTGGCACCAGCGCCGTTAGGGCGTTGTCTTCCCCTTGGGTAAAGGTGGTTTCAATGCCGCTGCCTGAATAATTCACCACCTGCACCTGGCCCCGGTGCTGGCGATTCAGCCTTTCCGCCGCCTTGGCTAGATCGAGTTTGATCACCTCACTGGGGCAAGAACCCACCAGAAAGAGCGTGCGGATTTCGGGTCGCCGTCCCAAAAGTTCTTGCACCACCCTGTCGAGTTCTTCATTGGCATCGGCGAGGCCGGCCAGGTCCCGTTCCCCAAGGATCGCTGTGCCAAAGCGAGGTTCGGCAAAAATCATTACGCCGGCTGCACTCTGAATCAGGTGGGCGCAGGTGCGGGAGCCCACCACAAGAAAGAAGGCATCGGGCATACGGCGATGGAGCCACACGATGGAGGTGAGCCCGCAGAACACCTCCCTTTGGCCGTTTTGCTTGAGCAATTCTGGGGAAACCGAAGCGGTTTCCTGAATGGCATCGACTACTGAAACGCCCATTGATGGGGCAATCTCGATCAGATCGACTTAGGCCTAGCGAGGCCAAGCCTGCTGTTGGATCAATGCGTTACATCTGTTTGGGAATTAACTACTGAAGTTGTTATTTCCACACAGGGGAAGCGCTTCAAAGGCGGCGGCGGAAACCTTCATTGAAACCAGTGGTGGGCCGCTCAGCGGTTTCTGAGGCCCGGCTGAGCTTCCACACATTGCGGCTAACCCGCCGAGCCACTAGGCCACCCCGCTCAATTACCGCGGACCCTGGTTTGGCCCCCAGTAATTGGCTCATTTCTGCGGTGCTCAGGGGTGCACCGGTTTGGAGGGCCAGTTGGATCAGTTCCAGGCGCTGGCGCAGGGCGGCCAGATCAGCTTGACCGGCGTCCTCCTCCCCCTGCCAGCTCCAGGGCAGGTCGCCCCCGGGGGTAAACATCTTGCCCATCATTCCGAGACCAAGGACCGCCAGCACCTGTTCAGGCTTGATGCCCTGTTCCGCTGCTTGGCTAATCCACTCGGGCATCACCCCTTGGTGGTCCTCGGTGTTGAAGCTGCCGTTTTCAGGCATTGGGTCAGTGCTGGCATTGGATCTGGCCGACCGGGAGCTGGCAACCGACTGTCTGAGGGCCATGGCGATCACAGGGAAGTTGAGCGGACGCTACCGGCTGCTTCTGGCGCCGCAAGGGCCTTAGCACCATGGCCCCTGGAGAACCAGTGTTGTCAACGGTTCAAGATCGTCTCAAAGGTAGGATTCGCCCCATATCCATGGCCCGTTAATCCCTTCCCTTGGGCAATGGCGCCGTGCCCTTTCAGCGAGGTGGCGCCCAGGCGCCGTAATGGATTCCAGATTTTCGCGACCTCTCACCAGTGAAGACGGTGGCCCCAGCCGTCGGCGGGGGGCGTTGCGCCTGGGATCCACCGAGATCACTGGCACTGGCGCTGGGGGAGATCGAGATGGCGCCAGCTGTGTAGTAACTACCGATAGCGAGGGTCGGCGCCTGTCTCGCCACTCGAGCCACGTGCAGTCGATCGAGCTACGCACCTATGTGTTTCTCGACTCGCTCCAGCCCCAGTTGGCTGCCTATATGGGCACGGTCTCCCAGGGGTTTCTGCCCATCCCTGGCGATGCTTGCCTTTGGCTCGAGGTGTCCCCAGGCATGGCTGTGCACCGGGTTACCGACATTGCCCTTAAGGCAAGCACGGTGCGCCTTGGCCAGATGGTGGTGGAACGGGCCTTTGGCTCGATTGCCATGTACCACCGGGACCAGAGCAACGTGCTTCATTCCGGTGAGGTGGTGCTGGAGGCCATCGGCAGCAGCATCAATCGCCGCCGCCGCTGTGAGGTGACTTGGACGGAGATTATCCGCGCCATCACCCCAGACCACGCCGTGCTGATCAACCGCCAGAACCGTCGCGGTTCAATGATTCAGGCGGGCATGAGCATGTTTATCCTTGAAACTGAGCCAGCCGGCTACGTGTTGATCGCCGCCAATGAGGCAGAGAAGTCTTCAAATATCACCGTGGTGGATGTGAAGGCCGTGGGCGCCTTTGGCCGCCTCACCCTGGCGGGCAAGGAGGGGGACGTGGAGGAGGCGGCTTCGGCTGCCATGCGGGCCGTGGCCCAAATCAACAACTAAATGCGCCCGAACTAATAGCTAATCAATGGCCAATCAATGGCTAGTCAATTTTTTTTGACGGTTGATAATTATGCAATTAATAAAGATCTATTAGACAATTAACGGTTAATTAATAGTCAGTTACAAGGTATTCGTTGGTATATTTTTGGTGTGGCCACTTCAGTCCAGGCCCATTAGGCGAAGTAGTCCAGGGGCCAGGGCCGCTGCCGCTTTGCCCCGGCTGCCAAGTCGACGGCGCAGGTGTTCCCCCATCTCGGCGTAGCTGGCTCCAGCCTCCCGCACGTAAAAGATTGAGTCATAGCCAGGGCCATGGCCCTGGGGTTCCCGCAAGATGAGCCCTCGGCAAATGCCTTGGGCCTCGAGCACGGTGGTGCCGCTGGGATCAGCCAAGGCCATGGCACTAACGAATTGGCCCCCTCGATAGAGCGAATCCCCCAGCTCGTGGAGTAGGCGGTGGATGCGTTCATGGTCGGTGGGCCCATAGCGGGCAGAAAAAATTCCTGGCCTGCCGTTCAGGCCATCCACCTCCAGGCCCGAGTCATCGGCGAGGGCCCATTGCCCGGTGAGGGCGGCTACGGTTTCTGCCTTGAGCCTGGCATTGGCCCCATAGGTGGAGCCTGTCTCTTCTATCTCAAGCCCCTCGGGCTGGGGGTGCACGTCTAGGTCCACCGGCTGCAACATCGCCACTAATTCGGCCACCTTGTGGGGGTTGCCACTGGCGATGACGAGTACAGGTAGGGCTGGGCTGGGCAAGGGGCCGAGGGCGATGCCGAGGGCCTGGGCAGGCCGGCGAACTAGCGACGATAGCGCCAGGACCAAGGGGGGAAATTTTGCCCTAGGGCAAGTTTCCTCCCTTGATCGGAGCGGCGAAGTGCTTAGGGGGATTGGCAAGGTGCCAGTCGCCCTAAGTTGTTGCAACCTTTGTTCCGAAATGGAATGCAGTCGAGCCTAATCATTCAGAACCTGGTGTCAGCACCGGTTCTGTTCTTTTTTCTCGGCGTTCTCGCCGTGCTAATCGGCTCGGATCTTGAGATCCCGTCGCCGCTGCCCAAGCTGTTTTCGCTTTATCTGCTGCTGGCGATTGGCTTCAAGGGGGGCGTGGAACTCGCCCACAGCGGCCTCGGCAGCCAAGTGCTGATGACGATTGCCGCAGCAGTGGCGATGTCGCTGCTGGTGCCGATCACTAGTTTTTACATCCTGCGCACCCGCATGGATGTTTACAACGCTGCCGCCGTGGCCGCCTCCTATGGGTCGATAAGTGCCGTCACCTTCATTACGGCCCAGAGCTTTCTGAACGTGCTCCATGTGGATTTCGATGGATTTATGGTGGCCGCCCTTGCCCTAATGGAGTCTCCGGCGATTGTGGTGGGTGTGGTGCTGGCCAAGTTGGGGAGTCAAATCAGCGATGACCCCCATGGCGCCCAGGCCGGCGGTTTGCGGTGGCGAGAGGTGCTGCAGGAGGCTTTCCTGAATGGGTCTGTGTTTTTACTGATTGGCAGCCTGGTAATCGGCTATTTGGTAACGAGTTTTTCGCCAGGAGGACTGGTGAAAATGGAGCCTTTTACCGACAAACTGTTTTATGGGGCCCTTTGCTTCTTTTTGCTCGACATGGGCCTTGTTGCTTCCCAGCGCCTGCGGGATCTGCACAGGGCGGGCCCTTTCCTGATTGGCTTCGCGGTGTTAGCTCCGCTGGCGCACGCTGGCGTTGGATTGGCGATCTCCAGATTTCTGAGCCTTAGTCAAGGCAATACTCTTCTATTCATGGTGCTCTGCGCCAGCGCCTCCTACATAGCCGTGCCGGCTGCCATGCGCATGACGGTGCCCCAGGCCAATCCGAGCTATTACATCTCATCAGCCCTTGGGGTGACCTTCCCCTTCAATGTGGTGGTGGGTATCCCGCTTTACATGGCTTTGATTCAGCGTTTTGTACCGAGCAGTTGAAGTTCACTGTTAAAACAAATTCAAGCTTTCTTCCCCCATAAATTGCCCTCTTTTTATCAATGAAAAGGATTGATCTCTTCCTGAGTGAACGTGAAGTTAACAAAGTTTGTAAGGCGATTAGCAAAGCCGGCGTGCCTGGCTACTCGGTGATTCGCCACGTCACGGGCATGGGGCTCGCCGGCGAAGTCTCCGAATCTATGGATTTCAGCGGCCTTGGGGCCAATGCCCACGTGATCGTTTTCTGCGAACCCAGCCTGGTGGCTGCAGTGCGGGCCGCGATTAGGCCGTTATTTGATCTCTACGGCGGCGTGGGCTTCGTCTCTGAAGCCGAGCCCATCTGAGACAGGCTGGGAAAAAATTTGCCTTCATCCCCTAAGGCCAAATGGCCTGCGGTGCATGCAATGTGCGCAGTTGCCAACGAAGCATTCCTTACGTTTTGTTGTCAATTGATAAGGACGCCTTATGGCCAGACCTGGAAACCTTGATGGCGATTGGGGTCTAAATCGCTTGACGGGGGGGTGGGCTGCCCATCACTGTTACTGGCGAACATTCCACCCCTCCCCCTGGAGCAGGTAATGGCAAACGAAACCATGGGCATCGCCCTCGGCATGATTGAGACCCGCGGCCTCGTCCCCGCCATAGAAGCAGCCGATGCCATGACTAAGGCGGCCGAAGTGCGCCTGATCGGTCGTGAGTTTGTCGGTGGCGGCTACGTGACCGTCCTCGTCCGTGGCGAAACCGGCGCCGTCAACGCTGCCGTGCGCGCTGGAGCCGATGCCTGTGAGCGCGTTGGTGACGGTCTCGTCGCTGCCCACATAATCGCCCGCCCCCACCGCGAAGTCGAACCTGCTCTCACCAGCAGCTTCGCCATCGGGTCTAAGGACTGAGCGGTTCGCTCCTGAAGCGACCAACCCTCTGAATTCCCCATCGACTCAATCGCAGAATCTTTATGAGCAAGAAGTACGACGCAGGGGTCAAGGAGTACCGCGACACGTATTGGACTCCTGATTACGTTCCCCTCGACACCGACCTGCTGGCCTGCTTCAAGTGCCACGGCCAGGAAGGCGTTCCCAAGGAAGAGGTGGCCGCCGCCGTGGCCGCTGAATCCTCCACAGGCACCTGGTCCACCGTGTGGTCAGAGCTCCTCACGGACCTCGACTTCTACAAGGGCCGTTGCTACCGCATCGAAGACGTTCCTGGTGACAAGGAATCCTTTTATGCCTTCATCGCCTACCCCCTCGACCTGTTCGAAGAGGGTTCGATCACCAATGTGTTGACTTCATTGGTGGGCAACGTTTTTGGCTTCAAGGCCCTGCGCCACCTGCGCCTTGAGGACATTCGTTTCCCGATGGCCTTCATCAAGACCTGCCCCGGACCGCCGAACGGCATCTGTGTGGAACGGGACCGGATGAATAAGTACGGGCGTCCGCTGCTCGGTTGCACCATCAAGCCGAAACTCGGCCTGAGCGGTAAGAACTACGGCCGGGTGGTCTATGAGTGCCTGCGCGGCGGTCTGGACTTCACCAAGGATGATGAAAACATCAACTCCCAGCCTTTCCAGCGCTGGCAGAACCGGTTTGAGTTCGTTGCCGAAGCCGTGCAACTGGCCCAGGAAGAAACCGGTGAGAAGAAGGGGCACTACCTCAATTGCACCGCCAATACCCCTGAAGAAATGTACGAGCGTGCTGAGTTCGCTAAGGAACTTGGCCAGCCCATCATCATGCACGACTACATAACCGGTGGCTTCACTGCCAACACTGGTTTGTCTAAGTGGTGCCGCAAGAACGGGATGCTGCTTCACATCCACCGTGCCATGCACGCTGTGATCGACCGCCATCCCAAGCACGGTATCCATTTCCGGGTGTTGGCCAAGTGCCTACGCCTCTCCGGCGGTGACCAACTGCACACCGGCACGGTGGTGGGCAAGCTCGAAGGCGATCGTCAGACCACCTTGGGCTACATCGACCAGCTGCGTGAATCCTTCGTCCCAGAGGACCGCAGCCGCGGTAACTTCTTCGATCAGGATTGGGGTTCCATGCCTGGCGTTTTCGCCGTCGCCTCCGGCGGTATCCACGTGTGGCACATGCCCGCCCTGGTTGCCATCTTTGGAGACGATTCCGTCCTTCAGTTTGGTGGTGGTACCCATGGTCACCCCTGGGGTTCCGCAGCCGGTGCGGCGGCCAACCGCGTGGCCCTCGAAGCTTGCGTTAAGGCTCGTAATGCCGGTCGTGAGATTGAGAAGGAAGGCCGCGATATCCTTCTCGAAGCAGCAAAGCACAGCCCCGAGCTGGCCATTGCTCTCGAAACTTGGAAGGAAATCAAGTTCGAATTCGACACCGTCGACAAGCTCGACGTCCAGTGATCGTCGGCCACTGAATAAAAGGAACGGTCCCTGGTCGCCCTCGGCCCGAGGCCGTTCCTTCATTCAAAGCTTTGACTGCCCAGCACCACCCCTTCACCACAAGGATCCCCATGCCCTTCAAGAGCACCGTGGGTGACTACCAAACAGTCGCCACCCTGGAGACATTCGGCTTTCTGCCACCGTTCACCCAGGACGAGATCTACGATCAAATCGCCTACATAATTGCCCAGGGCTGGAGCCCCCTGGTCGAGCACGTGCACCCCAGCCGTTCCATGGCCACCTACTGGTCCTATTGGAAGCTCCCCTTCTTCGGTGAGAAGGATCTGAGCGTGATCGTTAATGAGCTCGAGGCTTGCCACCGGGCATATCCCGACCATCACGTGCGTTTGGTGGGTTACGACGCCTACACCCAGAGCCAGGGTGCCTGTTTCGTTGTTTTCGAAGGTCGCTGATTTCCAGCCTCCTAACTAAACGAAGAACCCGTACACTCTCGGGTTCTTCTGTTTGGTTTCCTATCTATGGCAGTGGATTGAATTTTCCACTGTTTTTAAGTAAGGGGTTTGCTGATTTACCTGGATTTAAGTTCCCGGTAGATTTAGCTTAATTACCCCCGAATTCGCCACTATTACTTTTCGGACGGATATGGCCAGCCCATCGAGTCGTGAAGCAGCTCTGGAGCGTCGCAAGGCCCTCACCAGTGGCGGCAAGAAATCCGCTGGCCGATATTCCTCCGGCCCTACCCGGGTTCGTAGCGCCGCCGATGCGCGCCCTACCCGCACCAATGGTGCCCTGCCCAGCGCCCCCGCTGGCAGTTCCACTGCCCCCCTGAATTCCCCCAGCAGCTCCTTGGGTAACTCCAGACCCCCTGAGCCCAGGGAAACCGCTAGCCAAACCAGCTCCGCCGCTCGCCGTTCGATTCCTAAGCCCATTGCCAACCCAAGCAGACAGCTGGTTTTGGCCCGCCGGGAAGCGCTCTCCCGGGGTGGCAAACGGGCTGACAGCTCCCGGGATCGCACCCGCAAGGAGGAGATAAAAGCCACTGCTGTGGCAGCTGCAAATGCCCAGGCCCATGGCCCAGCCAAGGAGCACAAATGCCAGTGCCAGGACCTAGGCCCCAGCGCTGCGCCCAGCCGGCGCGCTGGGGGGGCTGACCTAACTGCTTCCCTGGTCAACCGCCCCGGGGGCCGCTCTTCCACCCCCAAACGGACGGCCCAGCACAACCAAAGCCGGGCCCTGGTGCTAGCTCGCCGGGATGCCCTTTCAAAACGGGGTAAAGCTGCAAATATCTCCACCAACAGCAGCGCCGCCACCGTGGCCCGCCAAGGAAATCCCGACATGAACAGCCGGGAACTGGCCCAGAAGGTGCGGGAACTTAAGTGCAAGACAGGTTCCGCTGGCAGTGCCCGCAGTGGGGGCACCCGCCCCAGCGGCCCTAACCGCCACGGCTCAAAGCAATCCGCCGTTGCGGAGGCCAGCCTCAAGGTGGGTGTAAGTGAAACTCTTTCCGGTCAGATAGTTACCGGCACCCAGGCCAACCGCTCAGTTAAAACCACTGGCAACGAGGCGGCCACCTGCCGCAACATCACCGGCACTGAGTACCTGGGAGCTGAAGTATTCCAAACCTTCTGCCAGGGAAAAACCGCTAGCCGCCAGCCCGACAAGGTGCGCATCAGTGCCACCAGCCATGGCAACCGAGTAACTGGCAACGAGGTGGGCCGTTCCGAGAAGGTAACCGGGGACGAACCTGGCACCTGTAAGAACATCACTGGCACGGAATACGTTTCTGCTAATCAGGCCAGCAGTTTTTGTGGCAGCGCCACCAGCAGCATTCCCGCACCCCGCAAGGTTGCCCATGGGCAAACCCAAGCTGGGCACCAGGTTTCTGGGGTAATGGTGGGCCGCTCGGAGAAAGTCACCGGCGACGAATCTGGCTCCGGGCGGCAACTCACCGGCAACCAGTACGTAAATAACCCCAACCAGGGCTCCGAGCGGGCCCCTAGCAAGGTGGCTAGCTTCCAAACCCTGCGGGGTACCGGAATCACTGGCACTTCCGTGGGTCGCAGCGATCAGGTGACCGGCGATGAACCAGGTGCCTGCAAGATCATCACCGGTGATGAATACATTGGCAGCCAGCAATATGACCGCTTTTGTGGCGGCAGTCCTGCACCGGAGGCCGCAAAAGTAGGTTTCAGTGTCACCAACCGCCAGCAGGTGGTGAGTGGTACCCGCACCGGTCGCTCTGAAAAGGTCACCGGCGATGAGCCAGGTACGTGCAAGCTTGTTACCGGTACTCCCTATGCAGGCCTGGAAGATTCAGCTACTTGGTGTAGCAAAAATCAAGCAAATAATGTTGCCCAACGGCCAATTGCCATGGGAACAGTGATGACTGACATTCGGCCTGGCATCGGTGGGGTAATGACTGGAGCCGAGCGGGGCGCCTGTGAGGACGTCACCGGCACCCCCTATGTGGGCGACGACCAACGGGCTGAAGCCTGTGGCCCTCAACCCAGCAGCGCTGCAGATTTCCCTCGCCCCCTCAGGGGCAACGCCTGGGAGAAGTTCAGTGTGCAATCGCCGGCGGGTTCAGCCCACAGCGCCCGGGAACGCCAAACAGGGGTGACCGGCTCTAGCTATGAACAGGGCAGTCGGGTTACTGGCCCCTTCGCCATGGCAGACGACAAGATCACCGGCACCGAGCACTTTCGTTTTGATCGGGACAATCAACGGTTGGCGGGCCCACAAATCCAGCGCGCTGTAGCTGCCCCTGTAAGCGTTGATGAAGATGCCAGGCCCGTGTCCCGGGTAACCGGTGAAGGTATTTCCGCTGGCCTGAAGATCACCGGTGATGACTGGGATCGAGGCAACCGGGTTACTGGCACTGAGGGGGTTTCCGCCCGGCGCCGCAACCCCAGTCGCCCAGGTTCCAAGGGGTCCATGCCCAGCCTCGAAGCCAAGCGCAATGAGGCGGTGCCATCACCGGTAAGCCGCGTGACCGGTTCCAGTGGCAACACTCAAGCTGGTTCACTGATCACCGTTTCTGGCGGCGCCCGGGGCTAATCCAGCCATGCCCCGTCGCCCGGAACCCCGCGATCGCCCCTTGGCTGGCACTGCCCTCCGCCGGCGCCCGGGCCAGTCAACTTCTGTGCCGGAGTTGCAATCAGATGGGGCTATTTTTGGCCAACCTGCCCCTGGGGCTAGGGGGACGGCGGCCCGCCAGCGGCGGGGCTTTACTCCTAACTCTTCCAATGGCCCCAGCCCATTGAATAGGGCTAACCGCTTTGGCGCGGCCCATCCCCTCACGGATGTCGCCACTAATGCCAGCCTGCGGACCTACGACCTGCAGGTAAAAGAATCTTTTGATCGCATAGTGCCGCTGCTGAAGCAGCTTTCGGCCCTCCAGCACGAGCCTGATTTCGTGGATCGGGCCCAGCAATTATCTAAGGATTCCCTTGGTTTCAAACTCCCCCTGCCGATTCTTGAGCGGGCTTGGGTAAGTCAATTAGACATGCGCACCCTGTTCGCCTGGTGTGTATTCGAAACCTACGAACAAACCAGCGCCAGTTTTTTCCAAACAGATCCCCTTGGCGGTAAGCCCAACAGCCCGGCCGCCCAGGCCTTTGAGCTATTCCTTCTGGAATGCGGCTTTCATCTGCTTGATGTCACCCCCTGCGCCGATGGCCGCCTTGCCCACGCCATGGCCTACGCCCTGCGCTTGCCCTTTAGTTCCGTCCGCCGTCGTCCCCATGCTGGCGGCATGTTTGATGTGGAAAATACTGTTAACCGCTGGGTAAAAACTGAGCATCGCCGCTATCGGGAGGGATTGCCAAACCCTGCCCATGACGACACCCGTTATCTGAAGGTGGTGCTTTACCACTTCAGCTCTATGGATCCAGCCCATGGGGGTTGTGCCGCCCACGGCAGCAACGACGCCTTGGCTGCCTCCTGCGGCCTTGCCAAACTGAAAGACTTTCAAATAGCAGTGGAAAATAGTTTCTGCTGTGGGGCCTCGGTTGATCTCCTGTTAATCGGCATTGATACTGATACCGATGCCATTAGAGTTCATGTGCCAGGCATAGATGGCAGCACCAATCTTGAGCGTTGGCTTGATGCTAATGATGTTTACGCTGCCACCTTAAATCTCTCGGCGCCAGAGGGCCGTTCCAGGATCAGTGCCATGGTGGAAGGGGCGGCTGCTAGCACCCCTGATCCAGGCATGGTGAGATTTATTGCCCGACTCTTAGAGCACAATCTTTCCCAAATCGACTATGTGCGTAATTACCATAATGGCCACTACAGTGATGGGGGCCATGCCGAACGTTTCATTGGCGTAGGCATTGGTTTCAAGGAGATTCACCTGCGCAATCTTACTTATTTTGCCCATATGGACACCGTTGAAGAAGGGGCGGCAGATCTCGATGTAGGTGTCAAAATCTTCACCGGTCTCAATGTTTCCCGGGGCTTGCCAGTGCCCGTGGTGGCTCGTTTCGATTATCACGGCAATGTGCCAGGGGCCCGGGAGCGGGCGATTCGCCATGGGCGACGGGTGCAGGCGGCCATCGAAAGTCGCTATCCCCAGCTGGTGCAGCAGGGGTTGCTTCACACCCTCCTAACCATCCGCGACCAGGACCGGCATGTGCCGGCCGAAGCTGTGGGTTCGACAATTACTTTCCCAACGGCAGGAGGTCACTGACATGTTGATTTGCAAGGTGGTCAAGCCCCTGGTCTCCACCAACCGCATTCCAGACTTCGAGCACAAACACCTCCAGGTGGTGTTAGACGGCAGCACCCAAAAGGTGGCGGTGGATGCCGTGGGTTGTATCCCCGGTGATTGGGTGATCTGTGTAGGCAGTTCCGCCGCTCGGGAGGCTGCCGGCAGTAAGTCTTATCCCAGCGATCTAACAATCGTTGGCATTATTGATCACTGGGATCCTGATGCCAATAAGGCCCCAGCCCCAGCATCAGCTCCCCCGGCGGTGAGCTGATGGAAATCATGCAGGTCACCGGTTCGCTTGTGTGCACCCAAAGGGTGCAGGGGTTGGCCCACACCAATCTGCGGGTGCTGCGCAATGGCAAGGGCAAGCTCAGTGTTGCCGTTGATCCGGTGGGGGCCGCCCCCGGCAATTGGGTGTTCACTGCCAGTGGTTCGGCGGCCCGTTTTGCCTGCGGTAACCCCGAAGTGCAAACTGATCTCACCATTGGTGGAATTATCGATTTTTGGGAACCCGACGGGTGATCCCCCTGGCTGGCCGTTCATACCCGTGCCGAGCCAGCCTCCCTTCCGCTCCTGTTCCTCTACAACCTCTAATGCAATGGTCAGCCGTCCCCCCCGAACCGGATCCACCACCGCCAAATCGGGTGCGGCTTCTGGCGCCACCCCAGGGGCTGCGGATTCCAAACCCCCAGCCCCTGGGTTGACCGCTAAGTCAACGGAAACGGGCGCCGTCACCCCAGCACCGACTGCGCCCGCCCTGCCGACACCGACCAAAACCGCCGCTATTAGCTCAGCTGCCTCGGCAGCTGCTCCAGTGGTGGCCTCCCCTAAGGCCCTACCGGCGGCAGCCACCAGCCGCCGAGCTCCAGCTGCCCCTGGCCGCAGTGGCAACTCCGGTGCCACTACCCCTCCTAAATCCCCTTCCCCCAAACCCTCCCCCATGGCCCCTTCCGTACACGGCATCGCCCTCGGCATGATCGAAACCCGAGGTTTGGTGCCTGCCATCGAAGCAGCAGACGCCATGACCAAGGCGGCCGAAGTCACCCTGGTTTCCCGCGAATTCGTTGGTGGTGGTTACGTCACCGTGATGGTTCGTGGTGAAACTGGTGCAGTTAATGCCGCTGTGCGTGCGGGTGCCGATGCCTGTGAGCGGGTGGGTGATGGCCTCGTGGCCGCCCACATCATTGCCCGCCCCCATAGCGAAGTTGAAGCTGCGATCGCCCCCAGTGGCGTTGAGCGCCGTCTCTGATGGCCATGGCTGCCGTTCATCCGCGGGTATTGGCTTTCCTTGGCCGTGCCCTGAGCCTGGAACTCTCTGCTGTGCAGCAGTACATGACCCAGGCTTGCCTGGTGGAGCTTTGGGGCGACTTGAACGCCGCCACGCGCTTCCGCGAGGAAACCGTGGAGGAACTGCAGCACGCCGAAAGGATTGTGCAGCGCATGCTTGCCCTGGGGGTGGCACCGGCCAGTTCCCAGCTGAGGCCCGTGCAAGATGCCGTGGATTTAATTGGTCTGCTGAGCCTGAACGCCACCCTCGAAAATGATCTGATTAACCACTACTCAGATGCAACAAGTTTTTGCGTAATGATCGGCGACGATGAGAACGCAAACTTCTTCAGAGCCCTTTGGAATGAAGAGCTGCACCATGGCCAGGAGTTGCACTCCTGGCTGGAGAGTTTGGCAACCAACGGGGCTCCAAGCCAGGAGCGGGCCCGCTTCTAAGCATTAATCATCTTCGCAATAGCTAAGGCCATGGCTCGGCTAGGCGCTTTTGCCCCTGGCCCATGGCTGTTATCTGCTGAGAATCCCTAAAATTTCCTGCCGAGCGATTGATTCCTCTGGCCCCAGGGGCCGCCCCAATCAACTTGGACCACCCTCTCCCCCTGCCCATACAGCTGGCCTGGCTGATACCCCTATATGGGTTAAGCGGCATGGTGATTTCCCTGCCTTGGGCCACGGGCTGGATCAAGCTGAATGGGCCCCGGCCTGCGGCCTATCTAAATCTGCTGGTAACCCTGGCCGCCGTAGTTCATGGCAGCTTGGTTATCAGGGAGGTGCTTACCTTGGGCCCCCAGCACCTGGATATTCCCTGGTTCCAGGCCGCCGGCCTAGACCTGCGCATTGGCTTTGATCTTTCCCTTACTAACCTGGCGGCCTTGGAGCTGGTTACTTTTACCAGCTTGATTGGTCAGGTTTTCGCCCTCGGCTACCTAGACAAGGAATGGTCCTTGGCCCGCTTCTTCGCCCTCGTGGGCTTCTTTGAGGGGGCCATGGCCGGGGTGGTGTTGAGCAGCAACCTGTTTATGAGTTATTTCTTGCTGGAGATGCTCACCCTTTCCACCTATCTGTTGGTTGGTTTTTGGTACGCCCAGCCCCTAGTGGTGACTGCTGCCAGAGATGCTTTTCTAACCAAGCGTGTGGGGGATGTGCTGTTGCTGATGGGGGTGGTAGCCCTGTCTGCCTGGGCCGGTTCAATGGAGTTTGATGACCTCTATGTCTGGGCTGCCAATACACCACTTTCGCCCCTGGCGGCCAGCCTATTGGGCTTGGGGCTGATTGCAGGGCCCATTGGTAAATGTGCCCAGTTCCCGATGCACCTCTGGCTAGATGAAGCCATGGAGGGCCCTAATCCGGCGTCAATACTGCGCAACTCTGTGGTAGTTACCTGTGGGGCGCTGGTGCTGTTGAAATTAATGCCCGTATTGCGGGTGTCACCATTTGCCACCACTGTGCTTCTGGTGGTGGGCACCATAAGTGCCCTGGGTGGGGCGTTGGTGGCCATTGCCCAGGTGGATCTCAAGCGAGCTTTCTCTTACTCCACCACTTCGTATTTGGGCTTAGTTTTTATTGCCATAGCCTTTGAACAGCCATTTCTTGCCCTGTTGCTGCTCTTTGCCCATGGCCTGGCGAAAGCACTGCTGTTTATGAGCGTGGGCAGTGTGATTTCCACCACGAACTGCCAAGATCTTACTGAACTTGGGGGTCTGGGCAGTCGTATGCCTGCCACCACCACGGCTTTCCTCGTGGCAGGGGCTGGCCTTACTGGAATCCTTCCCTTGGGCTGTTTTTGGTGCTATGGATTGTTGGTTCAAACCCTGATGCGGGAGGCCCCGCTTTTGGCAGCCGTAGTGTTGCTAACCAATGGCCTTACTGCCCTAAATTTAGTTAGGGTGTTTCGTCAGGTTTTCCTTGATGCGGCGCACCCCAAAACCCGCAGGGCCCCTGAGGTGAATTGGTTGATGGCATTGCCAATGGTGAGCATGGCGGTGCTGGTGCTGTTAACCCCCCTCGGGATAAATCGTATCGACCCTCTCCATGGCATTGCAGATTTCACCCCATTAACCACCATTCTGGTGGTGGCTAGTGGCTCCATAGGTCTATTGACTGGTTGTGTAATTAGGTTAGACAGATTTTGGTCTCGCTCTGTGATTAAGCCCCTGCGCACCCTTCAGGATCTGCTCGCCTACGATTTCTACACAGAAAGAATTTATAAGGAAACTATAGTTGCTTTTGTGGCAGGCCTTGCTGCTTTTACCAACACCCTTGACCGGGTGCTTATCAATGGCCTTGTTAACCGCATAGGCAGCGCATCTATGGCTAGTTCTGAATCATTAAGGTTTGGGGTTAGCGGGCAGCTTCAAAACTATGTGCTTACTGTGGTGATATCGATAGTTGTGCTGATGGGCATTCTTTCGTATTTGCCTAGATGAGGTATTCCTTATGTTAAGTATCCTCCTGATCATTCCCTTTTTTGGGGCCACGCTATTGCTGTTGTGGCCGGGACTGCCGGCGCCAGGCAGGATGCGGGTGGTGGCAATTGTTGTGCTTCTCCTCCAGCTTGCTTGGAGTTTGAGAGTTCTGTTTGCCTTCGATTCTAGTGATGGAGGTATGCAGCTCCAGGAGTCACTTGTCTGGGTAAGTAGCATTGGTCTTGACTACAAGCTTGGCATTGACGGTTTATCGTTGCCCCTGGTGCTGATGAATGCAGCTTTAACTCTAGTTTCCATCGTTTGTACCCGTGACATAAGTCAAAGACCGCGAATCTACTTTTCTCTGCTTTTGCTTATTAGTGGAGCGGTTAATGGCGTTTTTCTTGCTGGAAATCTGCTGCTGTTTTTCTTCTTCTACGAGTTGGAGTTGGTTCCTCTCTGGTTGCTTATCTCTATCTGGGGTGGGGCCCAAAGGGCCTATGCGGCCACTAAATTCTTAATCTTCACAGCCGTATCAGGGGTTCTAATTCTTGGCGCCTTCCTCGGGCTGGCCCTATTCACAGGCACCGTTGATTTCAGCATTACTCCGGTGCTCAGTGAGAAATTGGCCATGGGCCAGCAATTGTTGCTGCTGGGGGCACTTTTAATCGGCTTTGGCATCAAGATTCCCCTGGTGCCTTTCCACACCTGGCTACCCGATGCCCACACCCAGGCTTCCACCCCTGTGTCGGTGCTATTGGCAGGCGTACTGTTGAAAATGGGCACCTATGGCCTGCTGCGCTTCTGCCTGGGGATGTTCCCCGAGGCCTGGGTTTTAATTGCCCCCTGGCTAGCGGGGTGGGCCGCGGTTTCAGTGCTCTACGGCTCCTTGGCGGCGATAGCCCAACGGGACATGAAACGGATGGTGGCCTACAGCTCCGTGGGGCACATGGGTTACATCCTCCTGGCTGCGGCCGCTGCCACCCCCCTGAGTTTGCTGGGCGCCGTTTTCCAGATGATCAGCCATGGTTTGATCTCGGCCCTGTTGTTCCTTTTGGTGGGCGTGGTGTACCGCAAAACCGGTACCCGTGACCTTGAGGTGCTGCGCGGTTTGCTCAATCCAGAGAGGGGTCTGCCCTTCATCGGTACTTTGATGATCCTGGGGGTAATGGCCAGCGCCGGCTTGCCGGGCATGGCTGGATTTATCTCAGAGTTTTTGGTGTTTCGCGGCAGTCTTGAGGCGTTCCCCTTGGCCACGTTGCTTTGCATGGTGGGTTCAGGTTTGACGGCGGTTTATTTCCTGCTGCTGGTGAACCGGGCCTTCTTTGGTCGCATGGCAATTACGCCCCCCGGGGATCCGGTGGCTGATGCCAGGCTCGACATCCGCCTGGCGGCCGTGGCGCCACGGGAAACGATTACGGCCACGGCCCTTGCCATCACCGTTATCGCGATTGGGCTTTTCCCCGCCTGGTTGGGCCGCATCAGTGAAACGGCCAGCACCACCATGGCGGGGCTACCGGCGTTGCTGGCGGCCCTCCAGAACAGTGGGGTGAGCTAATGCCGATTATTTCCGCCGATCTCACCCATGCCGGTGGCATGCCCACTGCCGCCGAACTGGAGGCCAAGTTGCTGGCGGGTCAGACCCTGTTGGCTGAAACACCCAACCACCTGATGCAGGTGGTGGATGTGCTCGAAAGCTATGGGGAGGTGCTTGATGCCTACAGCAAAAATCTTATTTACCAGGCTGAAAAGCAGTTTCTTAATCCGCTGCCCATCTTCCGTTACCTAGATGGAGACTTGAGCCCCGCCAAGATCTGGCGCCATCTAATCCATGACCGCCTCAATTTCGAATACGCCGAGTATTGCCAGAAGGCAATGTTTTGGCATGGCACCGGTGGTCTTGATGCCTACCTTGATTCCGATGCCTTCGCTGCCAATTGTGCCGCCATCATTGGCCGCAAGACCCGCCGGGATCCGATGCTGGCCTTGCTCCATCCGCTGTTCCCTAATTTCCTGCAGGAGCTGATCCGTTCCGCCGCCACCACCCATGCCCTTGGTCAGTTTTGGCGGGTGATGAGTGACTTATTCCTCGATCTGGCCCGGGCTGAAAAGGATGGCCAGCTAAGCACTGTGGCGGCGGTGGTTGATTTCCTGCGTCAGGGGCTGGTGGCGGCTGCCGCTGAGCCGATCAGCTACGGGGTGGAGTTGGCTGGTGAAAGATTTTGGGTGCTCCCACCGGAGGCCGGCCTCACCTTTTTGGCGGATGTGGCGGTGCCCTATGTGGAGGCTGTGTTCCTCAGGGGCATGCCCTTCTTGGGCACGGTGTCATTTAATGCCCAGGCCCAGCAGATTTCTCCGGATCAGAGCACCTTCACCTATGGCGCCCTGTTTGCTGATCCGCTGCCCAGCATGGGCGCTGGCATCCCCCCCAGCCTGCTGATGCAAGACATGTATCGCCATCTGCCAAAACGTTTGCACCAGTGGTATCTCCAAACCAGCAGAGGTGAAGGCGATGTGCGGGTAAAGATCTGCCTCAGCTTCCAAAAGTCAATGTTCTGCGTTACGAATGCCGCCATTGCCGGCACCTTCCCCTTTCAGCTAGATAACCCTGACGCCGATGCCCAGGCGGCCAACCGGGCCTATGCCGCCAGCTGGGCTGCGCGGCTGAGCAGCTCCCGTACGGATTGTCTCGACCCCTGTGATCTCTAAGGAGTGGCTCAGGTATTAAGGTCTGATGCATGGAGCAGCCCTGGATTCAACGGACCCGTCCCGACCGTCTTGAGCGGCGGATTGAGTTCGATGCCTACGAACCAACCCGCACCTTTCTTGAGCGCCTCAACGACCTCTCAGAACAGGAGGGCCGCTTCCCAGACATCAGTTTTGGGCGCACCTACGTGAATCTCACCCTGCGGCCTGAGCAGGAGGACGGGGAGATTGGTGATTCTGACACCAGCTTTGCAGCGGCCATTGATCAGCTGCTCCCGCCCCTAGGGGTTTAACGATTTTTACGTCGGGAATCGATTTGCAGTAGATCTTTCACCTGTTGCACTTGGTTAGCAAGATTCGGATCTGTGGCTAATTTCTTGTCTACCTGCTGCACCGCATACATCACTGTGGTGTGGTCTTTGCCGCCGAAATGATCGCCGATCTTTGGCAGGCTCAGGTCTGTGCACTGGCGCATTAGATGCATGCCCACCTGGCGGGCCTGGCTCACGGCCCGTTTGCGGCTACTGCTGCACATCTCCTCGGCTGATACCCCAAAGACTTCGGCCACCTTGTCGAGCACCAGCTTGGGGTTTACATCGGCATCGGGCATGCCGGTGCCCAGCAATGGTGCCACCGACTCCACGGTCATTGGTAAACCGGTTATCGAAGCGAAGGCCACCGCCCTGGTGAGCGCCCCCTCCAGCTCCCGAATGTTTGAAGTGAAGCGGCCAGCCAGGTACTGAATCAGGTCCCGCGGCAGTCGCATCTCCTCCTGCTCAGCTTTTTTGTGCAGGATTGCCATACGGGTTTCCAGGTCTGGTGCCTGAATGTCTGCGATCAGGCCCATGGAAAAGCGTGAGATCAAGCGTTCCTGTAGCCGTTGGATCTGGCTGGGGGGGCGGTCACTGGCAATCACGATCTGGCGACCCGCCTCGTGCAGCGCATTGAAGGTATGGAAGAACTCCTCCTGGGTGTATTCCTTCCCTTCGATGAATTGAATGTCATCTACCAGGATTAGATCTGCGGCCCGATAGCGGTCGCGGAAGGCCTGCATGCCGTCCTTGCGAATCGCCAGGATCAGGTCGTTGGTAAAGGTTTCCGTAGACACATAGAACACCCGTGCCTCGGGGGCGATCTCCAGCCGGTAGTGGCCGATTGCCTGCATCAGGTGGGTTTTGCCCAGGCCTACGCCGCCGCAGAGAAACAGGGGGTTGAATTCCCGGCCGGGGGCCTCGGCCACGGCCAGGGCCGCCGCATGGGCCATGCGGCTGTTGGGCCCCACCACAAACCGCTGGAACACATAGCGGGGGTTGAGGTTTGCTTTCAGGCGGGGTAGTGGGCCTGGGCTGGGGCTGGATTGCGCCACTGGTTTGGCCGGGGCCTCTGGCAGCGGAGGCAGCGGCTGCTGTTCGCTGCCCTCGGCGGCGCTGATCAGCACCTCCACTGGGCCGGCGGTGATGGCGCTGGCCACCTCAGCGATCAAGCCTTGGTAATTGCGCCGTAACCAGCCGGCGGCGAAGGAATTCGGCGCCTCCAGCTCCAGCCTTCCTGGCTTGCAGCTAAGGCATCGGGCAGGCCGGATCCAAGTTTCAAAGGTGGGTTTGCTGAGGTTCGACTGCAGTTCCTCCTGCACCCGTTCCCAGAGTTTCGTATCAGGGGGTGGGGATGCAGTCACGTGAGGAGAACCGATCCACCCTGGGCCGAGGACCGAATATAGGGGGAGCCCCCGGCCCCCACTGGCTGGCGCGATACTGCATTAATCCAAGTTTTTGTAGCTCTTCCCGGTGTCCCGAAACCCCTTAGCTGGTTTGCCAGTGGCTGCCTTGTTGGTGTTGGCCGGTTGTCAGTGGCCCTTCCAGCGCCAGGCCCCCCCCAAGGCCCCCCTGGTGAGTGATGGGCCCACGGCCGCCCCCCTGCAGCAGGGCAATAGTTTTGTGGCGGATGCGGTGGCCAAGGTGGGCCCTGCGGTTGTGCGAATCGACACCAAGAAAGAGGTGCTCAACCCGATGGGCGGCATATTCGGCTCAGGGCCGCCGGTGCAGGAGCAGCAGGGCTTGGGCTCCGGCTTCATTACCCGTTCCGATGGGGTGCTGCTTACCAATGCCCATGTGGTGGAAGGGGCTGACAATGTCTCGGTGACCCTGCCCGATGGCCGCAGTTACCCCGGCAAGGTGCTCGGGGCTGATCCACTCACTGACGTGGCGGTGGTGAAGGTGGCGGCCCAAGGGTTGCCGGTGGCCCCCCTTGGTAATTCGTCAGTGGTGCGTCCTGGCGAATGGGCGATTGCCATTGGCAACCCCCTAGGCCTTGATAACACTGTCACCCTGGGGATCGTGAGTGCCACGGCCCGCACCGATGCCCTTGGGGGGGGGCAACGGGTGGCTTTTATCCAAACCGATGCGGCGGTGAACCCTGGCAATAGCGGTGGTCCGCTGATCAATGATCGGGGCCAGGTGATTGGCATCAATACCGCTATTCGCCAGGCCCCAGGCGCTGGACTCAGTTTTGCGATCCCAATCAACAAGGCCCGCCTGGTGGCCCAGCAGATCCTGGAGCGGGGTCGCGCTAGCCATCCCTACCTGGGGGTGCGACTGCAGGCACTCACCCCCCAGTTGGCCCGCGAGGTGAATGCCACCGGCAACAGTTGTCGCTTGCCCGAACGCAATGGGGTGGTGGTGGTGGATGTGGTCGCCGCCAGTCCTGCCGCCCAGGGGGGACTGAAGACCTGTGATTTGATCGTTGAGGTGGCTGGCCAGGTGGTGAAGAGCCCTTCGGATGTGCAGGTGGCTGTGGATCGGGGCCAGGTGGGTGCTGATCTTTCGGTGACAGTTGATCGGGGAGGTCAGCCCCGCTCCTTGAAATTGCGCCCCGGTGAACTGCCCCGGCCCCAGGGCTAGGGGTACGAATTAGGGGCTCTGGCGAGCCCCTAGGGCTGCCGCTGAGCCAAACACCAGGGCCATAACTGCGTAGCCCATCGCCCAGGGGGCACCCACCCCCCAACCCAGGTGCAGCACCGTGTCTGTGGCGGTGAACTGCCAGGCATGGATCAAGCCCAGCCAGGCGGCGCCGGCGGCGATAGCCGCTAGTAGGGCGGCTCTCAAGAACTGGCGGTCAATCACGAATACGAGCATTGCCGCCAGCAGCATCGCCGCAATGATCTGACCCTGTTCGAGGGCAAATAGTCCTGCCGCCCAGATATCTGATTGCTCCAGGGAGCTGAGGATCCAGGGGCCGAAGGGGCGATCGCCGCCGCCAGCGGTACGCAGGCCAGCCTTTAAAAGCGTTGCCCCCCAGCCCGCCAGCCCTGGCATCAGCCCGAGCACCACCGCAGGCCCATGGCGCTCGGGGGTGGCCTGGAAGCTCTGGGCGGTGATTACCACGCCGATATAGAGAACGATGGCCATGCCGGCCTCAATCGGCACCAACTGACCCACCACCCCAAACAGGCCCCATAGGCAGCCCAGGGCCATCACTAGGCCATTGAGCCAGGAATAGCCAATGCGGGCCCCCATCGCTTTCCAGCCGGGATGGCCGATGTAGATGGTGGTGGGAAAACAGGAACCGAGGGCGGCGGCGGTGATGGTGCCGAGGCCATTGATTAGTAGCGAACTGCGCGCCGGATAGCGATCACCGGCGGCCTCGGCACTTTCCAGGTTTTGGAGCGATCCGAGGATG
>Ga0114959_10000755_pt1 | contig 30299 bp, 31 predicted proteins | sample C_130625_EF_Meta_FD_87317 | JGI IMG/M metagenome (GOLD analysis project Ga0114959, IMG submission 87317) | Freshwater microbial communities from Lake Croche, Canada to study carbon cycling - C_130625_EF_MetaG | ecosystem: Environmental > Aquatic > Freshwater > Lake | place: Lake Croche, Canada... | reverse complement strand
TGGGGGGGGGGTGGGTCTGCTCACCGGGCTGCTGCTGTCTGAACTGTTGCGGCGCCTGCCGGAGGAGTCCGCTGCCCTGGGCTTGCGTTTGCAGCTCACCCTGGGGGTGTTGTTTTTGATGTTTACCGCCTGTGAGGCCCAGTTGCCGGAGGCGGGGCTGCCGGCGGCGGTGGCTGCTGGGCTGGTGGTAGGCCGCAGGCCGGCTTCCAATCCGGCCGAACTGGATGGCCTAATCCGTCAGCTGGCCCAACTGGCGATCACGCTGCTGTTTCCCCTGCTGGCCGCCGATGTGTCTTGGGCCGAATTAAGCCCGCTCGGCTTGGGGGGGGTGGCCTGCGTGCTGGTGCTGATGCTGCTGGTTAGACCGGTGGCAATTGCTATCGCCACCCTCGGTTTGCCCCTTGATGGCCCCCAGCGGCTGATGCTCACTTGGTTGGCCCCCCGGGGCATCGTGACCGCTGCGGTGGCCAGCTTGTTTGCGATTCGCCTGGAACAGGCAGGGATTTTGGGGGCAGGGAGATTGCAGGGTTTGGTGTTCCTAACGATTTTGATGACCGTGGGCATCCAGGGGCTTAGTGCCCCCCTGTTGGCCCAACGCTTGGGCCTGGTGGAACCACCATTAGCCGAGACAGCGCTCGATGCGGGGCCGGTCCTCTCCGCTGGGGTGTAGCAATAGCCAGCTATCGATAAGGTCGGGGCCCTGCATTTTGCCCAGCAGGGCTGCCCTCAGGCTTTTCATCAGCAAACCCTTCTTAGCCCCGGCCGTTTCGCAGGCCTGGGCCAGCAGGGCTTTGGCGCCATCTGCTCCGAACTCAGCAGATTCCCCAGCAGCTGGCAGCAGCGTCAGCAGGGCCGCCAGCACCGCGCGGGCGCCAGGTTGGTCTAGCTGGCCAAGGGCATCGGCCCCGAGGGCGGGCCGCAGTAAAAACGGCTCGGCTTGGTCCACCCCATCGGCCAGCAGGGTGAGCGAGGGGCCGATTAGGGCGCAGAGCTGTTGCAGCCAAGCCCCGTCGTGTTTTTCCAGGGGATAGCCGGCCTCGAGCCAAAGGGGCCGGAGCTGGCTTTCCAGGGCCGCGGGGCTGAGCTCATGGAGCACCTGGCCATTGAGCCAATTCAGTTTGTCCCAGTCGAAGCGGGCGCCAGCTTTGTTTACCCGCTCGAAATCAAAGACGCTGGCGGCCTGCTCGAGGCTGAAGCGTTCCCCCATGGCCTCCGGTGCTGACCAGCCCAACAAGGTCATGTAATTGGCCAGGGCACTGGCGGTGTAGCCCATCTCGCGGAAGTCACAAACGGAGGTAACCCCATCGCGTTTCGAGAGCTTCTTGCCCTCTTTATTGAGAATCAGGGGCGTGTGGGCAAATTGCGGCATGGGCAGGCCCAGGGCTTGGTAGAGCAGCAGTTGCTTGGCGGTGTTGGCGATGTGGTCCTCGCCGCGGATTACATGGCTGATCGCCATGGCCGCGTCGTCAACCACCACCACGAGGTTGTAGAGGGGATCACCGATTTGATCGGCGGGGGCCCGGCGGGCAATCACCATGTCACCGCCGAGGTCTGATCCGGCCCAGCTCATCTCGCCCCGCACCAGGTCAGTCCAGGTGATTTGGGCCCCGTCATCGATCCGGAAACGAACCGTGGCCTGGCGACCTTCAGCCCTAAAGGCCTGCTCTTGCTCTGGGCTGAGTTGGCGGTGGCGGTTGTCGTAGCGGGGGGCCTGGTGGCTGGCTTTCTGGGCCTCGCGCATGGCCTCCAGTTCGGCCTCCGTGGCATAGCAGCGGTAGGCATGGCCGCTGGCCAGCAGTTGCTGAATTGCCGCTTGGTGCTCCGCCAGCCGGCGGCTCTGGATCACCGGTTCCCCATCCCATTGGAGCCCCAGCCACTGGAGTCCCTCGAGAATGTTGGCGGTGAAGGCCTCCTGGCTGCGTTCCTTGTCGGTGTCTTCGATGCGCAACAGGAACTGACCGCCGTGGCGCTTGGCAAACAACCAATTGAATACAGCTGTACGCGCTGTGCCGATGTGAAGGGTGCCGGTGGGGCTTGGGGCTAGCCGCACACGAACGGGCCCTGCCAACGCACCGGAAACCATGGTTTGCATTTATTAGTGAACGGGACTGACGGGGTTCGAACCCGCAACTTCCGCCGTGACAGGGCGGTGCTCTAACCGATTGAACTACAGTCCCATGGCCTGGATTCGAAGCATTGACAGTAACAAATCACCTTAAAGTGCATTGTTAGCTGTCGCCCTTGGTCCTGGTCATCTCCCCAGCTGGGGAAGAACCAGTATCAGGGTCAGAGGTGCCGTTCGTCAACTGATTGGAGTCAGTTTTCTCGACAGGAGCCAGGGGTTTGACCGTAAGAAGCAAGCAGCCCAGTAACTGAACTGCCGTTGTTGATTTCAGAGCTCCTAGGTTGGCGCTCCGAATGCATTCAAGCGGTTTAACTCAAGACTTATGCGGTGCTGGCGCTGGTAATTGGCAGCGCTCAGCAGCATCCCTCAGGGACGAAAGCCGGCGGGCTCAATCAGGCGCACCTGATTGCCGCGGGCCGTGAATTCACGGCCCTGGTCGCTTTGGACCACCACACGGCCCCCCGACTTGACACGAATGACCCGTGCCCGCACCCAGCCAAGGGCTGCAGACTCGAGAACTTTGACCACATCACCGGGTTGAAGATCCAATTCCATGTTTCTGAACCTCAAAAATGGAACGGGGGGCATCGGACGCGCCGTGGAGGACTTGAACCCCCGACATCAGGTTTTGGAGACCTGCGTTCTACCAACTGAACTAACGGCGCAGGTGGCGATGCACCCCCGGCCGGTGCAACTTTAGACACCGGCGAAGAACGATGGGCTACAGGCTTCAGCGATCGAAGCGCTGCTTCACCCGGGTGGCCTTACCAACGCGATCGCGCAGATAGAACAGCTTGGCCCGGCGCACCTTGCCGCGGCGCTCCACATTGATGGATGCCACTTGGGGGCTGTGGAGCATGAAGACCCGTTCTACGCCAATACCTTGGAAGATCCGACGCACGGTAATCGTTTCATGCATGCCGCCATGGCGCTTGGCGATCACCACACCTTCGTAGGGCTGTACCCGCTCCTTGCTGCCTTCCCGAATCCTTACACCCACCCGCACGGTGTCGCCCACGTAAATCTCGGGGAGGTCGCTCTTTAGCTGACCTTCCTCGAAGGAGCGGATTAGTTCTTCGGCGCTGAGCTTGCGGCCGGGGGCCTTGCCCTTCGAGGCAACGGTCCCGGGGGCTTCAGTCACGGCGGTCTCGACGGCAGGGGCCTCGACTACGGCGGACTCATTAGCGGTTTCTACTGCTTTTTCCTCTGCTGTCATTGCGATTGAGACAACCCCGTGTTGCCGTGGCAGGCCAAACAAACAGCTTAACCCCTCAGCTCAACCCTGCTTGGCCCGGGCCAGCAGTTTCTGAACCAGCATGAGGGCACCGGTGCTGAGCATCCAAAGCAGCCCCAGCCCATTCAATAAAACGTAGATGGTTTTGCCCTGGTCCCCCAACCATTCCCCCTCGTGTAACTGCATCAGCAGGTGGGCCTGGTCGCGGCTAAGCCCCCCCCAATCGCGCAGCAGCCGATAGCCCATGCCGCTGAAGGCGGTGAGCAGCAGAGGGGCCAGTACCACCGGGGCCAGGCGGCCATGCCAGCGGCGCAGCACGGGCATTAGGGGTAGCAGGGCGGTCACTTAGTGGGACTTATCCCCATGGGGGCAACAGCGTTGATAGTTTGATGGAACGGGATCTGTTCTTAAGGCCATGAATTTGTTTGCAGAGTTGATTGCCTCCTCAAGACCCCAGACCGGCCCCCGCATCAGTCAAAACCGCCGCGGTGTGGAGCTGAAATCGCCGCGGGAAATCGAGATCATGCGCCGCTCCAGCCGGATTGTGGCAACGGTGCTGAAGGAAATCATGGGCCTTGTGAAGCCCGGTATGACCACCGCAGACTTGGATGCCTACGCCGAAGATCGGATCCGCAGCCTCGGGGCGCTGCCTAGTTTCAAGGGTTACCACGGTTTCAGCGGCAGCATCTGCGCCAGCATTAACAACGAGGTGGTGCATGGCATCCCCAGTGCAAAGCGGGTGATCCGCGATGGCGATCTGTTGAAGGTGGACACCGGTGCCTGCTTTGAGGGGTACCACGGCGACAGCTGTGTGACCATTTGCGTCGGCGCGGTTCCCGAGGAAGCCAGCCAGTTGGCACGGGTGGCCCAGGAGGCATTGATGCAGGGGCTCAGCCAGATCAAGGCCGGCAACAATTTGCTCGACATAGCTGGAGCCGTCCAAGACCACGTGGAAGCCCATGGCTATGCGGTGGTGGAGGACTACACGGGCCATGGGGTGGGGCGCAACCTGCACGAAGAGCCCTCGGTGTTCAACTTCCGCACCACTGATCTACCAAATGTGACCCTGCGCTCCGGCATGACCCTGGCGGTGGAACCGATCCTTAATGCGGGCACCAAGGGCTGCCGCACCCTCAAGGATCGCTGGACCGTGGTTACCGCCGATGGCAGCCTTTCGGCCCAATGGGAGCACACCGTGCTTGTAACTGATACCGGCTGCGAAATTCTCACGGATCGGGACGCCGTGTGAACCAGCTGAAATAGAGGCGCCGCCCCAAGGCGGCTAGGGGCATCAGTAGCCAGGTGAGTGGGTTTGGGCTCACGATCACCAGTTCTCGGCCGGCTAGCACCTGGGCCACTACGGCGGTAGCCACCCGCTCAGCGTCCATGAAGCCATAGGGGTTGAGGGCCGAGCGGAATGGTCCCAGCACCAAGCGCCGCACCGGCCAGGGGGCATCAAGGCTGCGCAGGCTCACCAGTTGTCCCAGGGTGCGCTTGCTGATCTCATAGAGCGGACTGAAGGCCGGATTCACCTCCGCCTCCGAGGTGTTTACCCAGATTTCCCGCCGTTGGCCCCCGGGGTTGGGGCTGGCCAGGAATAGTTCCAGCAGCCGCAGGGCGCTGAGGGTGTTCACCTCAAGGCTGAGCCTGGTGGCTTCCCGATCACGGGCGCCCATCACGTTGATGCCATGGTTGATCACCAGGATCTGCAGCTTCGCCAGCAACTCGCTTAGTTGCTGCTCTTCCCCCACCTGCCAAGCCACCGTTTCCACGGGAATTAGCGCCCCGGCGCCATCGCGCAATTCAAGGGCAGCCTCCCCGTGGCGTAGGGCCACCAGCGAGGCCCCCTGCTGGTGAAGTTGCCTTAACAACGCCTGCCCAAAGCTGCCACCGGCGCCGGTAACCCCGATGCGCAGGCCAGCAAAGCCAGACGACTGCACCAACCCATCTCCGCTCGGCCGCTAGATTTTCCCACTCTCCGGCCCCGCTGCCATGGGATATCCCAGCTCCACCCTTTTGGTGGGCTCCTGTGAACCCTTCAGTGGTAAGTCGGCCCTGGTGATGGGTCTGGTTCAGCAGTTCCGCAACAAGGGGGTACCGCTTCGCTACGGCAAGCCGTTGGCCACCAGCCTTGAGCACCAGGGAGAAGCCCCGGGGCCGTTGGTCGACGACGACGTGCGTTTCCTCGGGGAAATCTTCGACCTACCCCCCGGCTCCCTGTTGCCATCTCTTCAGGCGATTGCCCCTGCTACGGCCCTACACCAGCTGCGTTCCGGGGCGCCGGTGCCAGCGGAGCAGGCTCGCTTGGAGCTGCAGCAACTGCTGGCTACGGCGGAGGGGGTGACCCTGCTGGAAGCCGCTGGTTCCCTCAGTGAGGGGCTGCTGTTTGGCCTGAGCTTGCCGCAACTGGCCCAGGGCCTTGGGGCCCCGGTGTTACTGGCCCATGCCTGGGAGGATGCCCGCAGCGTTGAGCCCCTGTTGCAGGCCAAGGCGCTGCTGGGCGACCACCTGGTGGGGGTGGTGCTGAACAACGTGGAGCCCGAAAAGCTGGCTCTATTGCGCCAGGAGCTGGTGCCAAGCTTGGAAGCCCTGGGGATTTCGGTTTATGGCCTGCTGCCCCGCAGTCCTCTGTTGCGCAGCGTCACCGTGGGCGAGCTGGTGCAACGGCTGGGGGCCCAGGTGCTTTGCTGTCGCGAACGCAAGGACCTGCTGGTGGAAACCCTCAGCATTGGTGCCATGAATGTGAATTCCGCCATGGAGTTCTTCCGGCGCCAACGCAACATGGCTGTGGTTACCGGGGCAGACCGCACCGATATTCAGTTGGCGGCCCTGGAGGCCTCCACCCAGTGTTTGATCCTCACCGGCGCGGCAGATCCATTGCCCCAGCTGATAAACCGGGCCCAGGAACTGGATGTGCCCATCTTGAAGGTGGAGCACGACACGCTCACCACCGTGGCGGTGATTGAAAAAGCCTTCGGCCATGTGCGTTTGCATGAGGCGGTCAAGGCCACCTATGCCTCGCGGTTGGTGGCGGAGCATTGCTGTTTTGATCCCCTGTTTGAGTTGCTAGGCCTTGGCTGAGCTGCATACCCCAGGGTTTCGCTGCTACGGTCAGAACTTCGCTGAGCGCTGGCGCTGCCTGTGACCCGGTCCCTTGATCTGCCGGCGCTCGACCGGGTTGACACCCTTGCCCAGGAGTTGGCACTCCTACAGGACACTGGAAAGCGGCGTATTGCCATCCTTGGCACCCGCCATGTGCCGGTGGTTTCTGTGCATTTGGTGGAGCTGGTAACCAGGTCCCTAGTGCAGGAGGGCCACAGCCTGGTTACCTCCGGGGGCCAGGGGGTTAATGCGGCGGTGATCCGCGGGGCCATCGCCGTGGATGCCAGCAAGCTCACGGTGATTCTTCCCCAGAGCCTTGAACGGCAATCGGTGGAATCTCGGGAACAGCTGGATAGGGTTTTGCATTTGGTGGAAAAGCCTGAGCATGATGCGCTGCCTTTGGTGGAGGCCAGTGCCTTTTGCAATCGCGAGATCGTTAGCCGTTGTGATCAGTTGATTTGTTTCGCTTTCCACGACAGCGAAACCTTGATTGAAAGTTGCCGGGGGGCCGAGGAAATGGGCAAAATGGTCACCCTGTTGTTCTTCGACTAAGCAGCCTTTCAACTGGCTAGCACCGCCTTGAGGCCCTCCAGGTAAAGCAGGGCGCTGCACACCAACCCTGCGGCCCAGCAGAGGGCCCTCAGGGGCGGCAGATTTGCCACATAGGCAGGGATGTAGATCAAGCGCAGCGCCGGATGCAGCCAGGCCACCAGCATGGCCACTGGGCTGTCCACCCCCGCCACCAGGCAGAGCAGGCAAGCGGGAGCATGCAGGCTGAAGGCCTCGAGACTGTTCTGGTGGGCCCAGCTGGCCCGTTTCCCCCAGGCGGGTAGGCGCTCAAACATCGCCCTAGGCGCCTGCAGGTCTGCCATGGTGAAGTTTGCCTGGGATCGGGCTGCCCCCAGGGGCACCACACTCAGCACCACCACCAGCCCGGCTAGCACCAGGGAAGCGGCAAAGGGGGCGCCTGTTGCGGCGACGAGGCCAAGGGTTGTTGAACTGCCCACAGGTATCTAGAAAAGCGGATGCTTCCCTTTCTAGGCTGGGAATCGTTGCCCTGATCACGTCCCATGGCCGATAGCTACAGCTTTGATGTGGTTTCAGACTTCGACAGCCAGGAGCTGCTCAACGCGGTGGACCAGGTGCGGCGGGAGGTGGGCCAGCGCTACGACCTCAAGGATTCCAACACTGAGATCGATTTACAGGAAGCCAGCATTGAGATCACCACCGCCAGTGATATGACCCTGGAGGCAGTGGTTGATGTGTTGCGTCAGAAGGCCACCAAACGGGAGATCTCCTTGAAGATCTTTGACCTGCAGCCCCCCGAAGCGGTGGGGGGCAATCGGGTCAAGCAGCTGATCAAGCTGCGTAAGGGGCTTAGCCAGGAGCTGGCTAAGCAGTTAAGTAAAAAGGTGCGCGATGAACTGAAGAAGGTCACCGTGTCGATCCAGGGGGACAGCCTGCGGATCACCGGCAAAAACAAAGACGACCTGCAGGGGGCCATCCAGCTCTTGCGGGGCGAGGATTTGGAAGTGCCCTTGCAGTTCCAAAATTACCGTTGAAGTTTTACTTAATTCTGTACCTTCTGGGGCTTGGCAGGGTCGTTTGGAAAATCAACGCCGATGATCTGATTTTTGTTATTGAGAATCACAAATAAAGTGTCTGTTAGGCGGTTGAATTCCGTGTTTACCAGCACTAATTTGCCGTCTTTGGTTTGTTCCGCTTCCACTGCCTTATCTACTTTTATAAAGTTACCAGTTTCCTTTTGCAGATTCAGCCACTTGGCCTGTAGGGCGATTGGGGGCAGTTCCTTTTGCATATCCAGGCTCAGGAAACTGCGGGCGCTGATGAATTGGCCAGTGCTGAGAGCCTTCACAAAAGCCAGGGCCACCTTGGTGGAGGGCTGCTTACTGGCGTCATAGAGCTGACCCACCAGCTGCCCCTGGCGGTTGAGCACCATAAACAGATCTTTTTGGCCAGCGGCGGTGTTAAGGGTTACTTCCACCGTGGTGTTGCGCAGGCCAGGGGTTACCCGTTGGATTGTCCAGCTGAGTAAGGCCGGCTGGGTTTGCAGGGTGCTGTTCACCATGCTGGGACTGCTGGTTTGTTTCAGCTCCTCGGAAAACTGGCTGTAGCGGGTATTGGCATCACGATTTTTGATGGCCTCAAGGATGCGTTCCGCCGCAGCACTGGCCTCGGCCTTGCCCAACGCTGGGGCCCCCTGGGCGCTGCTGGCGGCGCCGGCTTGGGCCTGAACCGCTGCGGGGAATTGGGCAACGCCTATCCCAGTAGCAACTACTAGCGCTGCCAGAACGGATGGCCGAAGGGCAGAACGCAGGGGGCGCAGCATCGTGGGGAACGCATGGTTGCGACCAGTTTGCCCTGGCGGCTTCTGAAGCGCTGGTGTGCAGTACTCAAGATTGATTAGAAAAGGGGAGATTTGTGCCTTTCCCCATGGGTCGCTTTTCTAAGGGTCGCTTTGCTGCGCACCTGCCAGAGCTCTGCATCAGCCTCTGCCTGGGCCTTGGCATCCTCGGCGCCTCCCTAGCCCAGGCCCAGCAAGACAACATGCTCAATGCCCTCAATGCCCTGCGCAACGCCCGGGCCTCCCTGGTGCTGGCCATCCCCAACAAAGGTGGCCATCGCGAACGGGCCATTCAGCTGGTGGATCAAGCAATTATGCAAACCCAAGCGGGGATCAACTACGCCAATCGGTAGTTGAATTCCTGTCGATCTAGGGGCAGCGCAGGGTTCAGTGCTGCAGCTCTAGGTCGCACTTGTATTTGCGGCTGGCCAAGGCTTTCAGCGATTCCTCTTTCACCACCAGGTTCATCTGCTGGGATTCCAGCTCAAAGGCGTTGGCTTTTGGGATTGCGGTTTCTAGTTCCTTGCGGGCGCGGTTGAGGCGGGTTTGCAGCAGGGCGGTGACCTCATCGGAGCAGCGGGGCGTGGGCTGCTCAGAACGAAAGGCGCCGCCGCCCGGCTGGGCCGCCAGCGGCGTGCCCGTCACTGCCAGCCCCAGGGCCAGGGCCATGGCCAGGGGTTGGCCAGCCCTTGATTGCCGTAGGGCCCGCAGCCTTGACGGCGGCTTTGCTTGGTGGAATGGCAGCCTGGCGGGGTTGCAGCCCATGGGTTGGCAGTTTCAGCCGCTTTACTTTGCCTGGCCGTCCTGGCCAATCCCCTGCAGGAGCAGGGCCAACGGGTGCAGCCCGTGGCCTCCTCCGCGGGCATGGTGGTGAGCCAGGAGGCCCTCGCCAGTGGCGTGGGGGCGGCGATCCTGCGGCGGGGGGGCAATGCGATTGATGCGGCGGTGGCCACGGCCTTTGCCCTGGGGGTAACCCTGCCCCAGGCCGGAAATCTGGGGGGCGGCGGCTTTCTTGTGTTTTGGCATGGGCCCCAGCGGCGGGCCTATGCCCTGAATTTTCGGGAAATGGCCCCCCGCCGGGCCACGGCGCAGATGTTTTTGAACGGGGCGGGGGATGTGGACCGTGCCAGGGCCACCCGCAGTTTGTTGAGCACAGCGGTGCCTGGTTCGGTGGCTGGCTTACTGGCGGCCCAGGGCCGTTTCGGGCGCCTTTCGCGTCAAGCCGTGCTTGCCCCGGCCATTGAGTTGGCGGAGCGCGGTTTCCCGGTCTATCCCCAGTTGGCGGAGTCGTTGCGGCAGGCATCACCGCTTTTGCAGAGTGATACCACTGCTAAACGGCTCTTCTTCCCTAATAATTCAGGGCCTGCACAGCCAGGAGGCCTGGGAGCCTCTGGGGTGCATTTCTATCGCGTTGGGGAGATCTTGCGTCAACCGCAACTGGCGGCGACCTTGGGGCTGATTAGTAAGCAGGGGGCTGCTGGTTTTTATTCGGGGGAGATAAGCCGCCAGCTCGAAGCGCTGATGCTGGCCCGGGGCGGCTTAATCGATCGCCAAGACCTGGGGGCCTATCGGGTGCGCTGGCAGGAGCCGGTGCGCGGTAGTTTCCGGGGCCTCACGGTGTTATCGATGCCGCCCCCCAGCAGCGGTGGCGTGACCCTGCTGCAGCTGCTGAACCTGTTGGAACCCTTTGACCTGGCCCTGACGGGACTCAACAGCGCCTCAACTATTCACCTAATGGTGGAGGCCATGAACCTGGCCTACCGCGACCGCAACAGTGAACTCGGCGATCCCGACCAGATGGCGATCCCGGTGGAACGGCTCACCAGTAAGGCCTATGCCGAGAGCCTGAGGGGTCAGATCCAGCTAGATCGCCATACCCCCAGCGCCCAACTGGCGGGGCTGGCCCCTTTGCCCAGCAATAGCACCAACACAACCCACCTGTCGGTGGCCGACCGCCAGGGCTCATTGGTGGCGCTTACCACCACCCTCAACTTTGCCTATGGCAATGGCATTGCCGTGCCTGGGGCCGGCTTCTTGCTAAATAACGAGATGGACGACTTCACCGCCAAACCAGGGGTAGCCAATGCCTATGGGTTGGTGCAAGGGGAACGCAATGCCATTGCGCCGGGTCGCCGGCCCCTGAGCTCTATGACTCCCACGATTGTGCTTAACACCGATGGCAGTCCCTGGCTGGCCACCGGCAGTCCCGGGGGTAGTCGCATCATCACCACCGTGCTGCAGGTGTTGCTGAACCGGATCTTGCATGGCCTTAACCTGGCCAGTGCGGTGCTTACCCCCAGGCTGCACAGCCAACTCTGGCCCGATCAGATCAGCATTGAGGAGGGGTTCAGCCCAGACACCCAAAGGTTGCTGGAGGGCAAGGGTCACCAGCTGCTGCGAACGGCGGCAATGGGCTCAGCCAACAGCGTGGAACTGCTGCCCGCTGGCGGCAGCCTTGGGGTGGCCGATCCCCGTCGGCCGGAGGGGGCGGCGGTGCCCGAACGACCCTAGGGAGCCTGATTGCACCCTCTAGGAAGGCCAGCCCTGCGGGGGCTTTTGCTTTCGAACCAGCGGCGCTGGGCATGGATAGCAAAGTTGACCCTAATGAAAATGACTAGGGTCAAATGACTAGGGTCATATTCAAGAGAGGTTCGGCTGGCTTTTAGGGTTCTGCTCAGCTGCCTTTTAGGATTCTGGTCTGCTGGGCCGATGTGCTCTTGAGCTGCTGAGCTGCTCCTTAAAGGAGAGGATTCACCTAGGGCACCAATAAAAATTTGTAACTTCAGTACTCAGGCACAACTTTTAGGCCTAAGGCTCAGCCGCAACGGTTAGGTGCATTGCCTTCGCTCCAGCTGTTGATGATGAACCAAGGGCAAGGTTGGCAATGTTGCCGGCAGCTTTGGTTTAAAGTAATGCCTTGGGTGATATCTTAATCATTGCCTGAAGCAACATCTTAGGCAGCATCTTAAGGAATATCTGAAGTAATGTCTGAAGTAATATTTTCATTTCCTTCGTGCTGGCTAGCAGATGGAGTGGTCCACTGCATTTTTATGATAAAATATTTGAATTGGTTCGGTATCGAAGTATGGCCAATTTGAATCCCTGGGTTAAGGCGATTGCTTTGCCGAATGATGGGGTACATGGTGGAGCTGAGCGGTTAATTTTTTCCCTAAATTTTAATGATAATGTTTTTGTAGGGCAAGCTACTCCGCAACTGCCGATTGAGATTGGATATCGCATGCGCCATGCTGAATATCTGGGGGGATCAGGTACAAGTATATTAGATTTTGCATTAAATATTACGCCTAGCGATCTAGATTTAGATGGTATTAGTATCGGCATTGTAGATTCGATTACTGGTCTCAGGGATTTTGATTTTTCCTCGTCAATCACCGACATAAGGGGTAATCCTGCCAGCGACATAATTCCAGCTTTAAATACTAATAATATTCTTATTGATGCCAAAGGTCCGGAAATTGTGAGCTATGGCAATCTGATGCTGCAGCGCAGCGACATTGGTCTCCAGGCTATGCTTGAGGTCAATTTTGCCCAAGATGTTCATGTTACTGGAGAGCCATTGGTTCCCGTGCAACTTGGAGCCTCTCCTGGGTATCTGAAGTACAAATCTGGATCAGGTTCTAAAACATTAATATTCGCTGCAACAGTGCCTGGGCCCATGGAGTTAAATGACCTTGGCTTCAGGAAAATGACAGGACAAGTGATATATTTACCAGAAGGCGTAAATATTAATGATCAACTGGGGAACAGTATTGAGTTGCTTGGATCAAACTATAATGAAACATTGATTGAGGATGGTAACAGGGTTGTTGTAATGGGTGCACATTACGAGTATCTTGAAACGATCAAGCGAGAAGATCTTGATCAAAATATGGCAAAAGAGAAGGATTGGTATTTAAGCGGTGCTGTTATTGACACTAACAAGCCAGCCGAGTCAAGTAATATTAAAGATTATCTTAGAGATTATGAGATCCCCCCATTGAAGCCCGCAACGAATGACGTAGATATTTATCGAATTGCATTTCGCTCAAGTATCCCTGAGCAGGATCGTTTTGTTACTGCCTATGGAATTGCTGGAATCCCAAAAACTACCGCTAAATCATTGCCAGTGGTTTCATGGGAGCATCAAACTTCATTCAAAAAAACAAATGCTGCTTCCCAGGCTTTTAGTTACAAGTCAGATGCTGAATATGGCCAAGCATTGTCTACCCGTCTCAAATTTGCCCATTATGCAGGCCAAGGTTATGCTGTGATTAGTGCCGACCAATTTGGCCTCGGTAATTCTACTGAAGATTATGCTTATCAGGTTAAGAGGAGTAATCAACAGGCTAGTTTTGATCTTTATTCTAAATCATTAGATTTAATTAAGTCCCTTGGTAAAAGCACTTCAGATTTGTTTTTGGCTGGTTGGTCTGGTGGGGGGGTTACGGTTGCCGGATTTCTTGAAGAACTGGAGAGTAAAGGAATCAAGGTTCAAGGCGCTGCGATAGCCGCAGGACCATGGGACCAGGAAATGTTGATGAAATCTGCCATCTTTAATCCTCGGGACGGAGCAGACGGGAATACACCAGATGCTGACTGGCTGAACTACTTATTGGTTTACACAGCATTTTCACTTTCTGGCTACAATGAAAAAGCTTATATTGCAGAAGATGTACTTGGTAAATACTATGAAACGGCCAGAAAGCTATACACTAGAGAGTATAAGGACTTAAAAATAAGTGCTGATAATTTGGGTATCTTTATTGATGGGCAATATCTTCCGAATCAAGTCGGCAAGATCTTGCCAGATAAATATACCTCTGATCCGGCGGCTTTTGCTAAATCCGCCTATGCTCAGTTATTGAGGGATGCAAGTTCAGGAAGCATCCCTCTATCTAGCGATGTAATGATGGTTTACGGCGGGCAGGATGAGCTAATGAGTCCTGATTTGGCCACTGTAATTTACGAGCGCCAAAGTATTGGCTTTGCTAAGGAAAATATTAGTTTAAATATTGTCAATTCTGCCAATCACCGGGCGGCATTCTTGAGCTCGATGAGCGCTTCTTTGGATTGGTTTAACGGCAAGCTTGTCTCTTCCGGTCAGCAGGAAGTTCCGGCGGCAGGCCAGCCCATGTTTGCATCAGGTTGGGATCAGTGGTTTTTCTCTTTCCTGGTGCTTGGCGTGGCAAGGGGCTGGGATTCTGGTATTTTAAAAATGCTGCAGTTGCTGATCATTTTGAAGGTGTCCATGGCTGGTTAGCCCCGGCAGTGTTGATAATCTTTTTAGTCTTGATCCCCTTGATCCCGCTGAAGTATGAAGCGCCCATGGCAGATCATGTTCTGCATAGGGTTGCTCAGTTCCTGGGCATTGAGGATGGTTCATTTGTGATTAATATTCATGTAGACTTTTCTCCTGATTGACTCTCTGCTTTGACTAGTTCTTTCCTCTGGTCATTTTTCATCTGATTAGGCCTTTCCTGAGACTAGCTTTTTGAAGTGATTAGCTTTTTTGGGTGATTAGCTTTTCAAGGTGAGTATTTATGATTCTTGCTTTCTATGGTTTTCGCCTAAATATTGATTATTCATCGCCTAAATAAGATTTTCTTAGGGCTTCGTCGCCGCGAAGTTCTGAGGCGCTCCCCTCCAGCACCAGCTGTCCCGCCTCCAGCACATAGCCCCGCTGGGCAATGGCTAGGGCTGCGTAGACGTTCTGTTCCACCAGCAACATGCTGAGCCCCTCGCGGTGCAGTTGGGCCAGGCTTTGCATCAGTTCCTCCACCAGCAGGGGCGCCAGGCCCAGGCTGGGTTCATCCAGCAGTAGCAGGGTGGGGCGGGCCATCAAGGCCCGGGCGATGGCCAGCATCTGCTGCTCGCCGCCGCTGAGGCTGCCTGCCAGTTGCTGGCGCCGTTCCGCCAGCCGCGGGAATAGGCCGTAGCACCGCTCCAGATCTGCGGCGATGGCCGAACGATCGCGCCGCAGCCAGGCCCCCAGTTGCAGGTTGTCGACCACGGTTTGTTGGGCCAGCACTCGCCGCCCCTCGGGGCAATGGCTAATGCCTAGGCGCACGGTGGCTTCGGTGCTGAGGCCCCTGAGGCTGCGTTCCCCCCAATACAGCTGCCCCTCACTGGCGGGCACCAGGCGGGAGATGGCCCGCAATGTGGTGCTTTTGCCGGCCCCATTTGATCCCAGCAGGGCCACACATTCGCCGGCGCCCACCTCCAGGCTCAGCTGCCGCACCCCCCAGAGGGAGCCATGGCGCACCCCCAGTTCTTCTAGGCGCAGTAGCGGTGGGGCCATGGAGTTCATGGGGCCCCCTTGCCCAGGTAGGCCTCGATCACCAAGGGATCACGGCGCACCTGTTCGGGGCTGCCCAGGGCAATGCGTTTGCCGAAATTCAGCACCGCCAGCCGGTCGCAGAGTTGCATCATCAGTGGCACATGGTGTTCGATGATTAGCACCGTTAATTGGAATTGCTGGCGTAGCAGTTGCACCAGCTCCCTTAACGACTGTTTCTCCACCGGGTTTAGCCCCGCGGCCGGTTCATCCAGCAGCAATAGCTGGGGGCCGGTGGCCAGGGCCCGGGCGATTTCAAGCCGCCGCTGGTCGCCGTAGGCCAGAGAGCCAGCGGCCTCCTCGGCCCGCCCCTGCAGCTGCACTAGGGCCAATAGTTCCAGGGCGCCGCGGCGGTCGTTGCGGCCCATGGCCACCTGCAGGTTGTCGAGGCAGCTGAGTTGGCGAAACAGGCGCAAATTCTGAAAGGTGCGGGCCAGGCCCAGGCGGCACAACACATCCGGCCGTTGGCCTGCTATGGCCTTACCCCGCCAGCGCACGTTGCCGCTGCTGGGCGCAGTGAGACCCGTGATCACATTGAAGAGGGTGGTTTTGCCGGCCCCATTGGGGCCAATCAGGCCAAGGATCTCCCCCTCCTGCACCTCCAGGCTCACCCCATCAAGGGCCCGCAGACCGCCAAAGCTACGGCTTACTTGATCCAGCTCCAGCAAGGGGGCCATGGTCATGGCCGCTTCGGGTTGATCAGGCCCTGGGGAATCAAACCCTGGGGAATTAACACTGGTCCCAGCAGGATCACCAGGCCAAACACGATCAGGCGCAGGTCGCCCACGGGCCGCAGCAGTTCCGGCAGGGCGGTGAGCAGCAGGCCGCCAAGTACCGGGCCCAGCCAGGTGCGACTGCCACCCAACACCACAAAGGCCAGGGTGGTGATGCTGGCGTCAAAGCTGGCCTGGCGGGCGTTCCAACTGTTGAAGTAATGGGCCGCCAGCACCCCAGCGGCGGCGGCCCCAAGGGCACTTAATAAAAAGGCCAATAGTTTTACGCGATCTGTATCGACCCCCATGCAGCGGGCCGCCAGTTCGTCATCACGGATGGCGGCCATGGAGCGCCCCAGGGGTTGCCGTTCGAGGGTGTGGCAGCCCCAGCACCCCAACCCCAGCAGCAGCCCAAAGGCGGCGAGATAACCCTCGGGGCTGTCAAACGGTTGGGGGATCGCAAAAATCCCCACGGCCCCGCCAAACCAGGGGCTATTCAGCAACACAACCCGCAGGATTTCCACCAGGGCAATGGTGGCAATTGCCAGGTAGATCCCCCGCAGCCGCAGCACCGGTCCGCCGATGGCCAGGGCTAGGGCCCCGGCCACCAGCAGGGCCACCAGCAGTTCAAGAAGCACTGAACTGAGCGGATAGAGCTCGCTATCTCCGGCCAGGGCCGGTAGGCCCGTGGAGAGCAGGGCCGCCACGGTGCCGCCCACGGCATAAAACCCTGGGGTGGCCAGCGACAGTTGGCCCGCCCGCAGCGGCAGATACACCGCCAGGGCCAGCAGCGCCCCCAGCAGCATCTGCACCAATAGAGAAACGTCGGGCATGGGAGCTAAACCTTCTCCACCAGCCGCCGACCCAGCAGCCCCTGGGGCCGCAGCAGCAGGATCGCAAATAGAAAGGCAAAGGCCACGGCGTCTTTGTAGCCCGAGAGGTTGCCTGGTACCAAGGCCTCAGCGATGCCCACGATCAGGCCCCCCAGCACCGCCCCCGGCACGCTGCCCAGGCCGCCTAGCACCAGCACCCCCAGCCCCTTGAGGCCATAGCCGATGCCGAAATAGGGCCCGGCGATGCTCACGCTCAGGGCCACCAAACCGCCAGCTAAGCCCGCCAGGAAGCCGGCCAAAGCAAAGGCCAGCTGCACCATGGCGCCACTGTTTATGCCCAGTAGCCGCGCGGTGCTGGGGTCTTCGGCTACGGCCCGCAGGGCCTTGCCGCCTCGGCTGCGGTTAAGCCACAGGCCCAGCAGCACCATCACCAGCGCCGCCACCCCCAGCAAGAGCAATTGCACCGTGCGGATTTGTAAGCCATCCCCCAGGGCCAACACCGCCGGCAGGGCCCCCAGGGGCTGGCCGGGGAGGGCATAGGCCTCAGCCCCCATCAGCAACTGGATCAGGTTTACGAGGATCACCCCAGCCCCAAGGCTGGTGATCAAATACAGCAAGGGTTCAGCACCGCGGCGCCGCAGCGGCCGGAAGGCCACGGCCTCCACCCCCAGGCTGGCGGCGGCGGTGCCAAGGCCCGCCAGGGGTAGGACTGCCCAGAGGGGCAGGGGCAGGGGCAGGTGCAGGCCGGCCAGGGCGCCGTTGCTGCCCACCGTCCCCCCCAGCAGCAGGTAGGTGAGATAGGCCCCCAGGGTGAACAGGGCGCCGTGGGCGAAATTGATTACCCCCAGCACCGAAAACACCAGGGTGTAACCGAGGGCAAACAGCGCATAAACGGCCCCCACCGAAAGGCCATTGATCAGCAGTTGCACCAATATTTCCATGGGCGCGGCTTACTTCAGCAGGGCAAAGCGCCCGCTGCGGCCATCGCTGTTCATGCGTACCTGGGCCACGAAGAAGCGGTCCTGTTGCACCTCTCCCTCGGGGCTGAAGCTGATCTTGCCCAGGGGGGTTTCGTAGCTGCCGCTGAGGATTTCTTTGTTGAGCATCAAACGCACCTGGCGCAGGGGCTGGCCTTTTAGCGGTTGCTGTTGGTTGAGTCGGCCGGCGGCTTCGGCGATCACCTGGTAGGCGGCGTAGGCCTGGGCGGTGAGCTGCGGCGGTATCGCCCCCCCCTGCTTTGCCTTGTAATTGGCCACAAAGGCGCGGTTGGCGGCGCTGGGCAGTTCGGGGCTGTAGGCCTGGGCGATCAAGATGCCATCACAGGCCCGTTGGCAGATCGGATAGATGTTCGGCGTATTCATGCCGTTACCTACCACGATGGTGCCTTTGTAACCCAGTTCCCGCAGTTGGCGGATCAGGTTGCCGCCATCCACCGCCTGCAGGGAAAGCACCACCAGGTCGGGCTTCAGTTGGAGGGCGGCGGTGATCTGATTGAGGAAGTCTTGGTCGTTGAGCTGGGTGCGCTGCACCGTGATCGGTTTGAGCCCCTTCTCTGTTAAAGCCTTCTGGAAGATTGTCGTTTCGGCGGTGCTGTAGGCATCGTCTTGGGCGTAGAACACCGCCGCCCGCTTGATCTGGGGATGCAGCTCCAGGGCCTTGGCGATCGAAAGCGGCGCAATTACCGAGCTCTGGGCCGACACGCGACTGATGAAACTGCCCAGTTCTGGGATGCCCGTGGCGGTATTGGAGGGGGCCAGCACCGGCACCCCCCGGCGTTGGGCGATGGGATCGGCGGCGAAGGCCTGTTGGGAAAGGGTGGGGCCGATCAGGGCCGCAGTGCCCCCTTTTATCAATAGGTTGAAGGCACTGGTGGCGCCCGCCTCATCACTGCCGCCGTCCTCGATGCGCAGCTGCAGCGGCAGGACGCTGCCGGGCTTGAGGGCCGCCTGGGCCAGCTCAAGGCCGATTTTCTGGTCTTGCCCATACACATTGGCGTTGCCCGTGAGCGACAGCACTGCCCCCACCGGCAGGCCCCCCTTCAGGTTCACCGGCTGGTTGCTGGTCGAGCCGCCACAGCCAGTAAGCAGGAGCAGGCTTGCCACCGCCAGGCCCAGGGCCCTGGTTTGGGGGCGCCGCGGTTTAGGCAATGGCAGTTCAGGCGATGGCGGCAAAGCTTTCACGGAAGGCCTCGATGGTGGCGTCGATGTCTGCCTCGGAGTGGGCCAGGGAGGTGAAGCCGGCCTCGAAGGCGCTGGGGGCCAGATAAACGCCCCGCTCCAGCATTCCCCGGTGCAACTGGGCAAAACGGGCGGTGTCTGCCGCCTTGGCCTCTTCAAAGTTGCGCACGGGGCCTTCGGTGAGGAAGAAGCCAAACATGGCGCTGATGCTGCTGCCGCAGATCGGCAGCCCTGCCGCCTGGGCCGCCGCCTGGATGCCATTGGAAAGGCGCTTGGTGCGCTCCTCCAGCTGCTCGTAGCTGCCGGGGCGCTTGAGGATTTCCAGGGTTTTGATGCCGGCGGTCATCGCCAGGGGATTGCCACTCAGGGTGCCCGCTTGGTACATCGGCCCGGCCGGGGCCACCATCGCCATGATCTCGGCCCGGCCGCCGTAGGCCCCCACGGGCAGGCCGCCGCCGATCACCTTGCCCATGGTGGTGAGGTCTGGGGTGATGCCAAATTTCGACTGGGCACCGCCATAGGCGATGCGGAAGCCGGTCATTACTTCGTCGAAAACCAGCAGGGCGCCGTATTCCTTGGTTAATTCCCGCAGGCCCTCGAGGAAGCCAAAGTCGGGGGGGATGAAGCCGGCATTGCCCACCACCGGCTCCAGGATCACCCCGGCGATTGAATCGGGGTTGGCTGCAAACAACGCCTTTACTGCCTCCAGGTCGTTGTAGGGGGCGGTGAGGGTGTTGGCGGTGGTGCTGCTCGGCACGCCGGGGGAGTCGGGCAGGCCGAGGGTGGCCACCCCAGAGCCGGCCTTCACCAGGAACATGTCGGCGTGGCCGTGGTAGCAGCCCTCAAACTTGATTAGCTTTTCCCGGCCGGTGTAGGCCCGCATCAGCCGCAGCACCGCCATGCAGGCCTCGGTGCCGCTATTCACGAAGCGCACCATCTCAACGCTGGGCACCGCATCGATTACCAGCTGGGCCAGCTCGTTTTCCAGGGCGCAGGGGGCGCCAAAGCTGGTGCCCTTGGCCAGGGCCTGGTGCAGGGCTTCGATCACCTCAGGGTGGGCGTGGCCGCAGATGGCCGGCCCCCAGCTGCCGATGTAATCGATGTAGCGGTTGCCGTCCACATCCCAGGCGTAGGCCCCTTCCACCCGGTCAAACACAATTGGTTGGCCGCCCACGGAGCGGAAGGCCCGCACCGGTGAATTCACCCCCCCCGGCATCAGTTTCTGGGCTGCCGCGAACAACGCATCGGAGCGGCTGGTGTTCAGGGCGGCGGCGGTAACCAAGGGACCGTTCAGCAAATCACAAGCCCCCATCCTTACCTAGAACCTTGCCTCTTAGTAGATCGATAGGCTGCCAACACTGTTTTGTTACGGCAGCAGGCCAGTGCTGAAGCCAATTGACTGGGCTGAACTCGAGCGCCGGCTGCGCCGTTTATTGCCTGCCAAGGCCGTAGTAAGCAAACGCCAGGAGCTGCTTAGCTACGACTGCGATGGCCTCACCATGGACCGGCATCTACCGCCCTTGGCGGTGTTGCCGGAAAGCACTGAGCAGGTGGCGGCCGTGTTGGGCCTCTGCCATGGGCTGGGGGTGCCCTTCGTGGCCCGCGGCAGTGGCACGGGGCTGTCCGGCGGGGCGTTGGTGGAACAGTCGGCCCTGCTGGTGATCACCAGCCGCATGCGTCAGGTGCTGGCGGTGGATCTCGATAACCAACGCATTCGAGTGCAGCCCGGGGTTATCAATAGTTGGGTGACCCGGGCGGTGAGCGGCGCTGGCTTTTATTACGCCCCGGATCCATCTAGCCAAGTGGTGTGCAGCATCGGCGGCAACGTGGCTGAAAATTCCGGTGGTGTGCATTGCCTTAAGTACGGGGTAACCAGTAACCACGTGCTGGAGCTGGAGGTGGTCTTGCCCGATGGCACGGTTACCACCCTGGGGGGGCCGCTGGCCGAGGCGCCCGGCCTAGACCTGCGGGGGGTATTCATTGGCAGTGAGGGCACCCTCGGGATTGCTACGGCGATCACCCTGCGGCTGTTGCGGGAGCCTGAGGCGGTGGCGGTGCTCTTGGCGGATTTCAGTTCGATGGAGGCCGCCGGTGAGGCCGTGCTGGCGATTACGGCGGCGGGGGTGTTGCCAGCGGGCATGGAAATCATGGACAACTTCACGATCCGCGCCGTGGACGCCATGTTGGAGCAGGAGCTCTATCCCAGTGATGCGGCGGCGGCCCTGCTGATCGAACTCGATGGCAGTGGCCGGGAGGTGGCGGTGGCGGCTGAGTTGAGTGCCCAGCTCTGTCGCCAGGCCGGCGCCCGCCAGGTGCAGCAGGCCTTGGCCCCCGAGGATCGGGCGCGGCTCTGGCTGGGGCGTAAGAGCGCCATCTCCGCCCTGGGGCGCATGTATCCCAGCTATTACCTCCAGGATGGGGTGGTACCCCGCAGCGCCCTGCCCCGGGTGCTGGCCGCCATTGCCGAATTAGCTGAGCAGCATGGTTTACCGGTGGCCAATGTTTTCCATGCGGGCGATGGAAATCTCCACCCTTTGATTCTCTACAACGCCAGCGAAGCCGGGGTGAAACAAAGGGTAAAAGAACTGGGGGCGGCGATTTTAAGGCTCTGCATTGATGCGGGAGGTAGTATTAGTGGAGAACATGGAATTGGTGCGGATAAGCGTTGTTTTATGGATTGGATGTTTAATTATGATGATCTAGAAACTATGCAGTTGGTGCGAAGGGCCTTTGACCCGGAGCAACGGGCCAATCCAGGTAAACTCTTTCCCAGCCCTGGGGGCTGTGCTGAATCCAGCCGCCGCGCCCAGCAACTCAATTTGCCTGCCGATGTGGGGGTGATTTAGCCTGAGCCAGTCAGGAGCTGTCCCCGCCCATGAGTCGCATTCCTATGGCCCTGGTGGGAGCCTGCGGCTTCACTCTGTGGGCCAGCGCCAGTCTGCTGGTGGCCTGTCAGCCCAAGCCGGTGGAGCCGCCTCCCCAGCTTTCCCCTCGGCGGGTTTCAGCCCTGGGGCGCCTGGAGCCAGAAACCAAGATCCGTAAGGTTTCGGTGTCGAGTTCCCTAAGTGGTGATCGGATTGAGAAGCTCCTGGTGCAGGAAAATCAGGTGGTAAAAGAAGGAACGCCGTTGGCGATCCTTAACAGTTATGGCACCCTCAAGGCCTCCTTGCAGGAAGCAAATGAATTGGTGGGTGTGGCCGAAAGCAAGCTCGCCCAGGTGAAGGCAGGGGCTAAGCAGGGGGAAATTCGGGCCCAGGAATATAAGGTGGAGAGCCTGGAAAGGCGACTGGCCGGTGAGCAGTTGTCCCAGGATCAAGCGGTGAAGGCAGCCCGATCCACCGCCAATGAAGCCAAGCTGGAAATGCAGCGCTACGACCAGTTGTATAAGGCTGGAGGGGTTTCAGCCCTGCAACGGGATCGCTATCGCACCCGGGCTGATACCTCCAGCGCAGACCTGGCAAAGGCCATTGAAACCCGTGCCGGCACCCTCAGTACCCTCAGGGCAGACATTGAAAGTGCCCGCCAAACCTTGGCCCAGATCAAGGAGGTGCGTCCGGAGGATGTGACCACTGCCAACAACGAATTGCGTAAGGCCATTGCCTCCCGCGATCGTGCCCGCCAGGAATTTGATTTCGCCACGGTGCGGGCCCCCCAGAACGGCCAAATTCTTCGCATAATTGCGCGCCCTGGCGACAAGGTGGGCGAAGATGGCATTCTGGAGATGGCAGATACTACCCGTATGATTGTTACGGCGGAGGTATATCAAACTGATTTACCAAAGTTATTTGAGGGGCAAACAGCCTCGATTACTGCCGATGGCTTTGAAGGCAGCCTCAAGGGGAAGGTTTATCAGGTGCTGCCCCAGGTCCAGCGGCAAACAGTTTTTACCGGTCAGCCTGGTGAAAATATGGACCAGCGGGTTTTTGAGGTGAAGATTCGCCTTGATACCACCCCGGAGGAGCAACTCAAGCTGCGTTTTGGCTCAAATCTTCAAGTAAATGTGGTCTTTGATCCTAAGTCGCAACCTGCCAATGGTCAGCCGGGGCTGAAACCATGAACAAAGGTCTTGCCAAGTGGCTAAAACGCACCCCGGTGGCCTGGCTCCAGGTAACTAATAATCCTGTGAAAATGGGCATTGCCCTGGCCGGCGTAAGTTTCTCAAACCTGCTGATGTTTTTTCAGCTAGGTTTGCTTGATAGTATTTACAATAGCCAGCGGAAGCCCATTGATCGCTTGCGCGCGGATCTGGTGCTGGTGAGTGCTGGCTATAGCAACATGGGCTCCCTGCAAAATTTTCAGCGCAGCCGTTTGTATCAGGCCCTGGGGGTGCAGGGGGTGGCGGGGGTATCACCGCTCAGAATTTCTCGGGCCTCCTGGATCACGCCGGCCACTCGGGAGTCCTACGACGTTTATGTGTTTGGTGTAAATCCCAGTAGGCCCTCCTTAGCTTTCCCAGAGCTGGAGCAGGACCCGGCCCGGCTGCAACCCTTGCGTAATGCCCTATTTGATCGCAACTCTAAAAAGCAATATGGCGATGTGGCAAGGGAAGTTGCCCGCGATGGGGTGTTGCCCCTGGAGGTGAATGGTCGCTCGATTCGGATCGTTGATACTTTTTCCTTGGGGGCCACATTTGCCGCTGAGGCCAACCTAATCACCAGTGATAGTACGTTTTTGTACTTATTTCCGAAGCAGGATCCTCGCTTGATTCAGCTGGGTTTGATCCAGTTGCAACCCGGAGCTTCTGTGGCAGCGGTAAAAGCAGAGTTGCAACCGTTGATGCCCAAGGATGTGAAGGTGCTTAGTCGTAAGGAGTTGGCGCAGCTGGAGGTGAACTACTGGAAGAAAAATTCCTCGGTAGGCTTTATTTTCTCGCTGGGAGTGTTGGTGGGATTTGTGGTTGGCAGCATAATTGTTTATCAGATTCTGTTTGGTGATGTGATGAATTCCCTGCCCCAGTACGCCACGCTCAAGGCGATGGGTTATACCGATTCCTATGTGATTGGTGTTGTGATTCAGCAGTCGGCAATTCTGGCCGTGATTGGCTTTATCCCTGGGGTGCTGAGCTCAATTGGCCTCTATGCCTTGCTGGCGGCGGTCACCAAATTGTCTGTGTTTATGACCACGGGCCGCGCCCTCCAGGTGCTGGGTCTCACCTTCGTGATGTGTGTGGGCTCTGGGGCCCTGGCCACCCGCAAACTTGTGCAATTGGATCCGGCCGATGTTTTCTGAGCAGATGCTTAAGCCACTGATTTCCCTCAAGCATGTGAACCACTGGTTCGGCACAGGAGAGGAGCGTAAACATGCCTTGAAAGACATATCTCTGGATATCTATCCTGGGCAGCTGGTGATTTGCACTGGCCCCTCCGGCTCTGGGAAAACCACCCTGCTGACGATGCTTGGCGGTTTGCGTTCTTGTCAAGACGGCAGTTTAAACATCCTTGGGGAGGAACTCAATGGTGCCAATAAAGAACAATTGGCCAAGCTAAGGTTGAATGTTGGCTTCATTTTTCAGGCCCATAATTTAATGATGTTTCTTAATGCTAGGAAAAATGTAAGGCTTTCCCTTGAATTGCATGACAAGTACTACGAATCGGACATGGATTTAATGGCCGAGCAGATGCTTGATAAGCTTGGACTGGGTGATCGAGTTGATTATTTTCCCGCCAATCTTTCCGGTGGCCAGCGCCAACGGGTGGCGATAGCCCGGGCTTTGGTGAGTAGGCCGAAAATTTTGTTGGGGGATGAGCCCACTGCCGCCCTGGATAAGGAATCGGGCCGGACAGTGGTGAACTTGATGAAGGAACTGGCGGAAACTGAAAAAACCACGATTATCATGGTAACCCATGATAATAAGATCCTTGATGTGGCCGATAGAATCATTATTGTGGAAGATGGTCGCCTTGCCAACAAGGAGCAAGAGGAGGCTTTTGTGAGAAAAATGCGGGATGGTTCCCATTGATTGAAAGCAATTTCCAGGACGGCCGTTTGTAATAGGACTTTTTAATATATTATTCCATTCCATTCCAATGCATTGCATTTAATTTAATTTAATTTAATTTTACTTGATTTGATTCAATTTCATTTAACTTGATATTTTCTGATTTACACTTGTTCCTGTAAAGATTTTTTTATTATTTTTGTACACAGCTTGGCTGATGCTATTTAGTTGGCGCAACTGAGTTAGCGCTTGATGTTGAGTTAGTCGCTGCCGAGTTGGTGCTGCTAAGTCGTTGCTGCGCTAAATTGTTGCTGATGATTTTGTGCCGCTAAGTTAATTTGCCTATTTGGCGCTGCGGGGAAATATTTCAGGCTTAGTACCACTAGGTTAATGTAGCTATGTTGACATGACCAAGTAAGTGCTGCTAAGTTGTCGAAGGCAAGTTAGGGCTTTCATTGGTGTTTTCAGGTCGATAATGCTATTGGCTTAATGTTATCGACTTAATAGCATCCACTTAACAACATCGACTTAATGCCATTGAGTCGATGTTGTTGAATTGAAGGTGTCTGGCTAGAGGCGCAAGGTTAATGATTGGGATTGGGTGAAAATGTTTTGGTTCCAATGCTGCTTGGTATTTATCGAGAAGCTCTAATCAAAATGACCCTAGTCATTTGACCCTAGTCATTTTCATTAGAGCAGGCCAAGCCTTGATCGCTCCCGGGAGTCTGGGCGATCCCTGGCTGCCCTAGGGCAGTCAAAAGCTGCTCGGCAGTTTTTGAGGTGCCTACAATCCATAAAATCATCGCCCCCTTAGTCGTTGGTTTCATCGTTTAGTTCATCATTTAGTTCATCGTTAGGTTCATCACTAATGTCAACGCTTACGGGGGCATGGTCGCTGGGTTTTTCTTGGCCCCTTTCTTGCTTGTGGATTATGGATCGCAGCGCCCGGGCCTGAAGTTCCTCTGACAGGTAGAGATGGTCGATGCGCCAGCCACGGTCCCGGTCCCAGGCGCCGGAGCGGTAATCCCACCAGCTCCAATGGCCCGTATCCGGTTCGAACAGGCGGAAAGCATCGCTGAGGTCGTCATCTAGGCAGGCCCTAAGGGCCTGGCGTTCGGGTTCGCTGGCCATGATTCCGCCAGTCAGTCGGGCTGGGTTATGCAGGTCCCGGTCCTCCAGGGCGATGTTGAAATCGCCAACCATGCAGAAAGGTTCCCCTTGCTGTCTTTGCACCGCCAGATAGCGCTTTAAGCAAGCCAGCCAAGCGAGTTTGTAGCTGTACTTTTCAGATTTCAGATCCGAACCATTGGGTACGTAGAGATTGATGATTCGTACCCCATCTAGCCAGCCACTAATCACCCGCCGCTGTTCCCCCAGCTGCTGGGCTTCGCCATCACCAGGCAACAGCGCCTCAAAGCCCATGCGCAGGTCCTCAAGCGGTTGGCGGCTGAGCAGGGCCACGCCGTTGTAACTCTTCTGGCCACTGATGGCCGCCTGGTAACCAGCGGCTTCCAGGCCCGCCCTCGGGAAGAGGCTGTCTTCCACCTTGGTTTCCTGGAGCCCCACCAGGTCGGGCTGGGCTTCCCCCAGCCAGCGCAGCAGATGGGCTTCACGGCTGCGGATCGAATTCAGGTTCCAGCTGGCAATTCGCCCCTAAGCAGCCCCCTAAACTGTGAAGAACCTTCAAGTGGGCCATGCTCTCCCTTGGCTTCCGATCCTGGCTGGGGGCCATGCCAGCTGCTGCCGTGGCTCTGGCCGGCCTAGCTGCTTTTTTACCTGCCCATGCGGCCCCCAATGAGCCGCTCCAGGAACAGAACCTTTACAACTACGGCACCAGCAAGCCCGGTAACTCATTGATGGACGTAACAAATCCGATGGAGTTAATGAATAGGTTGCGTAATTCCAGTGCCATGGATAACGCCACCAACCCTAAGGACGCCATCGACGCCGCCCTCCGTCAGTTTGAGCAGCCTTCAGCCCCTGCCGGCAAGGTGGTGCCTGTTAAGCCCTGACCGCTGGAGTGTCTACACCGTTTGCTGGCTGAGCTTTTCGGCCTCTGGAGCTGAGCCATGGACCAGCTGCTGGCCACCTGATCCAGCATCGGTTTAGCCGCAGCCGTGCTGTGTAGCTTCGCCTCCCGGAGCAGCTTGATGGCCTGGTCACTGGCCCCTAGTTTCTGTTGGAGCAGGGCCAGGGCCAGCAGGGGTCTCGGGTCTTCAGGGTGACTATTGATCAGCTGTTTGTAGGTGACTTCGGCCTCCAGTGATTTATGGCGTCGCTGTTGCAGGTCTGCCAGTAGCAACCCCAGGGGCAGTGCTTCGGCTTTGCCCTTGCTGGCTAGGAGCTTGGCCCGGAGTTGCTGTTCCGCTTGATCGCCGCGTTTTTGTTCCAATTGCAGCCGGGTCAGTTGCTGTAGGGCATCGACCTGGAGCGGATGCACATTCAGGATCTGTCGCAGCTCCCGTTCAGCTCCGGTGGGATCCTGTTGGTTGCGGCGCAGCTCAGCCAACAGCAGCCGCAGGTTCCATTGCTCTGGCCGTTGGTCACTTAGGGGTTCGAGCAGGGCAATGGCGCCCTTTTGGTCATCAAGGGCCAGGCGCAGTTTCAGCAGCTGCAGCTGTTCGGCTTCGCTGGCATTGCCCTGGCTTAAGCGTTTTTCCAGCGGCGCCCGCAGGCGCCCCAGGCTCAGCGAATCCAGGGGGGCCTTGGGGGGTTCGGCCCTGGGGCTGATCCGCCCAAACCACCAACCGCCAAGGCCCGCCAGCCCTAAGGCGGCTGCCCCCAGTAACACCCAGCGGGAAGCCAGCAAGTTGGAGCTACCCAGACGCACCGCACACCCATGGCTGGATCCAGTTAACCCTGGCCCCTGGGGCCTGTCAGCGGCCTCGCTAGATTGGTCGGTGGACCTGCCTTTCTGATGCGTCAGCACCCGATCCCCCCGGTTACCGAACCGATGCAATACCGGGCGATCGGTCTTGTGGAAGCCACCTACGTGCCCACCGAAGCCGACACCCTCACCCGCGGCCACCTGCGCAGCGCCGATGGGGTGGAAATTGAAGCGGTGCTGCTCGGCCGGGTATTGAGCCTGGTAAAACGTCATCTCAGCCTGGAGCAGCCCCACCTTTGGGTGGTTTATCCCCGAAGCCGGGATGAGGAGAAGCTGCACCTGCAGGTGGTGGGCATCTGGGAACCCAGCACCCTGGCCAGCGATGAACCTGAGCTACTCGACAGCCTGCCGGAGGGGGATGGCTATTTTTCGGTGCGCGGTGAATTGATTTTTACCCGGCCCGAAACCAATGATGTGGTGGTGAAAATTCGCCAGTTACCCCGGGCCGATGGCAGCCGGCCCCAGCCCTTCAAGCTGCAGCTCAAGGGGGCAATCCCCCTGGAACACCTGCGCCATTTTGTTTCCCTAGACCTGCGTCGCAGCGCTCAGCAGTTGCAACTGGAGAAATTTGAGGTGATTGGCCCATTGCCCCAGCGCAGCGACCGCCGCGGTGGCGGTGGTAAGCGTCCCCAGCGCCGCCCAGCCGCAGCCCAATGAAACGGCCGTGACACCGCCAGCGGGCCATTGGGCCTATCTAGACCTACCCACTGGGGTGGCCGGTGACATGTTGTTGGCGGCCTTATTTGATTTAGGCCTGCCTGAGGCCGTGGTGTTGGAACCCCTGGCGGCCCTAGGCCTAGCCGATGCCTTTTGCCTCGAACTGCAGGAGGCCCGCAGCGCTGGCCTGCGGGGGCGCCGCCTGCAGGTGCATTTACTGGAGGCCCCTGCCCCGGAGCGCCATTGGGCCCGATTGCGGCCCCAGCTGGAGGCTGCCCCCTGGCCGGAGCCCCTGCGCCAGAGGGTGATGGCGGTGTTCGAGTGCTTGGCGGAGGCCGAGGCCACGGTCCATGGCTGCCCCCCGGAGCAGGTGCATTTCCATGAGGTGGGTGCCGTGGATGCCCTGGTGGACGTGGTGGGGGTGTGTGCCGGCCTGCTTCATTTCGGTATCGATCACCTGCGGGCCTCGCCGCCGCCGGCGGGCCATGGCACGGTTAAAACCGCCCACGGGATCCTGCCCCTGCCGGCTCCGGCGGCGCTGGAGTTGGCCCGCCGCTGGCAGATTCCGCTGGCCTCCAGCGAGGGCTTCCCCGCGGGGGAACTCAGCACCCCCACCGGCTTGGCCCTGCTAGCGGTTTGGGTGAGCCAATTTGGTCCAGCTCCCGCCCATAGCCCTGCCGCCGTTGGGATCGGCCTGGGCCAGCGGCAGCTGGATCGCCCCAACCTGCTGAGGCTCTGGCAACCCATGGCGCCAGATCCAGGCTCAGATCCAGGCCCTGGTCTTGACCCTGGCGGCGCCAGCCTGGAGTGGGTGGTGGTGCAGCAGTGCCAGATCGACGACATGGATGGGGAGGCCCTCGGCTTCCTCCAGGAACAGTTGCGGGCTGGCGGTGCCCTCGAGGTTTATGCCCAGCCCTTGCAGATGAAGAAAGGCCGACCGGGCTTACAGCTCACCGCTTTGGTGACCCCTGACCAGGCCCAGGCCCTGCGCCAGCTCTGGTGGCGGCATTCCAGCAGCCTGGGCCTGCGGGAGAACCTTGAACAGCGCTGGGTGTTGCCCCGCTCGGCCACCAGCCTGGCCAGCCCCTGGGGCCCCGTGGCCGCCAAGCGCAGCGGCGGACCGGCGGGGGGCCGCTGCAAGCCTGAGGCCGAGGACTTGGCCCGCCTTGCCCAGGAGCATGGGCTGGGTTGGGCGGAGCTGCGGGCTGCCTTGCAACAGGTTGACGGAGGGACGGATGCGGGTGCTTGAGCTGGGGCGTCGCTTGCGCTTGCCGGGGGGCCTGCGCCCTTGGGTGGCGGGCGGCAGTTTGTTGTTTGTGCTTTGGGCCCTGGTCAGCCATGGGCGCCAGGTGTTGGATCTTGCCCCCGACCAACGGGGCTGGTCTCTGTTGCTGATCGGCCTCAGCCTCACGGTGGTGGCCCAGTGGCTCAATGGCATTGCCTGGTGGGGGCTGTTGCGTTGGCTGTCGTTGCCGCTCCCTTGGCAGGAGGCGGTGCCCCTTTATGTGCGCACCAATTTGCTCAAGTACCTGCCCGGCGGGGTATGGCATCTAGTGGGTCGCATGGGCCTGTTGCGCCAACGGGGCTGCAGCGGTCGCCAGGCCCTGGGGGCGGTACTACTGGAGCCGTTACTGATGGCAATCGCCGCCCTCTGCCTGGTGCCGCTCGGTGGTTTTCAGGCGGGGCTGGGGCTCCTTACCCCCTTTTCCTTGCTGTTGTTGCGGCCGGGCTGGCTTAATCCGCTCTTGGAGCGCTTGTTGCGCCAAAAGCAAAGCCTTGTGAGCCCAGGGGAAGAGCCTGCGGGCGCCAATGGCTCCCAAATGCGGCTGCAGGGCCCCCCCTGGCAGCCGCTGCTGTGGGAATTCCCCTTTCTGGGCCTGCGTTTTGCTGGTTTTGCCAGTTGTGTGCTGTGCTTCAGCGAACCGGTGGGGCCC
>Ga0114959_10000753_pt1 | contig 30311 bp, 25 predicted proteins | sample C_130625_EF_Meta_FD_87317 | JGI IMG/M metagenome (GOLD analysis project Ga0114959, IMG submission 87317) | Freshwater microbial communities from Lake Croche, Canada to study carbon cycling - C_130625_EF_MetaG | ecosystem: Environmental > Aquatic > Freshwater > Lake | place: Lake Croche, Canada... | reverse complement strand
TGTTCCATAAAAATGACTTCCTGAAAATTTTCCTCAATGCTGATAATTTGATGGATCTAGCCTATCAAAACCATTTGAGCCGTCTTAAATATGCTCCAGAAAATCTATTTACGGGTAGAAATGGTGTTTATAATATGGGCAGGAATTTTAGTTTTAAGGTAATCTTAACCCTGTAAACCGTTACTACTGCATCAGATTTTATTTAATCCGATGCAGTAGTAATAATTTAATTATCTTCCAACTCTTCCAAAAACATCTGATATGCCCCTTTCAACTCCTTTAAAGTCTTTTCATTCCCTATTTTACTGGCTAATGCTATGCCTGCAATATAGGTATCTTCCGCTAATAAATGCTCGCCTAATTCTACGTATAAAGCGCCCAATTGATAATATGTAGCTAAATAATCAGCATGATTATTTACTAGATATTCAAAAATTAGTCTCGAATCAGTTTTGTCAAATTTTAACGATTCAGTCGCTAAAGCATAATGGTTAAATGGGTCTAGTGGCTCTTCGTCCACAAATTGTCTAAGTATTTCTAATCTATTATTCATCAAATAATTTATTTTATTAAAATTAGTATGCTTGCATACTAATTTTAAAACTTTTCGTTAATATTGTGGTAAAATGTGTAATTTTAATCTGGTTTAAATTTCATTGCACATGTTAAAATGTGAAAAATACATTCTTATGAAAATTTTAGTATGCGTAACAAGTGTCCCCGATACTACAGCGAAAATATCGTTTACTGACGGAGATACCAAATTTAATAAAGCTGGGGTCACTTTTATTACAGGACCTTATGATGATTATGCACTGTCTCGTGCGGTGGAATTGAAAGAACAAATGGGTGGAACGGTTACTGTTTTGAACGTAGGAGAGGCTGATTCTGAGCAAGTTATCCGTAAATGTCTTGCCATTGGTGCGGATGATGCCATTCGTGTAAATTGTGAGCCAAAGGATTCTTATTTTACAGCGGTTCAAATTGCAACAATTGCGGCTCTTGAGAAATACGACTTGATTTTAATGGGTCGTGAGTCGATCGATTATAACAGCGGTGTTGTTCACGGATTAGTAGGGGAGATGCTAGGAATCCCTTCGATATCACCGGTCATGAAATTAGAAATTGAAGGAACTACTGCCTATATTAGTCGTGAGATTGAGGGTGGAAAAGAAGATATTGAAGCGACTTTACCTTTGGTTTTAGGTTGTCAAGAACCTATTGCAGAATGGAAAATACCAAATATGCGGGGAATTATGACGGCAAGAACTAAACCATTGAGAATTGTAGAACCTGTAGGAGAAGACATGACTTTTACTGAAAAATATATGTTACCAGCGCCAAAAGGTGCTTGCAAAATGATTCTTGCCGAAAACGCAGAAGAATTAATTACTTTATTAAGAAACGAAGCAAAGATATTGTAATCCACGGTAAACGTTTAAGGGAGAACGATAATCGGATTTTATTTCCATTTTAATGTTTACCTCCTACCGTTTAACTTTAACTAAAATAAAATATGTCAGTCTTAATATTCACAGAAATAGATAATGGAGCGTTGAAAAAATCTTCACTCGAGGCCGTTTATTACGGTACTGAAGTAGCCAAACTGAAAGGGACAACGTCCACAGTTTTAGCAATCGGAACTGCCGCAGAAGGTGAGTTGGCAAAAGCAGGTAACTTTGGCGCCTCGAAAGTGCTTTATGCAAATGATCCTCGCCTAGCACTCAGCAACATACAGGCTTATTCAGATGTCTTATCATCGGCTGTTGAACAAGAAGGCGCCACCACTATCATTTTAGCCATGTCAACCTTGGGGACTGCGGTTGCGGCTCGGGTTGCAGCAAAACTAAAGGCCTCTATTGTTTCCAACGTCACGGAATTACCTGATTTTTCAAATGGCGTAAAAGTAACTCGTAGTATTTATACGGGTAAAGCCTTCGCAAAAGTTGAAATGAAAGGTGAAAAACAGATTATTGCGATTAAGAAAAATGCCATTGCCGTAGTAGAATCGGGAAATTCAGCAACAATTGAAGTTTTTACTCCGACTTTGAAAGATGCTGATTTTGTTGTAAAAGTTACGGGAACCCATAAGGAATCTGGTACTGTTTTATTGCCAGAGGCAGATTTAGTTGTTTCAGCTGGACGAGGTTTGAAAGGACCGGAAAATTGGAAAATTGTGGAAGATTTAGCCATGGCTTTGGGTGCTGCTACCGCCTGTTCAAAACCAGTTTCTGATTTAGATTGGAGACCCCACAGCGAACACGTTGGACAAACAGGAATTAAAATTTCACCAAATTTATATATTGCGGCGGGTATCTCAGGAGCAATCCAGCATCTGGCAGGTGTTAATTCTTCGAAAGTAATTGTGGTTATTAATAAAGACCCAGAAGCACCATTTTTCAAAGCCGCTGATTATGGCATTGTGGGAGATGTTTTTGATATTTTGCCAAGATTAACAAAAGCGGTTAAAGCGCTTTAATTAAAAAATGAAAACAAAAATAAGACTTTAGCTACCCACGGTTGAATGAATTTTTGACCTAACCCAACTATTATCTTAATTTTTGAAAAAGATACTTCCTAAATATGTAAGATTCTTTCAACATCTGTTTTGATTGACATGTCCCTAATCCACACGCCATTTTTATTTTAATAGAAAACTTTTTTAAAAAATTTAAGGTTTATATATTTGTATGTACATTTATAAATCAGAGAATCATCAAAAGTGGAGAAAATTAAGCTAGAAATATTAGGACTATCACCAAGCTCATCTCAAACGGGCTCATTTGCGTTAGTTCTTGGAGAAGAATACGGTCCCAGAAGGTTACCCATTATTATTGGAATGTTCGAGGCACAAGCAATCGCAATTGAAATTGAAAAGATCGAACCTAATCGTCCAATGACGCATGATTTGTTTAAATCTTTTGCTCGCACTTTCCATTATTCAGTCAGTGAAATTTCAATTACAGATATTAAAGAAGGTGTATTTTTTGCCAAGATTCATTGTTCGGATGGTATAAAAGAGACGTTTGTAGATGCCCGACCTTCCGATGCGATTGCGATAGGCTTACGTTTTAATGTTCCAATTTATACTTATGAGAACGTTTTAGCAGAAGCTGGCATATCTATTAATGAATCTACAAAAGATGATTTGATCGAAGATTTTGAGGATGAAGGAAAACCACAAAAATCTTTTGGTGAAGTCTTGAAAGAAAATCCAGTGGAAGTATTAAACACGATGCTTAAAGAGGCTTTAGTAAATGAAGAATATGAAAAGGCCGCAAAAATTCGTGATGAAATAGATCGAAGAAATTAATGTATCTTTAGAAAGTCAGCTATCAAGTTGACTTTTTTTGTTAAAAAGCGTTAAGAAGATCACAGAAGGAAAAAAAACACAATTTTTGCTTAGTTATTCGTTTGTTTTAGCTTTTTTAAATTTACCTTTATATATAAAAAATTCAACAATAAATGTTAACTCACAAGGTATGTCAAAAATTAAAAAATTAGGAAGTACCCCAAACGCAATGGTTATAATTAGTTTGATAATCGCCTTATTCTTAATTGGACTTTGTGGCTTATTAACACTTAACGCAAGAAAGCTGGCAGAATTGGTTAAACAAAACGTAGAAGTGCAAGTCTATTTAGATAATAATTTGACGGTGAGTAACTTAGATTCAATTTATAAAATAGTTGCTGTCAAGAATTTTGTATTAGTAAAAGAAAATTCTCCCCAAATTAATTTTATTTCCAAAGAAGTTGCGGCCAAACAATTTATTCAAGAGTCTGGAGAAGATTACCGTAAATTGTTGGGTAATAACAATCCATTGTTTAATTTGTACACTGTGAAAATCAAAGAAAATTTTTTTAACGAAGCAAATTTAAAAGCAATAAAAGCTGATTTGGAAACAATTCCTGGTGTTTATGAAGCTTCGTACGTTGAAAATTTTGTGGACGAGGTCAACAAAAATATATCAAAAATCTATTTAATTTTATCTGTTTTTGTGATATTATTATTAGCAATTATTGTCATATTAATAAATAATACCATAAAATTATCACTTCATTCACAAAGATTTTTGATCAGAAGCATGCAATTGGTAGGAGCAACAAACAAATTTATTCGTAGGCCTTTTGTAATAAAAGGAGCTTTACAAGGGATAATTAGCGGCTTGGTTGCTTGTACTTTGTTAATTATTTTGCAGCAATTTGCCGTGCAGCAGATTGAAGGATTAGCTATGTTACAAGATATCAATAAATTAATAATATTATTGGTTGGAATATTAATTATCGGAACCTTGGTTGGTGTTCTGAGTACGTTTCAATCAGTCGACCGATATTTGAAACTATCACTAGACGAATTATATTGATTATTCAAAAAAGAGAGTTTCTCAAAAATAAATATCATAAATAAAATGTCAATTAAAGAAAAATTATCCCTTGGCTCAAAAGGGACGCTTCCTTTTGGAAAAGCAAATTACACGTTAATGCTAGCAGGAATAGCCATTATTTTGATTGGATTCTTTGTAATGAGTCTTGATACTACAGAATTCGGTTTTGGGTTTTTAGGAATTACGCTTGGACCAATAATTGTCTTATCTGGTTTTGGTTTAGAATTCTTCGCAATTCTAAAAAAGTCATAACTAATTTAATATGTTGTAAATGAAAAAGGGTAAAATTAAAATTTTGATTTTACCCTTTTTCATTTACAATTGGAGTGTTTTTTGGCAAAATAGAGCTTTGATTTTATCTCTGCCTACTTTTTCAATCACCCAAATTTCGTATAGATCCGGAGGGAATTTTGCTTGCCAAGTTTCGTAATTAAATTCTAAACCTATTAATGATTGGGTTAAAAGACAGTTTTTAACGGATTCGATTACCGGAACCGTAGGAAGTAAGAAAACATTTTTTTTGGATTTTAATGCAAAATATTCAATATTTTGATTCTTTGATTTTTTTAGTCCTTTGAATAATATTCTTACTTTATTTTCATTAGCAATTGTGCTAGCCATCGATAGTGTGGTATCAATTTTTCCATCAAAACGTAAGGCAGAAACAGCTTGTGTATTTTTAATTAGTTTTACCAAAGGTAAAGCCTCTTCTTGAGAAAATCGATAAATGCCCGATGAATCTAGGTTTTTTATTAGGTTCACCATGTAAGTAGGATGATTCCAGCCAATTTTTTCTCCATATTTTTCGCCAAAGGAGAGCAACATTTGATGGTTTTTCCAGTAATATCCATCTAAGTTTAACTCTTTTTGATGTTTGTAAACGTCTGATAAGGAGGTATAATAACTTACCAAGTTAAGTAATAATCCAATTGGTAGGAAGCAACCAAGCCCTAATTTTTGAATTAACTTTCTTTTTGTCGTTAAATGAAGATAAGCTAAATAGCCTAGACACAGAAATGAACATCCAAATAGCATGTATCGGCGAGATAAAAATTGGCCGCCAAATAGGATTTTTGCTTCAGTCGGCCGGCTAAAGACTAACATTAAACCCGTACAGGCGAGAAATGAAATGGCCCCTACTAAAAACAAAGTATTAGAGGATATTTTTTGAAATCTATTTTCAAATATTCTCCAAAAAAGTGATAAAATTATTGTGAGTAAAAAAAGTCCACAAATGATACACAAAAAAATATCCCAGTAAAAATGGGGAGAATGGTGAGGAATATTTAGGAAAAAAACATTTCCCCAAAATGCCAAAACAAATTGAATATTTAAGAAAGGGTGTTTTAGAAGATTTATTCTATCTGATGGAATAAATTCGTAATCGTAAGTGAAGTAAAATAATAGCATTGCAATCATGATAAATCCCCAAATTAATAAATTTTTCCAACGATTTTGGATAATTAAAATCAAAATTCCAACTAACCAAATTGCGATGCCATTTCCAGAAATAAACAGCGTAATAACAGCGAAGAAGATTGACCAACCGAAAGCTCGGTTCTTTAATAAAGTTAAGAAATGAATTGTTAATAATGCAAAAAAAATGATTGGAGTATTTTGAATTGCAGCAACTCCCCAAATAGCATTTTCAAAATAGGTTAAATTGAATAGAATCAATGGTATGGGCGTAAAATAAATAAAGTTAAGGTTCAAATTTTTAAATATTCTTATGAAAAGATAAAGAATACCTAATAAGAAACTATTACCTATAACTATTTGTGCCTTAATATTTTCATGACCTGATACCTTATAAATGAACCACATTACCATCCTTTCAAATCCGAAGCGGTGTTGATTGACTTGTTTAAAAAATGATTTTGATAATTCGGAAAAGCTTGAAGAAAATTCCATTTGATAAATGGATTCTAATAAATCATAATCATCTTTAAATGGTATATCATCAGAGTAAGTAAAGATAATATAATAAAAAAAAGATACGGGTAGAACCGCCATTAACCACAAAATGTATTTTAAAAATATCTTTGATTTGTTGAAAAAATAGAAAACGGCAATCAAACTTAATAGTAGGATTAATTCACCGTAAATAAGAAAAGGTACATTATTCAAATAATTAATGGTTAGGATTTGGTGTATTTTTTTTTGTCTATCGATCAATTACATTAAGCTAAAACTTTTAGAAAATTCTTAAGACATGATGAGTTTTAAATAAAAAAAAATAGACCTGACATTTGGGTAAATGCAGGTCTTTCAGTACCCGGAGCCGGAGTCGAACCGGCATGCCAATGAAGACACTGGTGTTTGAGACCAGCGCGTCTACCAATTCCGCCATCCGGGCATTTGAATTTGGCTTACAGCTTCAGCAAAGATACAGGATAGAAACGGACTTTACAACCTCACGTTTTGAAAAAAAATAAAAGTTTTAGCCTAATAAATGATAAGTTTCTGAATACTAAGGAGTTCAGAGTAAAATATTCTTATTCATATCGTAATGATTCAATTGGGTCAAGTTTTGAAGCCTTGTAAGCAGGGTAAATACCCGAAAATAATCCAACCGCAACACAAACTGATATTCCGAGGGATATCCATTTCCATGGAATGATAAAACTGGCTGAATTTCCTGTCAACAACTGCGCAGAGAGATTTCCAATAATTATGGCAAAAAATATTCCTCCGATGCCTCCAATTAAGCAAATTACGATGGCTTCCATCAGAAATTGAAGACGGATTAGATAGGGGGTTGCTCCTAATGACTTGCGAATTCCAATCTCCTGAGTTCTTTCTGTCACGGAGACCAACATGATATTCATTAAGGCAATAGCAGCCCCTAACAAGGTTATAAAACCGATGCCAAATCCTGCCATTCTTAAAATATCCGTAATACTTTCTGATTGTTTTGCCAATGAATCCGAGCGTTCGATCGAAAATGAATCGGGCATGCCAATTTGATCTTGTCTTACTGTGCGCATCACGCCACGAGCTTCTTCAATTACATTTTCTAAGTCGTTAATGTTGGGTACTGATGTTACAATATCAAATGTAAGGCTTCGTCCCACGGCCATTTTTCTGCCAGTTTCTAAGGGGACAAAAATCACTCTATCATCACCTCCACCCATCATACTTCCTTTTTTTTCTAATAACCCAATTACTTTCATTTTTTGACCTAAAATAGTAATTTCTTTATCCATGGGATTGATATTTTTCTCGAATAGTTGACTAATTACATCAACACCAAGAATACATACATTTGTCCCATTTTCAAGATCATTCGTTGAAAATACTCTACCTGAGGCAACTTTAAATGCTTTTATATCCAGATAATTCTCGTCTGTTCCCATGATTCTCGTGTTTGGATTCGTTTTTTTAGATTCGTATTTTACTTCGGCATTAAAAGTAACATTTACTTTTAAACCGATGATTGCAGCACGACCAAATTTCTTTTTGTATAATCTTGCTTCTCGGTAATCAATGGCAGGATATCGTTTTTCTTGCTCACCTTGCTTTCTGATTTTAAAAATATCTCTATTTCTAACATCAAAAGCATTAGCACCTAGCCCCGCAAAACTATTATTGACTGAACTTTGAATCCCGTCTATAATGGTTAAGCAACCTACTAAGGAAGTAACTCCGATGGCAATAATTAGGGATGTTAAGATTGTTCTAAGTAGATTTGCTCCTATAGAACGGAGCGCCTCTCGTATATTTTCTAAAATATTCATATTTTTAATTACAGTTTTCGAAAAACAATGGTCGTTAAGAGTTATGATAAAAGACTTGGTGCAGAATTAGCACTATATTTGCAATCAGTACGTTAATTAATAACCGTGGTTAATTTTTATTGTTTATTCTTACTAAGAAAACATCTTCAAATTTACTCGCTGAATTCTGGACAAATTTAGTTTACATAATGAAAAAAAATACTCCAATGAAAAGGTTAATACTTCCGTTTATCATATTTTTGATGTGGTCTGGGCGGTTGAGTGCTTCACAAATCTTGATTCCGATGGATGAAACGCAAAAGAACCATTTAAAATCGTACGGAATCGTTTATTGGGTTTTGAAAACACACGATACAGAGGTGGAATGGCTTTTAAATTATCGTGGTGGTGCTTTTATGTTTCCGCAGGGACAAAAATTTGAAAATGAGTTAATAATAAGAGGGATCAGCTATCAAGTTATTTCAGAAGGTGAAGCGGTACAAATTAGGGCAGAAATTACAAGTCCAGATGTTAACATGGATGTTGTAAAATTGCAAAAACCACCTAGGGTAGCAGTCTACTCTCCTAAAACAGCTCAACCATGGGATGATGCGGTTACCTTAGCAATGACTTATGCGGAGATTCCATATGATTTAATTTTTGATGAGGAAGTTATGAATTCAAAATTGCCAGAATACGATTGGTTACATCTTCATCACGAAGACTTTACGGGTCAGATGGGAAAATTTGCTAATCAAAGTGGACAACCGTGGTATCAAGCGCAATTGCGTGAGGATAAGAGAAATGCAGCTAAATTTGGCTTTGAAAAAGTTTCTAAATTAAAGTTGGCGGTTGCCAAGAGAATTCAAGAGTTTGTGGCAGGTGGAGGTTATATGTTCGCCATGTGTACCGCTACGGATACGTATGATATTGCCCTGGCTGCGGAGGGAATCGACATTGTGGATGCGTATTACGATGGGGATGGTTATGACCAGCAGGCAGATTCAAAATTAGATTTTACCAAAACTTTTGCTTTTCAAAATTTTAATTTAGTCTATCATCCTCAAGTAGTTGAATTTTCGAATATCGAAGCATATCCCAACGAGTCTAGACCTGTTTCGGAAGAAAATGATTATTTTAGCTTATTCCAATTCTCAGCAAAATACGACCCGATTCCTACGATGCTTACCCAAAATCACGAAACTACTATTCACGGTTTTATGGGACAAACTACTTCCTTTAAGAAATCAGTACTGAAACCAGAAGTGGCGGTTCTAGGTGAAAATCGATCGTTGAATGAAGCACGATACGTTTACGGGACATTTCTAAAGGGTTTTTTTAGTTTTTATGCAGGTCACGATCCGGAAGATTATAGACATTATGTTAATGAAGAACCAACTGATTTAAACCTTCATCCGAATTCACCAGGGTATCGCTTGATATTGAATAATGTGCTTTTTCCAGCGGCCAAGAAAAAGAAGCAAAAGACTTAATATGCTTCTTGAATTTTCCAACAGAACTTTTCAATAAAACAATTTTTCTAAATTACCTTTGGTTTGTGCATAAATTTTCATAAAACTATGCGGAATTATATATTTTTTATACACATACTTGAGATGTTCTTCGGAATTGGGGCTTGATAACTTTAAAGATTTTAGGGCAAAATAACGACTTCTGAAAAAATTATTGCCAAATTGAATTGAATTTGCTAACATTAAATAATATCGGGCAATATTTTTATTAATTTTTTGATGAAACCTGAAGTCTAATTCTTTATCAATGCCTCTATACATCCCAATTCTATTAAACAGGAAATTAGCATCTTTTTTGCCATCTGTAAAACTCATCCCACCTCCATTTTTTCTGTAAACGGACATTATTTCATTGATATAAAAGAACTTACCATTTTTTCCCAGAAGAATATATCTTGGAATATCACCACTTTTAGAATCGTGAAACCATTGAGGATATGATTTGATAACCCCATTCCTGAACATTACAGCAGAGGTTGCCATATACCAAATTTCATCTTCTCCAACTAAATCTTCAATCGTTGTGACGGCCCTTTGATGATCATCATTCACACACATATCTGGATGGGATCCATCCTCAAAGTGAATGAGTGCATTGTGAAAACAAGCAACAAAATCAGGGTTTTTGTCTAAAAAATCAACTTGCTTTTGTAGTTTCAGAGGATTAGTCCAGTAATCATCACCATCCATGGCGGCAATATATTTGCCTTGACAAACTGATAAAGTGGCTAATGTATTCCCTTTTCCGTAGCCGCCTAAATTTTTAGGATGAAGCAATGGTTTTATAATTGTCGGGAATTTTGCCTGATATTCTTGAATAATTTTTGGCGTTGAATCTGGAGAAGCATCGTCACCGACAATAACTTCAAACTCAAAATTTACTTGCTGGTTTAATATACTTTCAAGGGTTTGGCGGATATAGTTCTCGTGATTATAAGTATGCACAATTACACTTACTTTTAGCATATCAAATTTTGAAATTATGAATTTTTTGATGCAAATGTAATGATTTTATTGATAGCAATACGTCCAACAATCCAATTGTCTTATTTAGTCAGATAAAAATTCAACTCATTTTTTATTCTGCTCGCTTTGGACATTTTTTTGCAAATTTCAGATTTGCATCAACTGGCATTGTTTGGGTTATAAATTGAGGTAATTACTCGTTGAGATGTGATTAAATTTAACGCTAAATTAAATGAGCCTAGGCTCCATATAATAAACGAAGTATCTATCGCTTCAGGTGAATTAGTTAATTTCAATGCTGTAAAAAAATCCTGCAATAAATATTTACAGGATTAAATTATTTTAAGAAAATACACTTTCTAATTGCGATTTATGCGGAAAATCGGGTGTGACAAGATTTTCTTCTGGTTTGTAGATATAAGGCATTGGGAATCCTCTTTGTTGGAAAGTTTCTTCAGCAACGTTATTGTATCGCAACTGAATTGACCAACGAATGTTCTGGGTAACATTTTCTCCGGACCGATGAATTAAAAAAGCTGAGAACATTAATAAATCCCCTTCCTCAAATTCGGTTTGTACATATTTTTCCTCGGGAATTCCTTCTTGAATACTCCCTAAATATCCCGTGGTATCAGCTTTCATGAGTCCGCCTGTATGACTTGCGGGGATAATTTGCAACGAACCCAAATCAGCATTACAATCGACCAGCGGAAACCAAAGTACAACGCTGTCAAGCGAACCCTGACCCGTTCTCCAATCTTGATGAGCGCCTAATTTCCAGTGGCTTCCCCCTTTTGATAAGTGTCGACTGTTGAATTGCATGGCAGGACGAACTGCAATTGTTGGAAATTCGTAGCCCAATTCTTTCAAAAGGTTGATAATCTTTTGATCCGTTCCTAAGCGATGCATGGAGATTAAATGTTGGGTCTGTTTTCCAGTATTGACAAAACCGTTAAAATCTTTCTCAAAAAAATCAAACATGGCTTGTTCAAATTCATCACGATTATTAATATCAATATTTTTACCAAGTGTTCTTTTTATTTGAATTGCAAATAATTGGCGAGCTTCGGTGTATATTTCTCTCAAAACTTCTTGATTGAAAAAGTTTTTCAGAATTAAAAATCCATCTTTATTAAATTGTGCTTTTGAATATATCATAACCTTAATGTTAAAATTGATTAATTATTGGCAAATGTAACCAACCGAGAAATCTGGCTTGAATGATATTTGTCAGGAATTAAATTGAATCTTGCCATTTAGCGTAGGCAAACCCTGATGCCCCAAAGCCATTTCCATTGTGTAACAAGAATTTATCGCCGTTATGTTCATAATAATGAGCATAATTTATCATTTCATAATCAAAATCGCCCTTATTTTCTGATTTTTCAATTCCTACTAAATTATCTTTTCGCTCCCAAATAATTCCATCCTTTGACTCGGCATAGCCCATTCTATAACTCTGGTCACGATTTGTGCGATAATCAAGCGCATTGCGATATGAATAATACATTTTGTAAATATCACCTTCTTTAAATACACTTGGACGACCAACAGCATTTAAGAATTCATCGAATGGTATCACTACTTGACCCGTTGGCTTCCAATTAATCCCATCTTTTGATTCCGCATAACGACAATCATAAAATGGTTCAGGATAGCCGTGAATGTATTCACACTTCTGTCCCGAAATATACCACATTCTCCAAACACCGTTATCGAACATAACAGAAGGTTGAGCGGCCCAAATAGGATTTTGTATGGATCTATCCATAATAGGCCCTTTAAACATTTTATTAAACGTCAAACCTCCATCAGAACTAACCGATAACCCCATCGATAGTCTATACGAATTATGCGTTCTGTTCCAACCCGTGTAATATAACCAAATATCACCATTGGGCATATCCACAAACCACGCTGGCATGGCACCCGTTTCGTCATATTCCCCCGGACCGCCCAATGCTAAAACTGGCTTGTCATGAACGTACAATATGTTGGTTGGGTCATCATAATCAACATCAATAAATGTAGGGCGTGATTGCCCCTGCGCATCTCTGGATGAAAAATAGACTCTCAGAAAATCTTTATGTTTATAGGCAAATGGTACTTGTGCGTGCGAAAGGCTGTGTGCCAACGAACCGTCTGGTTTATAGACTACTTTTTTTTTAATCCACATATTTTTTAGCTTTAAGCCATGAGCTTTTAGCTTTGAGCCATGAACTTTAAATATTTCTCTAAAACACATGGCTTGAGGCTAAAAGCCCAGAGCTATTTATTTTTTCTCCGCTCTCACTCTCCAGTTATCTTCAAAATCTTTTCCAGGGATTTGCAAATTAACATTTACCTCTGGATTGATAGCTGATTTATTATAACCCATTACGTAATATCCAAAACCGAAAATCCAGTGTAATTCAAAATTTTCAATGTTTTTTGGTAAATCTTGCAAGGGCACTTCATCGGCAAACATTGGATTTGCTTTCATTAAGGTCTTGTAGGTAGGCTCGTTACGTAACCATGTAGGAACGCTTTCATCACCCACAACAATTCTTGCACCGACTTTTGCCACACGACTAAATTCTTCAAAAGCTTCTTTTCTTTCGGCAAAAGTATTTATACCGCCAAAATGAAAAACTGCATCGAAAGTGTTGTCTTCGAAGGGTAAATATGTTCCGTTGGCAATGAAATAATTAACCGTTGCGCCATCTGGATTGAGACGTTGTTTGGCCAACTGTAACATTTTAGGCGATAAATCTGAAAGGTATGCTTCTCCATCTGGGGCAATTGCCTTGATAATTAATTCAGAATCTTTACCAGTTCCAGCACCTACTTCTAATACTTTCATACCCGGCTTGAGATGCAATAAATCGCACATTTTCTGACGATTTACCTGTTCATCAGAATTCAATGATTCAAAAACCCAAGTTACGCCACGATCATAACGCTGAAAAGCATCATCATACGCAAGTCGCTCTTTTCTATCCTGTTCAAAAAGTTCTTTAGGATAAGTTAAATCAATAATATCATCAATTTCGTAGCTGATGGGTTCATCAGCAGAGGTATTGTGAAGGGTTTTGCCATCATCCGAAAAAACGAGTTTTGTCTTGGTTTTAGGGCAAATAAAATTTTGTGGGTAATTATTCATATTTTACAAATTAATATCTTTACTCGAAACTTTAGCTTTTTCTGCGGGATTGCCTTTATAAATACTCCATTCATCCGATTTTTTACCAGTGAAGTTTGTCCCCATCGCAATTAAAGTGCCTTCCGCTAAGGTTACGCCATCTCTAATGGTGGCATTTACGCCAATGAAACAGTACGGTTCCACTACGCAACGCCCTGACAAAACGATGTGAGAAGTGAAATAAACGTGGTCTTTTATTACAGAATGATGTCCAATATGATTGCCTGACCATAAAACAACATCATTACCAATGGTGACGAAAGGTTGAATCGTATTGTCTTCCAAAATAAAACAATTTTCTCCGATATTATCAGTCAGTACTGTAGCTTTTGAACTGATATAGGATATGAACTCATAGCCTTTATCTTTTGCTTCATTATATACCTTAGCTCTGACCATATTCATTTTTCGTTCAGATAATGGAGCGAAAAATTTATACTCAGAAGGAGGAAAGAGCGTAGTGACTTCCTCAAAAGGTACTATTTGAATCCCACAAAATGTAGGTTCTTTAATATATTCTCGGTTTACCGTAAAGGCTACAATTTCATGTTCAGAATCGTGGGTGAGGTAAAAATGTGCCAATTCAGCCACTAATTCCGTTCCGAAAACTACTACTTTTGCCATAGGTTTTTGTGATCTGTGATAAGTTGTTAGAAAATGATAGATTGAAAACCTAAACTAAATCAAAATTATTCAAAAGCTCTTTAATTTTCTCTTTTGAATTGAACATCAAAACATCAATCATCGAAAGCCACGGTACAAATTGATTTTTGTATTGTTTGTATTCGACTGCATTTGATTTAATGAAATTCATTTTGATATTCTTTGCCTCAAAAAAATCCTTATCATATAATTCGACTCCACCAATTGGGTTAATATATTGGCTTGCTTTTTCTTGTAAACAAATATCCAAAATTCTTTCTTTCGCCTTTAGATGCGTATTTTGATAGATTGCTGAGCTTGAAATAATTTCAGTTTTAATATCTAAATAGTGACAAATTAATCTTAAATTAATCTCAATTACTTTGGAAATCGGCTCATTATCAATACGAAGCGTGTGTTCAATAATGTTTAATATCTCTTGGTAGTAGGGTGCTTTTTTATAGGATTGATCAAGGGTTTTTAAGAATTTACTTTTCCAAGAACTATCCCAATTTACATTAATTTCATTGATTAATTTATTCTGACTTGCCTCTTTTAAAGGTATCGTAAAAAGACTTTCTTTACCATTATTTAGAATTCTATTTCGATTAATCCAGCCTTTGTTAATAAAATTCACATCATCGTAAATTACAAATTTATCAACTGATTCGATCAATTGAAAATATCCGATGTACGGAAATATGTAGGGCTGCATGATGCCAAGTTTCATTCTACTTCAATTTTCGTAAATAATAATCTTCCCCTTTCACAATCAAATTCGTTAAAGTAGTGTCTGTTCCCAGTCGAATATCGCCTTTTTGAGGCTTAATGACACTTTTATCGAAAAATAAGTATTCTGCTTCTGTTGGAATGGGTTGAACTCCTTTTTCAAAAGGATTCACAACATACATTTTTCGAGTTAATTTTTTATCTCCCCACAAGGGATATTCATAGTCATCGTTAATCGTAGCCAATGCAACATGAGCATTTTGGGGTACAATCTGATTATATTTTTGATAAGCAGGGGTAATATCAGGTCTTGCCCAGGTTTGAAGGGCGATTCTTTCGGTATCAAAAGCCGATGGTCTTCCCATTGCAGCAATCGGAAGGCATCTTTCGTTCAAATAAACCGCCAAAATTGCAGATAATGAACCAATGAATACGACCAGTCCAACGTACACTTTCGTAAAACTTAGCTTACGAGTATTTAGATTCCAATTCGTGAAGAGTAACGCTAAAAATGGCACGACATAAACAGCGGTACTTATCATATAACGCCCTTTCCAAGGGTCGTAAGCGGCTGTAAATGAGAGTGCGACAAAGTGCAGAATAAAAGCAACGGCCAAAATGTAGTATGAAATTCCTTGACGAATTAATCCAACCAAAACGAGTAATATCAAGGGCAAAATGAGGGCAAATCCGAAGATTCCTAAATATGGATTTGTATTAAAAAATTCAAATCTTTTTTTATAAGTAAAAGGTATAATTGTGTAATCCGTGGTAGCTTCTAATTTCAAATTGCTTTGTCTTTCTAATTTAATAATTGGTCTTTTCATTAAATCATTCAATTCTTCTCCCACATGCCAATTACGTAAACCATCTAAATTTATCATATCGATGGTATAACGAACCACATTTCTGGAACCTTGAATCAGCAATTTTTTTTTCGTTCCCGCTCTTTCGATTGATTGATGTTTTAAAGCGGTTGGAGGACCAATGGCATTTTTGTATACGATGAGATTAGTTAAATATCCAGTTGGCAAGACAAATAAGCAAATACCGATGACTAAGCCCAAAAATAAGTGTTTAAATCGAGCAAAAATTAACCAAAAGATAGTGGAATTGTCTATGATTCTCTCCAATTGCTTGTGTGGGCTAAAAGTAGGCTTTTTTAAATCCATAACCCTGCGCCAGTTCTCTTCATAAAATACAGTGTACATGATGATAAAAAAAAGTGGAGGCAAAGAAAATACAAAAGTAATTTTATGTCCAAGTGCAATTCCGAAGGTTAATCCTGCTAAATACAAATATCTTCGCCAAAGTTTTTGACGATAAGTAAAAAGGAAATAAACTAGGCAAGTCAGGTATGAAGCTAACACTATGTCTGTTTCCGTGGTGATTGATTGCATGAGAACATTGGGCAAAAGCCACATAACTAAGGCACAAAATACGCCTGCCGAAAAATTATTACTCAAATTTCGAGCAATGCCAAATGCACCAAATCCAGTAATTAAATAAGCTGAGTGGTGAATAGCTTTGAACCAATTTTCGCCTTTTCCCGACATTAAATAATTATAAATCTGAATCGTGCAAATACTTTTTGGATAGGTATCAATATTCCAATTCGTCCCACCAAAATGTGCCATTGAACCGTGTTGAAGGTAGTAAAGCAAACGATTCAAATGCCCAGTCATGCTATCCCATTCATTTGGAGGCGTATATCTTATGAGTAATAAATTGGTAATTTCAACAATTCCGAAGGTTATGATGAGACAACCAAAAATTAATTTCAAGAACACAGAGAGATGCTTAAACCAGTTCCAAACTAATTGTATTCTGCTGCCAATTAATTCAAAAAACGTAAAATTTTCACGGATATCTCTGGCAAAAAATTTTGTAAAAAGTATGTAAAATATGAATGCAGGAATGAAAACCCCCCAAGCCCAAAATCTTCTATCGTTTAGTTTATCAACTGCTGAGAGTACAAATCCTGTAAATATGACACTCCCACAAAAAACAATGTAAGCCGTAATAATTATGTCAATTAAGGATTTTCTGCATACTCGTGCTGCAGCACGGACAACAAAACCGATAAATATTAGAAACAATATTGGATAAAAAAATACCATAATTAAAGACAACTATTTACGATTTCAGCAATTTTTCTGACATCATCGTGAGCCAAATCAAAATACAAAGGAAGTGCTAAAACTCTAATTGCATAATTATCAGAAATAGGGCAATTACTTTGATCTATCACAAATTTCAGATTACTCAACGAAGGATAAAAATATCTTCTTGGGAAAATTTGCTGCACTTCAAGTTTTTCTTTTACCTTCAATAAAGTTGATTCAGAATCGAAAAAGATTGGGTAATATGCGTAATTATGTTCTGTCGGTAGCGTAACATGGGGCTTAATTAATTTGTCCCAATTCAATATGCTATCGTACAATTCAAATATTTGATGTCGGGCTTTGATGATTTCTGGAACGTTGGGCAAGACGCATAATCCCATTGCGGCATGAAATTCAGAGTTTTTTCCATTGATTCCGATCGTTATATAATTATCTCCGATATGCCCAAAACTTCGATAACGATCAATTAAATAAGCGTATTGATCATTATTGGTAAAAATTGCCCCACCTTCAGTTGAATGAAAAACTTTTGTAGAATGGAAACTGCAAGTACTAATATCTCCGTAATTAAAAATTGAGGTGTCATTTACTTTTACGCCAAAACAGTGTGCTGCATCGTAAATCAATTTTAAACCATGTTTTTGAGCAATTTCGGCTAATTTATCAACGTCGCATGGATTTCCATAGACGTGTGTAGCTAAAATTGCTTCGGTATTTTTGGTGATTTGCTGTTCTACTTTCTGTGGGTCAATGCAAAAATCAGAGGTTAAAATATCAGCAAAAACGGGCTGGCAGTTTTCCCAAAGGAGAGAGTGGGTAGTAGCGCAATACGAGAATGGGGTGGTGATTACTTCTTTTTTTATCTCTAATACTTTTAGAGCAATTTGAATAGCTATTGTGCCATTGCTTACGAATAGACAATGTTTTACACCCAAAAAATCCTTAATTTTTTGCTCTAATTCACGAACTAATGGGCCGTTATTGGTCAATTGATTACTTTTGAAGATACGCTCGACGTATGCTTGGTATTCTTCAATTGGAGGTAAATATGTTTTTGTGACGTTTATCATTTTTGCATAAATATGAACTTCCCGAAAGCTTAAAACTTTCGGGAAGTTGTCTGAACTATCCTTAGCTAACGCTTTCGAGTTCAAGTTGAGATATGTGGAAATCAATTTTTGGTCTAACATAACCAGGCCACTTTCCATACCACGAAGTTCCTTCTCGATAATCTTCAATTTCAAAAATAAGGGCTTCTTCAAAATTGAAAACAACTGAAGAGGTATCTTTTACCACCATAAATGATATCGAGTAGGAACCATCATTTAAATAATTATCAGGAATTTCACATTCAGCTGTAACAATGCCTTTATCAAATGTTTTTGAAGTCGTTCCGATATTAAAAATGCATTCACCCGTTAAAGAATTTAAGTGGAGACTTAAGTTCAAATTGGCTCCCTCCAACATATTCCAGAATTCAATTTGTATCTTAAATTTGGTTCTAACATCAATATGTTTTTGTCCGTCTAAAAATTGAGGGAGTAATTTTATACTTTTCAAGCGTACTCTATCATTGCCCGGGGCCTCTTCTGGAGTAAGCCACCAAGATTCCAAAGCAGTTTTTTGAACATGACTTAAATAGGTAGCTAATACTTGATTGGTTTCTCCCATTTCGATCAATTGTCCTTTTTTCATGAACATACCTTTATTGCAAAGTCCTTGAACGGCAGTAAGATTATGACTTACAAAAAGAATTGTTCTACCAGAAGTAGAAGCATCCTTCATTTTGCCTAGACATTTTCTTTGGAAATCGGCATCACCAACGGCCAAAACTTCATCCACAATTAAGATTTCGGGTTCGAGGTGAGCAGAAATTGCAAATCCTAAACGGACGTACATCCCTGATGAATAACGTTTCACGGGGGTATCTAAAAACTGTTCAACTCCAGCAAAGTCAACAATTGCATCAAATTGATTTTTGATGTCTTGACGTTTCATGCCAAGAATTGCCCCGTTTAAGAAAATATTCTCACGTCCTGACAATTCCGGATGGAAACCCGTTCCAACCTCTAAGAGACTGGCAACACGACCTTTAATGTTGATTTTTCCGAGAGTAGGTTCGGTAATTCTGCTTAAAACTTTCAACAAGGTAGATTTTCCTGCACCATTTGAACCAATGATTCCAACCCTATCGCCTTGTTCTATTTTGAAACTAACATCTTTTAAGGCCCAAAAATCTTCGTGACTTATTTCTTCGCTAACTTTTTTAGTGAATAAGTTTTTGATATTATCCGTAACGATTTCTCGAAGGGTATTTCCTTTTGCATTGCCTTTTATATGGTCAATGATGTAACGTTTACTTATATTTTCTGCTTCAATTACTGTCATTTTCAAAAGGAGTTAAAAGACTCCATTACTTCAATTAATAGTTTAAATTTGATGCGTTAAAGATTATATAAAATCCACAAATGAGTTTTCTTTCTTACGGAAAAAAACAACGGAAAGAATGGTGGTTATTGTAACAAAAACAACTGATGGGATAATTGTATCCCATTGGAAGTAGTGATAATTTGGTATTAAACACCAACGAAATCCTTCAATTATTCCCGCTAACGGATTAATCCATTGATAAATTGGATACCATGATAATTCTTGAATCGATGCAATTGGATAAGCAATTGGACAAACAAAAAAACCGTATTGAACAATCAATGGGACAATTTGTTGGAAATCTCTATATTGCACATTTAAAGAAGCAAAAATTACCCCTAAACTAAATGAAGCCAAAAACGATAGTATCAAGAAAAATGGGACAAACAATATGTGGAAAGTTGGCGGATAACCTTTGTAAATTAGAAATGGAATCATTACCGCAAAACCGACCAAAAAATCCAATAGTGGCACTGCTACAGAACTCAATGGCATTAATAGACGTGGGAAATACACTTTTGAAACTAAATTCGCATTTCCTGTTATGCTATTACTTACTTGCTGAAAAGACATTGCAAAAAAATTCCAAAAGATTACGCCAGTAAAAATAATAATTTGTAAAGGAATGGCTGATTTATTTTCAATTTTAGCGACTTTATCGAACGCAAAAACAAATACTGAAACGGTTAAAACTGGTCGAAAAACTGCCCACGCTATTCCAACAAATGTTTGTTTATATTTTACGGTAATATCTCTTAAAGCTAAAATTAGAAGTAACTCTTTAAATCGCCATAAATCCTGCCAATAATATTTTTCTGACCTTCCTGCCTGAATAACTGTTTCTTGCATACTGTTTTAAAATTCTAATTTTGTTTAATTTTTTTTAAAGAATCCTTAAATGCAACATAAATAATAGCCAACAATAAACCAATGATTGAACCAATGATTACGCCTTTTTTTGTTGGATCAGGTTCAGGAGATATCGGTAATTCTGAATCGTCTATTCGACTTAAAAGTGGGGTTTCTTTGGCCATAGAAAAGTTCAGATTGTCCAAATTTTTCATGCCTTCAAAATACATGCCTTGCAATTGCCCACTATTAGTTTGAAGACGTTGTTGTTTAACGAGCCCTTCCTGGACAATTATTTGCTGATTTTGGTCGGCATATTTCGCAGCTTCCGCTTGACTTTGATAGAGTTCACGCTTCAACGAATCAACTCTATTTTTTATTAGATCTCTTAATTCTCTGGTTTTATTTGTTTTTGTTTCTTTGTAAAAGTCAGTGACAATTTTAAGATACAAATTCGCCCATATGTAAGAAAGTGTATCGTTTCGTGTTGTCACAGCAAGGGAAAGGAAAGAGGCTTTTTTGCTATCATTTGCCACAATTGTGTAGGGCATTAAATAATTTTGAACCATTCTAACTTTTTGACGCTCATTTAATGTGGTAGAGTCATATTTGTCGTGCGTAAATTTAAAAGTTTGCATTTCTACATCATCTTCCAATTCGTCTTTTAAAATCCCACTTTTTTCAAGGTAATAATTACCAAAGATATAACTTTTGCCAAAAATATTTACTCTTGTCAATAAGGCACGGTTATAAAGATTTTTGGTTTTCAATAATTCGATAAAGTTATCCCCACTGAATAAACTAGCACTTGAACTATTCGCTCCAGTGATGCCAAAGGCACTCGCTAGGTCTGAAAGCCCACCATTGCTGTTACTCCCACCATTTTCCATATTGAAAACAATTTTGGCAACGTAAATAGGCGGTTTTCGAGTTATTATTTCAAAAAGGTAACCACCTCCGGTTCCGATAATAATGGATAAGACAAGGATTTTCCAGTTTTTAACGATAAGATTTTTGAAAGACACTAATTTTTTAACAATATCATCAAATGAAAATTGGTCCTCGGGTAATGAATTATATTGATTATCTGACATTTCTAATTTAATAATAGTTATTTAAGAGTTCTAACTAAAGCCAAAAGACCTACGGTACTTGAAATCACCGTTGAAAGGGCAATAATCGTCTGGACTAATTGTTGTGTAGCACCTTGACGAATGTTCAATCTTGGAACGATAATTTCAGAGCCAGGCTCAACTTTTGGATATACATTAATTAATCCTAATATTTTACGTGTTCTATCCACCGAACCATTTGCGTAAACGATGTAGGAGCGTCTTCTTGCAGACAAATCCGTAAACCCCCCTGATTCAGAAATATAATGCTTAAAAGGCATTCCAATTAAGTATCTTGTTGAAGTAGGATATAATACCTCTCCTTGCATTCGTACCGTTTGTGGCTCCTTCGGTATTCTAATAATATCACCATCTTGTAAAAGTAAATCTGCTGGCGTTCCAGCATTTTCTAAGGCACGAACGAGTTCTATTCCTATAGATTCTTGGCTTTCCTCTTTCACCTCCTCAACTCTTACCGAAGCATCAGTGCTCAAATCGCTTAAATCATTAAATTGTTTCCTTTTTCTTTCGGCTTCTTGCTGACTGATTTTGAACTTACGAATTAAGGTAGCTCCGCTAGCGTAGGCTTGCGCATTCAAACCTCCAACTCTTTTCATTAAATCCGATATTCTTTCGTCTTTACGTTCTAGGGCATAAACTCCAGGAAAGATAACTTGACCTTCAACCGATACAAATTGTTGTTTTTCATAGTTCGGTGAAGACCTAACAAATACTTCATCAAAAGGTTCAAGAATGAATTTTGAAGCGTTTTCATCAATTGATAAATTACTATTAATAGAAAAGTTGGATTTATCGCCAATTGTTGACGTAATATCTCTTGGGTCGTCTTTCCCGATATTTTTTTTTCGTCTGATAACTTCTATTCTTCCTGTGGCAGCTGATTCCTTCAACCCTCCAGCTTTTTGTATCAAATCTTCAACAGTCATATTTTTTATGAAAGGAAATGAACCGATAGGTGTTACAACGGTTGTTCCAGTGGGCGTTTCGGCAACCCCAGTTGTGCCCTTAGTAGCACTGTCGGTTAAAGGAGTTGGGGATTTTAGGTTTATTTCACCCTGAATTCTGACGGTATAATTTTCAATTAATTCAAGTCCCGAATAAACCGTTACAACATCTTCTCTTTTAAGGACAATATCTGGTGTTTTTCCTGATAGAATGTCGTTATAGTTTACAGAGATGTTTTCTTTGGTTAAATCATCTTGTAAGCGAACGATGGAAATTCGAGTTGTAAAAGCATCTTGTTTAAAACCCTCCGCTCTCTTTATTAATTTTGTTAAGGTTTGATTATCGCTTACGGAATACTTTCCGGGTCTAAAAACCGCACCAATTAATGAAATGGCATTTTCAACACGATCGGTTAAAATCTGTTCTACCGTGATGTTATCGCCAGATTTGGGATAAAAAGATGAAAGTAATTCATAATTCAAATCAATTAATTTTAAATCTTTGTCCGTAAAACGTTGGATTTTCAAAACTTGTCTATACGCATCAGGTGAAAATCCATTGCCGTAGTCAGTTATTATTTTTTCTAAGCTTTCAGAAGGAAGATTTTCGAAAATTGCGGGTTTTTTAATTCGTCCTGTCACCTCAATTCGTGATTTATAAGCACCAACTTGAATTATATCTTGGTCCTGAAGAGATACATTTTGGCGAAGATTTCCTGTCGTCAATAGGTCGTATAGATCAACTTGTGCAATTAATCGCTTGTCTCTAATCACTTTAATGTCACGGAAAGTACCGTTTTCGTTTGGACCGCCCGATAAATAAAGCGCATTCATCACTCTTGAAAGTGATGACATTGAGTATGAACCGGGCGCAACAACTTCGCCCAAAACGGTAACTCGAATGGTTCTGATACTTCCTAAAGAAACGGTTGCAGTTGTATTGGGCGCTGCTCCATTATATGACTTTAGACCAACGTATATTTTTGATAATCTATCAACGATTCTTTTCTTTGCTTCTTCGATGGTTATCCCACTGACAAAAATATTCCCTACTCTCGGAACTCTAATAAAGCCTTCTGAAGTGATTGGTAAATTATAATGCTCTTCTGAATACCCATTAATATCAATCACTAATTCATCATCGGTGCCAAGCGTATAATTTTTGGGGGTTGGAATTTTCAAGGAAGTTTCAAATGAGATATTTGTGTTATTGAAGATATTAAATCCATAAATCTTTTTTCGCAATGAGATGGAAGCAGAATCAACAACGGGAATCGGAGCGCTGGCAACCCGAGCCGTTTTTATCGAATCAGTAATTGCTTTTTCCGAGCCAGATTGTACAATTGAACGTGTTCTATTGGAAGCCGCTGAGGATGTTGCAGTGGAAATCCTGGGCATTTGAGTCGGAAACGTGAAATTTGGAAGCGCCCCAAGTGGGAAACTTTGTGAATAAGCACTATCTGTAAAAAAGATAAAACCAAGAGCAAAAATAAATAACAGTGTTTTTTTAAAGGGTGTAAAAAACAATGACCTGTTTATTTTCTTACAAATACGATTTGCTAAATTATTTTTCAACATGTTTAAATCCTAGCCGTTAAGGTTAATGAAGGGTTAATTTCAAAATTTGGATGTGATAAATTATCAACGAAGATAATTTCAGAACACAAAGTAAATCAACTTTTTGCTAATTCGCACGACCATTTGGTAGTTTAATTATTCCAAGAACATTTAAAACTTGTTTATTTCATAGTTTGTGAATGTTTTTTGTAGTTTTGCTTTTGAATGAAGACGAATCAAACAAGTACACTTCCCCATTTCTTAGCTTATTTGAAATTCGTAAATAATTTTAACGAAAACAGAAAACTTAGTACATTAGATTTGAATTAACCAATTTTAATAATCCTTACTGTTAAAGATGTCCACAATTGTAGAAAATATAAAATATACCGAAGATAACATTCGGTCACTTGACTGGAAAGAACACATCCGTCTTCGCCCCGGCATGTACATTGGAAAATTGGGGGATGGTTCATCAGCTGATGATGGAATTTATGTCTTGGTGAAAGAAATCATGGATAACTCAATTGATGAACACATGATGGGCAACGGAAAAACAATCGAAATTAAGATTTCTGACCACCGGGTCGAGGTGCGTGACTACGGAAGGGGGATTCCATTGGGGAAGGTTATCGACTGTGTTTCTAAAATAAATACAGGTGGGAAATACGATTCTGGGGCTTTTCAGAAATCGGTTGGTTTGAATGGGGTGGGTACCAAAGCAACGAATGCCTTAGCGTCTTATTTCAAGGTACAATCATTCCGTGATGGTAAAACCAAATGGGCAGAATTTAAACAGGGTGAATTGATGAGCGAATCACCCGATGGAACTGAATCAAATGGACGTAATGGCACGCACGTGATTTTTGAACCAGATAATACCATTTTCAAAAACTATCATTATATTCCCCAATTTCTTGAATATTTAATTTGGAACTATGCTTATCTTAACGCAGGTTTGACCATTAATTTCAATGGACAAAAATATTTTTCTCAGAATGGACTTTTTGATTTGCTTAACAAATATTCTGCTGAAGAAGAAAGACGTTATCCAATCATCCATTTAAAAGGGAATGATATCGAGATAGCTTTAACCCATGGAAATCAATACGGCGAAGAATATTATTCGTTTGTAAATGGACAAAATACTACCCAAGGTGGTACGCATTTGCAAGCATTTCGGGAGGCGCTGGTGAAAACGGTTCGAGAGTTTTATAAAAAGGATTATTCGCCTGAGGATGTCCGTACAAGTATTGTAGGAGCAATTGCCATCAGAGTGCAAGAACCCGTTTTTGAATCTCAAACAAAAACCAAATTAGGTTCGAGTAACGTTTCGCCAGATACTAATTCTCAATCGGTGCGAAGTTTTATTGGTGATTTTGTAAAAGTGAATCTTGACAATTATTTACACAAAAATCCAGCAACGGCAGAATCTATTAAAAAAAGAATTGAGCAGTCAGAGCGTGAGCGTAAAGACATGGCAGGCATCAAAAAACTTGCCAATGATAGAGCCAAAAAAGCCAATCTTCACAATAAAAAATTGCGTGATTGTCGGGTTCATTTAACGGATGAAAAGTTAGATGAAAGATACAACACAATGCTTTTTATTACCGAAGGGGATTCGGCGAGCGGCTCAATTACCAAATCACGAAATGTACAAACTCAAGCCGTATTTAGTTTGAGAGGTAAGCCTTTAAATTGCTTTGGTTTGACTAAAAAAATTGTCTACGAAAATGAAGAATTTAACTTGCTTCAGCATGCTTTAAACATTGAAGAAGGTTTAGAAGGACTTCGCTATCACAAAATTATTATTTCGACCGATGCCGATGTTGATGGGATGCACATCCGTTTATTAATGATGACATTTTTCTTGCAGTTTTTCCCAGATTTAGTAAGAAATGGTCATTTATATATTTTGGAAACCCCTTTGTTTAGAGTAAGAAATAAAAAAGAAACCATTTATTGTTATGACGAAGAAGAGAAACAGAAAGCTATGGTGAAATTGGCACCCAAACCCGAGATTACTCGCTTTAAAGGTTTAGGAGAAATTTCGCCTGAGGAATTTGGGAAATTCATTAATGACGACATTCGTCTTGAACCAGTCATTCTGACAAAAGATACGACCATTCCTAAAATTCTCACTTATTTCATGGGCAAAAATACGCCCGACCGTCAGAAATTTATTATTGAAAATTTAATCGTAGAAAAAGACCCTGCCGAACTGGCTGCCTAAATTAATTGAGAATTGTTCATTAATAATTGATAATTATGGGTTACCTGATTTTTATAATTGTTATTGATGGTTTCTCAAGTGTTAAAAAAGAATTATGACCCTCGAAGAATTAAGAAATCAAATAGACTCACTCGATAACCAAATGCTTGATCTTTTAAACAGGCGAATGGAAGTTGTTAAACGGGTTGGAGAACTAAAAAAGAGTACTCAAACGGTGATTTATCGGCCTGAAAGAGAAAAACAAATTGTTGATAGACTTGATGCTATGAACAAAGGATTGCTAAATCGTTCAGCCATTGAAGCCATTTATTTAGAAATTTTTGCCGTTTCTCGAAATCTTGAATTACCCGAACGAATTGCTTATTTGGGTCCTGAAGGTAGTTTTACCCACCAAGCTGCTGAAAGTAGATTTGGCGCCATGAGTGACTATTTGGCGTTACCGAATATTCGTTCAGTGTTTGAAAGCATCGATACCGGTCGGGCTAGGTTTGGGGTCGTACCCATTGAAAACAATTTAGAAGGAATTGTAAAAGAAACGATTGATTTACTCAACGAGTCTGACCTTAAAATAGTAGCGGAGGTTGTAATTTCTGTTTATTTTACTTTTGCGACAAAAGCTGAAAAGTTATCTGATATCAAGAGAATTTATTCTAAAGATATTGCTTTTGGTCAGTGTGAAAAGTTTTTGAACGATTATTTTGGCGGCAAAGAAGATGACTTTTTTGTGCAAGTTGATTCAACTTCTAAGGCAGCAAAGTTGGCTGGTCAAGCATACGATTCGGCCGCCATATGTTCACACATTGCGGCAAAATTATTTGATGTTCCAATCATGTTTGACAATATTCAGGATTCTGCTCAAAATCGAACTCGTTTTTTTATTATTGGTAAAGATTTTATTAATCAAAAAAGTGAAACTGACAAGACCACTGTGATAGCCCGTCTACCCGAGGATGGTAAACCTGGAACGCTCGTTAGATTCTTGCAAGAATTTGAAAGTCAAGGAATTAACTTACTAAAAATTGAAAGTCGTCCAGTAAAAGAAGGAGAGCAATTTAACTTTTGGTTTCTGATGGAATTTGATGGATATTTCTTGGACGATAGCGTCCAAAGTATTATGGCTAAGCATACTTCCGAAATAAAGTGGTTAGGTAGTTACGTGAAGATGGTCTGAGCCTTGCGATTTTAAGGGTTTATTCTGCGATATTCAGAAACATTACAAAATACGCCATATTTTTTCGAGAAGATTTCAAGCGGATGCAAGGCCGATTCAACAAAAGTTCTGACATATTCATTTTTAGTTTGTTGGAAGATATTTTCGGGGGAATCTACTAATATCAGGTTTCCTTTTTGCATAATGGCAATTCTGTCAGCTACTAAAAAAGCATCCAACAAATCATGGGTTACAAGCAAGCAAGCGATACTTTCTTGGTTGATTATCTCAACGATTTTAGTTCGTAAATGGGTTCGATTGATGGAATCTAGATTACTGAACGGTTCGTCTAGTAGAAGCAACGATGGTTCATCGGCGATGGCACGTGCGATAGCAGTCCTTTGTTTTTCCCCTCCTGATACCTCACGGGGCTTTTTATCCTTTATTTCATAGATTCCGCAGAGCTTTAGAAGTGTTTCAACCCGTTCAAGTCGATACTCCTGTGAATACTGCGTGAGGGCGAGGTCGATGTTTTCAGCGAGTGTATAATCAGGTTTTAATCGATAATCTTGGGGAACAAGTTTTATGTCGGGAAAATCCCTGATCAATCGGTTGGAATATAGGTCAATCTCTTGATCATTAAGGTTTAATGTGCCAGAGTCCGGAGTGATATTTCCAGAAACCAGATTCAATAAAGTTGTTTTTCCTGAACCACTTTCTCCGACGATTACAACAATTTCCCCCCGATTTACGGTTAGTGAAATTGAATTCACGACTATTTTTTCTTGATATGTTTTGGTAAAATTTTGTAATTTGAGCATTTTGCTTTACTTAAATTTTCAATTTTTTTGGTAAAGCTATCATCAAAAAGTCATACCATGAGAATTCTATTTTTAAATTAACACGATACTACCAAAGAACTGTATAGAACAATTCGCCAAATTCTTTTATTTTTGTATATTCAAATGCAACTTTAATAAAGAAAAAAATGCTACTTTTAGGTTTAGACTTAGGCACATCTTCCATCAAAGCGTCAGTTGTGGATGGTTCCACCGGGAATCTAGTTGCCTCTGCGCAATTTCCAGAGACAGAAAATATAATTTCTTCTCCAAAACTTGGTTGGGCGGAACAAGACCCAGAAATGTGGTGGAATTGTATCCAGCAAGCCATTTTGGGTTGTAATGCGACCCAAAAATACAATCCCAGAGACATAAAAGCCATTGGCATCGCTTACCAAATGCACGGATTAGTGTTAGTAGATGAAAATCTTAGTGTTTTACGACCTTCTATTATTTGGTGTGACAGTCGTGCCGTAGAGATCGGTAATAGAGCATTTGAAGGGATCGGAGCGGAACAAGCCTTGTCGCATTTATTGAATTCACCAGGGAATTTTACTGCCTCAAAATTAGCTTGGGTTAAAGAAAATGAAACGGATATCTATGATGCTATTTTTAAAATGATGTTGCCGGGCGATTTTATTTCCATGAAATTAACGGGTGAAATTACCACCTCAAATGCTGCGCTTTCTGAGGGTATTTTTTGGGATTTTCAAACGAATTCGGTTTCTGATGATGTAATGAAATATTATGGTTTTTCTGCCAATATTTTACCTGAAATTCGTCCAGTTTTTTCAGATCACGGTGGATTGAGTAGTTCAATAGCAGATCTTTTAGGATTGAAAGCTGGCATTCCCGTGGCTTATAAAGCAGGCGATCAGCCCAATAATGCACTTTCGCTTAATGTGTTGGAACCAGGAGAATTTGCCGCAACAGCGGGTACTTCGGGCGTAATTTATTCAGTTTCGGATAAAGTAAGTTTCGACCCAAAATCAAGGGTAAATACTTTTGCCCACGTAAATCATCAAATGAATAATGAAAATCGTTTGGGAACTTTGTTGTGTATCAATGGAACGGGAATTTTGAATCGATGGGTGCGAGATAACGTTGCGGGGGGAATGAATTATCGAACCATGAACGAATTAGCCTCTAAAATTGCCGAAGGTGCGGAAGGCTTGAAGGTTTTACCTTTTGGAAATGGTGCCGAAAGGGTTCTGGAAAATAAAACGATCGGTTCAACCTTTCAAGGCATTAATTTTAATATTCATACCAATGCCCATATCATTCGTGCTGCTCAAGAAGGAATTGCTTTTTCTCTGAAATATGGCATGGATATTATGGCTGAAAACGGTACTTCTCCCACAGTAATCCGAGCCGGAAATTCTAACATGTTTTTAAGTGAAGTATTTTCGCAGACCCTTGTAAACGTAACGGGCGTTAGTGTTGAATTATACGATACTGACGGGGCAAAAGGCGCAGCTTTGGGAGCAGGAATTGGTTGTAAGTATTTTATGAAGCCAGAAGATGCGTTTATCAATATACGAAAAATAGGTTTAATTGAGCCAAATTCCTCAAAACTTAATACTTATCAAGAAATTTATGGGGATTGGAAAGCATATTTGGATAACAAATTGTAGGTTTAATTTTTAATTTATATCTTTTTATACCCATTATTATATGAAATAGTGGCTATTTTTGTGTTCGTATTTTTCCGCAAATTTTATGAATTCCCGAAAATATTTCAAATCAATACTAGTCTTTTTAGGGTTTATCTGCCTCTTTTCAAAAGTGAATGGTCAGCAAGTATATGCACCATTTATCTTTAGTCAAATTCCCCAAGATTATCAATTATACGCAAGAAATGATAAAAATCTCGCTACAATTCCCGTAGAAGGAACAATA